>Ga0209606_1004814_pt1 | contig 12191 bp, 10 predicted proteins | sample AD_UKC057_MetaG_FD_184412 | JGI IMG/M metagenome (GOLD analysis project Ga0209606, IMG submission 184412) | Active sludge microbial communities of municipal wastewater-treating anaerobic digesters from USA - AD_UKC057_MetaG (SPAdes) (version 2) | ecosystem: Engineered > Bioreactor > Anaerobic >...
CGCAGTAAAGACTGCCATGAACGCATTTTTGTCGTACAGATCCTTAACCGACAGAAATACTGACTGCCCTTCCCCGCCATCGGGATACCGATAAAAGTCGAATCCATCCAACGTAACGACCTGCGCTGCCTGTGAAGCAACGCCGTACCACGAATCCGCCCCGATTATCAGAGCGAGTAGACTGTTGACCGGCCCAAAAAATGATGAGCCAATCCAGTACCCGAACATCGCCCCGAGAACGGAACCCAGCGTACACAATGCCGCCAGATGAAAGGCCTTTCGACGCCAGCCAAGCACAAGCGCGATCAACAGCACGTCAGGCGGAATTGGGAAAAACGACGACTCCGCGAAAGCGATGATGAACAACGCCAGCCAGCCGTACGGGCTGCTTGCCCAGGACAAAACCCAGTCGTACATGGCCCTGAGTGTCACAGACGGCCATTTGTACCAGGGAGCATTTTTGAGCCTCTCACAATACCTGGATTGTTTGCCACCCGTTCCTGGAGAGTCGGTCGTCGTTGGTTCGGCTCGATCCAGATTCTCATTTTCCATGAGGTTTTCCCCAAAGGTTTCGCGCGGCGAGTATCCTAGAATGAACGGAAGGATGCAACCACAAGCCTTTACGTTTAATGTCTCAAGCCATCTCGACGATAGTGACTCCTTCCCCACCTTCATCGCGACTCCCCGGACGGTTTGACTTCACATACTGGCTCCTGGAGAGGTAATCCCGCACCGCCTTCCTCAGAGCCGAGGTTCCCATTCCATGGATCACCATCAACGCCGGTTCCTGGTTCAGGATTGCGCTGTCGATCAGTTTCTCGACAGCCAGCATCGCCTCATCGACGCGCATCCCTCGCACATCAACGGTATTGTCGGGTGATCTGACAAACATCAGGGGTGCCTGCGCCTCTGCCAAATCAATCGTGGGAAGCAACTCACTTCCGCTGCTCCTCGACTTGATCATTCTGTCGCGCTCGCGCCCCGTCAGCGCCTTCTCTTTCTTGGGTTGATTCTTTGGTGGTTTCCTCAGATCCTCCAACTTCGCCGATGTCTTCAGAAGCCCAATCTGGACCTCGACCTTTCTGCCTCCCGAAGAAACCTCGGTTACAATTCCCTCGGATCGAAGCTTCACAACGAAAACCCTTTGTCCCACTGAAATCTCTGACGCAGTCAGCCTCTCGGCGGGAACGTCCCCAACCAACTCGGCTTCTTTTTCAATTTCGCCAACAATTTCGGCTTTTTTTGTCTTAACCTCTTCGCGGCGTCTCACAATCATCTGTTCCCTCCTGGTCGCCTCGGCCCGCTCTGCCCTGACCTCGCGCCCGATTCGTTCAAGTTCATCCTCAAGTGCCTTCATCTTGCGAAGAACATCCTGCCTCGCCTGGTAGACGAGACGATCCGAGTCCTTACGCAGACGCGTCAGCTCTTCGGCATACTTTCTTCTGTCTTCGATCAGCCTGGCCTTCAGATCCGCGGTCGCACTGCGCTCCGCGAGAAGCTCCGCATTGAGAGAATTGGCCTTTGCCAGAGCCTCCTCGAGTTGTCTCTCCCTCTGTCCTGTCATCTCCATGGCTCGGTCCAGAATGCGCTGTGGGAATCCGACTGACCTCGCAACATGAAATGGATTACTGTCTCCGACGACTCCGTGTTCAATCCGATAAGTCGGAGCCAAAGTCTGCTGGTCAACGCTTACTCGAACGTTCGAGAATCGCCTGTCGGCAACGGCCTCCCGTTTGAGCATGTCGTAGTGGGTTGCAACCAGGCATTCATGACCCGATTCCACCAGGTATTCAACAATAGCCGCGGCCAGTGCCTCCCCCTTGCCCGGCTCAGTTCCAGTGGCCAACTCGTCAATCAATACCAGTGTTCGCCGGTCGCCGAGTTTCAGGATCTCCTCAACTCTGGCAAGCTGACCTGTAAAATTCGACACGGATCTGTCCATATCGGACGGATCTCCTATCACCGTAAATATGTGGTCATACCAAGGGATTCTCGAACCTTCCTCAACCGGTGGAAGAATGCCAAATTTGACCAGAAGGCAACAAAGCCCAACTGTCGAAAGCGTCACCGACTTTCCGCCCGCATTTGGGCCACTAATCACCACCGCGTGCCCCCCGCCCCCCCCAACCCAGGTTTCGTTTTTGGGGTCGTTTTTGGAGCCATTCCGCACTGCTGGTTTGCCGGCCAAAGGCTTCTGAAGGTCGCCCGCGGGTACTAAATTATCAACGCCTTGTCCCCAGATGCTCGGGGTCATATCAATGTCGATCGGCACTACCTGCCGAGTCGATTGCAGGGCAAGGATGGGATTGACAGCACCCTTCAAAACCAGATGTCCGTCATCTCCCACAATCTCCGGCGCCGCCACGCCAACACGGCCAAGCCGCCTGGCGAACTCTGCCCTTCCGACTATTGAGTCGGTTCGCCAGAGGGCGTCACACAAGGCAACAATTTCCCCTGAAAACCTTGCGATCAGTCTGGATCTGTCAGCCCTGACGGCCTGTTCCTCGACAGCAATCTCATCCGCTGCAACAGTGAGCGCGTTGTTGTCGTCAACAATCCTTGATGGTTCAACAAAGAAGGTGTGACCGGTCTGACTTGTTCCATGGATGATTCCGGGAACGAACCGATAATCCTCTGCCTTGACGGGGAGCACATAACGTCCCTCGCGCAGGGTGAAATAACTATCCTGAACGAAGCTCGCCACTTGCGAATCGCGAAGCATCTCTTCCACTGTCGACTTCACGCGTCGACTAATCTGCCTGACCTTCGCTCTAAGCTCGGCAAGCACGGGAGATGCATCATCGCTGATCGCCCCATCCTCCGTGAATGTGCTGGCAATTCTTTCCGCGACCGTTGACACGCTTCTGGTTGTCTCAAACAACTGGGCCAGGCGTGGAGCCCGCAACTTCAATTCAAAAATGTGAACGCGCACCGCCTCCGCCACCTGAAGCGTACGGGCGAACAGGATCAACTCTTCATTGCCGAGCACACCGCCTTTAACGACCTGTGCAATTTCCGCGTCCATTGCCGGAACGGGTTGCAGGTATTCCATAGCGTCGAACTGAAGAAGCCTGACAGCTTCTTCAACAATCGCGATCTCGCTACGCCCATCATCAATTCGAGCAAGCGGATGACTATCGGTCACCATCAGCCGGCCACGGTCCGTTCTGCAGTAACCAGCCACGGCAGCAATCACTCGATTCAGTTGAAGGTCTCTAGCAGTTCTTGAGTTAACTGGGTTCAATATGTCCCTCCCACTTTGGCACCACGATTTTAGCCCCGTCCCGGTGTTTGTCGACATCACGCAGATTCAGATCCAGAGGGGCCCTGTACATCCACCTAAGCGGCCTTGCCCCTCCAGACAGTTCCGAACCCAGGTTAAGTTTTCGGCAAGGTCTTCGGCATTCCTCCAGTGGGAAGTAGAACGGTTTTGTCGAACCCAGGTTTCGTTTATAGGTTCGCTTGAAGAGACGTTTTTGTCGAACCCAGGTTTCGGTTGCATTGCCTGGTTCATCCCCAAAACGCCCGTTCAGCCTCAAGGTAAAGACGCCTTGATATCTGCTGATGAAACAAGAGTCAATCAGACTCGAAGAAACTGGCATGTCGGTCGCTAGACAAATTATTCCGGCTTCAAGTTACATGGTCACGAGGCGCACCACTGGCCGCCAGTTCCTGCTCAAACCGGTTCCACTCGTAAAACAAACCTTTGGATATTGTCTGGGATACGCGGCAAACCGGTACAACGTCCGAATCCACGCCTACTGCGTTATGACAAACCACTACCACATTGTGCTCACAGACCCGGACGGTAGACTCCCGGATTTTCTGTCCTGGTTTAACGAATTCGTCGCGCGTGCACTCAATCGACTGTGGGACCGAGCCGAAAGCTTCTGGGCCCCAGGAAGCTACTCCGCGGTTCGTCTGGAAACGGCCGACGATGTAATCGAGAAGATGGTTTACACGCTGACAAATCCCGTAAAGGCTTTTCTGGTCATGAAGTCATCAAACTGGCCCGGCGCCAGCAGCAGGCTTGTGGCTTTTGACTCCAAAACGACCTTCAAGCGCCCATCCGTGTTTTTCTCCAGAAAGGGCGGCATGCCCGCGTCTTCCACTCTGCGCCTTGAAACTCCAATGCAGTTTGTAGGCGAGGAAACAGAACTAAGGGCTCAGATTAACGAACGAATTTCCGAGGTCGAGGCCGATTTCAAAAGAAGCGCACAGAAACAGCGAGCCTCCTTCGCTGGTGCAGGTGCTGTCCTGAAGGTCCAACACTTCGACAGACCCAGGACTCCCACCATTTCGAAGTCCATCAACCCTCATGTCGCCTCCAGGAACCCGATCGCCCTTAAGGTCGCCCTCCTTCGTCTGAAAGCCTTTCGACACGAATACATCCAAGCCCGGGAGCGCTTTAGGGCCGGTGATGCCTCGGTGATATTTCCATACGGAACGTTTGCCATGAGACGCTTCGCCCGGATTGAAGACGAGCCTCCGCCTGGAATCGATGAATGGCATCAGTAGGACTCGCAGTTAGCTAACCCCTAGCCCTTGTGGCATCTCGGCCTGCGAGGCGCCCCTGTCGACGGATGCTGTGGGCGCCCTGTCTTCACAGGTGCCCAATCTGATTTGTTCTGTTGCTGGAAGCTGCTTACTGCAGAACCATCACTTTAGCTATTTCTTCCATGCTGCCATCAGACAGAGGATCAATGCCGCCTGGGCATGCAGTCTGTTCTCGGCCTCGTCGAAGATGGCGCTGCGCGGATGATCGCAGACATCGTCGGTGACCTCTTCTCCCCTGTGGGCAGGGAGGCAGTGCATGAAGATCGCGTCCTTCTTGGCCTGGTTGAAGAGCTTCAGATTCACCTGGTAGTCGTGCAGATCAATCAGGCGCTGTTCCTTCTCGTGCTCAACACCCATCGAAACCCAAACGTCGGAGTAGATCACATCCGCGCCCTTCACCGCTTCAACCGGATCCTCGAAGACCTCGAAAGTTGCTCCGGTCTTCTTGCCAACCTTACGGCACCATGCGAGAACCTCTTTCGCCGGGTGGTATCCCTTCGGACACGCACAGTCAACCGAGACCCCGAGCAATGCTCCGCACTCCATCAAACTGTGGGTGACATTGTTGTTGGAGTCTCCCACGTAGACAACGCGCAGCCCCTCAAACTTGCCTTTGTGTTCAAGGATAGTGAGGTAGTCCGCAAGAGCCTGGCACGGATGTGCGTAGTCGGACAGACCGTTAATAACTGGCACTCCAGACTTCTCGGCCAGAGTCACGACGTCTTCGTGCTTGAAGACTCGCGCCATGATCACGTCGACCATTCGCCCGAGAACCTGGGCGGTGTCAGAGACCGTCTCGCCACGCCCGAGTTGAGTGTCCTTCGGAGAAAGGAACAGAGCGTGCCCGCCCATACGCGCCATCGCACTCTCAAAAGAAACCCGGGTTCGTGTAGAGGACTTCTCAAAGATCATCGCCATGTTCTTATTGTGCATGGCATCCCCGTAGCGCTCAGGGTTGGCCTTCATGTCTGCGGCCAACTGGAAAATTTCATCCAAGTCTTCCCTGCACAGATCCTTGATGGTCAGTAAGTGGCGAACCTTCATGTAACCCTCCAGAAAACGACGTTTACCCACCAGCGTCGGGACACTGTCGACCGCCGCACCAATACCACATGAGAGTGGATGGGGATGGATACCATATCACCGGGTTGAAAACAACCGCGCACCATGAACAGGACCCAGCCTATCTCTCCTGGAAGGTGATTCGATCTGCCAATCACAAGGATATCGAGGCGGGTTTTGGGGGCGGACTATGGACGGACTATGGAAACCTCGGACTATGGAAACCTGGGTTGGATTTGGACGCGCCGGTTGTGGCAACGGATTACGGAAACCTGGGTTGGATTGTGAAGACCTGAATAGAGGGAACTATTGAATGGCGGAGGGCGTCATACATACGATCCGCGTCACAATCCGTGACAGACTCCCGTGACCGATACAAGTCATCTACCGCCGAGGGTGGAAACCAGAGAAGGCGCCGCGCTGACAAACAATCGAACAGCCACGACAATGATTACGACACCAAGAATTCGCAGTATCCAACGTGAGTCAACCTTTTCAGAAAGTCTCGCTCCGATCTGGGCGCCCGGGATTACCCCTGCCGCAAGCAGAACCAGACAGGTAAGCACTTCAGCAGAAAAATACTCGCCACGAACGAGATGAACCGTCACTCCGGTGAGCGATGTTATGGCCAGAATGAACTGCGACGTGGCAGTAGCGATGTGAACCGGAAAATTCAGAAGTCGACTCATCACCGGAACGTGAATGATCCCGCCTCCGATTCCAAGAACGCTTGATAGCAGGCCAACGACAGTACTGATACCAACCCCGGTTCCACGGTTGAATGAATAATCCCAGGTTTCTCCTTTTGCGTCAGTGAATCGGCGGTGATAGCGGCCGGGGCGAGTCCCCCCCGAGGCACTCTTCGTGCTGCCGGGCTTGGCAATCAAAAGCACTGATACAGCCAGCATGAAGAGTCCGAACGCAAGATTGAAGAACGCGCGAGGAATCATGTCTGAAAGATAGGCCCCGACCACTGCCCCCGGCATCGTGGCAAATGCAAACATCAGCCCGGATTGGTAGTCAATCCGACGTGTCCTGGCATAGCGGACACTTCCGGATGTCGAATTCAAAAAGATAATTGCAAGAGAAACGGCAGTGACAGTCTCCGGCCCAAAGTCAGGGTAGGCTATCAGCAGAACCGGCACGACCAGAAAACCACCACCGGCGCCGACAAATGTACCAAGGGCACCGGCAACAAGACCGACCGGAATCAGCCACAATAAAGAAACGACGTCCTGCAAAGCCTCTCCTCGAAGTCCTCCAGGCAGATTTTAAGCCTAACCGAACGAATGCCAACCAATATCGCTGATTGAATTCGGATACCTGGGTTCGATCCGCCTGAAACTGCTGAGCGGGGTTCGCCGGAGGAATCTTCTGGAATCCCGGTGTGTTATGCTGTCAGACCAAGCGATGATCAACAATGACAGGGCCGACGATTCGATGTGGGTAGGCCGGGCCGGCATGGTGCGTTGCCGACCCGGCCATCGTGATCAAGCCGGCGCTCGGTGGTCCGTTGGCGCTGGGGACATGCTATTACGAACGGGCGGCAAGCTTCTTGCCGCGAAATGAAATAAAAGTTAGCCTTGATATTGAAGAAACCTTTTGATCAATTGTTTCTAGCCACCAGGAGGACGTCTGATGTACCGAAAGGACGACGACGCGCCAGAAAACCCAAAGTCAGTCAACCTTGCAAGGATTGTCTTCAGGCTGCTGACAGACTCGCGGGGCATACTTGTTTCTGATCTGCTGGACGAGCTCAACATCAAAGAACGAACCCTCAGAAACTACAGGCAGATTCTTCAGGAGATGCCCGAGTTCATTGACTCCAGCGGATGTTCACTGGTTGGGATTGAAGGGCGTGGTATGGAGCGTCGTTTGATGCTCCGGCAGTCTGAAGATGGCGAGATGCCTGAGATCGCCTATGCAGTTAGATTCGCCTCATTGAACTACGCCAGGCAGACCTTCCAGTTCCTCGGGGATACCGCGCTCGGAGAAGGAATCGCCGAGTTTTGCCAGGATTACGTTGCCAGATTCCGCAACCGAACATACGTGCTGCGAGATCTTCCAAAGGATGGAAACAGGAAATTCTACTATCTGCCCTACGCTCCGAAGGACTACACGGGGCGCGGTTCTGATGTGAAGACCATCATCAACGCACTGACGCTCAACCGCCGTCTTTCAATCACTTACGAGTCATCGCGGGAACCGGGTCCACGGATTGTTTTGCCTTTGACTCTCGTCATGTGGAAAAGCGCTCTCTATCTGATTGTGATGTCCTGCGATCGCAAGCGAACGTACATGATGGCACTAGACCGTATCAAGGCAGTCAAGCTTCAGCGCCAGACGTTCATATATCCGCATCCCGGCCTGTACGATCCTGCGAAGATGCTTGACGGAGGCTTCGGCATTTTCGTCGATCCTGCGCGCAGAGAACGTGAGTTCGTGGTTCTGTTCGCCCCGGATCCCGGCCTTCATCGCGACGTTCAGGAAAGAACATGGCACAAGTCCCAGCGCTTCGAAACTCTTCCGGACGGAAGGCTGAAGATGACGTTCAAGGTGACTTCAGACACTGAGGTCTGGCCATGGATTAGATCCTTCGGCGACAAGGTTCAGGTATTGAGCCCCCAAGTCGAATGACCCCTTTATCGCTTCTGTGATGCACTCTCTGTCCGAACCCAGGTTTCGAATTCAGCCTCGATTTGGGAAGATCTCCGAGTATCCGGTGACGAACCCAGGTTTCGATTTGAGACTCGATCTGAGCAGATGTTCGAGCAGTTGAAGATGAACCCAGGTTTCGAAATGGAGGGGGATGACAACGTTTAGGTCACGACGGTCAGGTCCAGGGAAACCTCAAGATTGAGAACTCTGGAAACAGGACAGCCAGTCTTGGCCGCGGACGCCGCCTGTTCGACCAACGATTTGTCGGCACCATGAGCGCGAACAGTGGTAGTCAGAACGCTGGAAGTCAGAACCAGATTCTCCATGGTGATGGCGCAAGTCGTCTCGATCGATTCGGGCACGATCTGACGCTCGCCGAGCTGCGCCGAAAATGCCATCGAAAAGCACGCTGCGTGAGCTGCCGCGATCAGTTCCTCCGGATTGGTTCCGTGGTCATCCCCGAACCTCTTGCCGAAGTCATAGTTCACTCCGTCGATGACTCCACTTCCTACCGAAAACGTTCCCTTGCCCTCTTTAAGGCCGCCATTCCAGACGGCACTAGCCTTACGCTTCATGAACACACCTCTTCAAAGTCATTGAATCACATGGCCTTTTCAAAGTTGGCCGCAACGAAATCCCAGTTCACAAGTTTCTGCAGGAAGGTCTCAATGTACTTTGGCCGCGCATTCCGGTAATCGACATAGTACGCGTGTTCCCAGACGTCGATTGTCAGCAGCGCAACCTGGCCATGCTTCATCGGGAGGTCGGCGTTTCCGGTCTTGGTTACCTTCAGCTTACCGTCCTCAAGCACCAGCCAGGCCCATCCCGAACCAAACTGGCCAGCGGCGGCCGCGCTGAATTCCTTGACGAACGCATCGAATGAACCGAAGTCCCGGTCAATGGCGGCAGCCAGTGCCCCTGTCGGCACTCCGCCTCCATCCTTCTTCATACAGTGCCAGTAGAACGTGTGGTTCCAGACCTGAGCAGCATTGTTGAACATTGGGCCATCAGACGCCAGGATAACCTGCTCCAGGGTCATCGAGGCTTCCGGTTTTCCGGCCACCATCCCATTAAGGTTGTTCACATACGCGGCGTGGTGTTTGCCGTGATGAAACTCAAGCGTCTCGGCACTGATGAACGGCTCCAGAGCGGTCTTTTCAAACGGCAGTTCAGGTAGAGAAAACGGCATACTCTTGTCCTCCTTGTTTTTTGACTCTTTGGTTAACGGCAGACCATTTCCGGCATTGGATGTTGCTGCGCTGGAAGCCATGCATGCGCAGAACGGCAGCACAAACATAGCCGTGACGCGCAAGGCCAAGGGACATGAGGTTCGTCTCTGTCTGCCAGGACCTTCTGCTGTTCGACTCATTCATACCCCCAATCCGCTCGACTAAAGGACGTCGGCAGGCGAAATGCCTTCTGACAGCAACAGGTAGAAGGCCCCGGACCACATAAAGTCTGACGCTCCCAGACCTGCGCCGGTCTGCGAGTTGTAATACTCCCATGTCGTGTCCGACGCGGCAATCATGGATAGCGTAGAGTCCCGAAGATCATTGGATTCCTGGTACAATCCATACTGTTCAAGACCCCAGATCACGAAAGCATTCGTTACGATCCAAACCGGTCCCCGCCAGTAATTCTCAGGTTCGTACTCAATTGAGGCTGGCGACGCGGTAGGAACCCCATAAGGCGCCCCAAGGTAGGTCGGGTCTGACAAATGTGCCGCCATAGCCGCAGCTCGCAAGTCGTCACCTGCGCCAACAAGCAGCGGCAGAAAGGATGCAGGTGTGACAACGCGAACAAACGGGTCGACAGATGAATCATCGATGCGACGGTCGTAGTACATCTGGTCGGCATCGTCCCAGAAGTTCTCTGAGAGATCACGGATCCGGCGCTCCGCTTCGGAGCTGAAATGTTCCCGATCGGAGTCGAGTCCAATGTAATAGGCCATCCTTTCCAGCAACAGTGCGTCCAGCGCCATCCACGCCTGAAGGTCGACCCCTTCCACTGGTCCGTCGTCGAAGCGTGGAGAAGTATCCATCCCGGAGTCTTCCCTGGACCACTCGCAGCGGCCATCGCCATCGCTGTCCGTGTTCTGTTCGATCCATCTGTGATTGGCGACCAGTGAATCGTAGACCTCCGCAATGAAATCATAGTCATTTTCCGAGACTGACAAGACAATGGCGGCCCAGGTCAGCGGGCCTGGGGGCTGAAATCCCGTTCCCACGTCATGTGCCCATATTTCACGCGGAAGTCTGCCGTCTGGCGCCTGGTTATCGATCATCAGACGCACCTGTTCACGGCCCAGTTCGCGAGCATCATAGTTGCCCTGGGCGAGCGTTATTGCCGTGAAAGCGCTGTCCCAAAGCCAGACGCCTCGAAAATAGTGTCTCTTGCTGGGGACCACCGCGGGTCTGGTCCAGGCAGAACCCCAGGGTCTGGCCGAATTCTCCCAGGCTATGAACCACGACATCAGCGCCATCCGATCGTTCCAGTCTGGAATTGGCGCGTCATTGAACCATGCGTCGAGTTCAAATCGAGTGTGGTCAAGCGCTGCGTCGAAGGATTCGGAATCCGGGGGCCAGTCAATGTCGTCGGCAAGACGAACAGAACTGCTTGCATTTACCCCGTTTTCGAAACCTGGGTTGGTGGAAAGGTCCTTCGAACCGAGCCGTTTCGACCCTCCAAAATTGAAACCTGGGTTGGAGGGGAGAAGTGCGTTGGAACCCCACAGTTCTTCCATTCTGAACGACACAACTGAACGAACATCGGCGTTCAGAACCGCAGACCAGCAGAGTCCGTCAGCATCAGGGCCATGCCCAGCCCAGGGTAAAACTTCGACAGATGTGGTCCTGCGCTCCGTCTGTTGAGCGCCCCAGAAAGACCATAGCTGAGCTGTCTGATCGATGATAACCGAACCAGAGTCCTTTGAGACGGCCGACACCAGCAGAGAGTCGCCGTTGTCCATGGCGCAACCAGTGACGGGCACGTCTGGCGAAGCCCAGTCCTCTGAAACGCTGACTCGGACAGCCACATCGGCCTCGGACATGTACGCGATCTCCAGCGTTATCTCACCCGGGGCACAAAGGTAAATCTGCGTGATGGCGTCTGGGTTCCACACACGGGACTTGACCCTGCATTCGAGTTCGTCGGCAGGCTCCAGCAGAGGAGCCAGAACCGGTTTGTACTGTCCAAAATGGGACATCATATCTGAGTACTCGCGGGTGTACAGGGCATTCGTCCATTTTGCCGGGTTTCCATCATCGACATCTGCCAAAGCTTCAATGTAGGTTTGCGCCCCACGTCGGCTTATAAAGGACAAGTTCCGACCTGAAAGGCCTTCGATACTCTGTTCCTGTGGTTCGCAAGGACAGCAACCGACGTAGGCGATCATCATGGATACAAGCACGACCAAATGCAGCAGTCCCAGGATTTGTCTGCTGCCCGGGTAAACTGTCCCTGATCCAACGTGGCAGTGGGGGCCGCGGGTAACCGCAGCCATTCCGGTCCTGTCATTGAACACACCATCCAAACGGAAAGGTAAATGACCAGCCAACTCTGTCTACCTCCAGACTGACAAGACGGACCCCAACCAACCGCGACACCAAAGACTAACCCGGCCACAATGAAATGTTAACCCTGCCCAGATGTCGTCCGGAAAGCACTACCGCTGGCAACTCCCCGACATTAAAGGCCGTAACTCCAACCCAGGTTTCAATTTTGGTCGATCCTCACGCACCCAGGTTTCGTTCCGTAGAGTGTTCCAGGAGCAACCCAGGTTTCGTTTTGGAGCGTTACAGGCGGGACCGCAAAACGGGAGCGAAGGCGGAGGCTTTGCGGCCCGCTGACGCGCCGGTCAGGCGCTACTACGTCCAAAGTCTGTGCGGACGATCCGGATGCGGGCGGATTCTCAT
>Ga0209606_1004817_pt1 | contig 12185 bp, 14 predicted proteins | sample AD_UKC057_MetaG_FD_184412 | JGI IMG/M metagenome (GOLD analysis project Ga0209606, IMG submission 184412) | Active sludge microbial communities of municipal wastewater-treating anaerobic digesters from USA - AD_UKC057_MetaG (SPAdes) (version 2) | ecosystem: Engineered > Bioreactor > Anaerobic >...
GGGACGGGCTCCGCTACGCGACGGCATCACGGACAGGCGGCTCGCGGGCCACAACGACACGGAACAGGGGACCGCAGATTCCACCTTAAATCCGCCGTCCCGTGGTCGAAGATTGGGGGTAGGCGCACAGGGAACCCATCTCTCACCCTTTGAGACCAATGACAACCGCCCCGTGGAGGTCGACAGATCACAACCGTATTCTGAGCCGTAGTAGAGTTTCTGGTACTTGCTGCACCATTTCATATTGTGGCTCCTCACTTTCCTTCATACCTAAACAGAGGGTTCAAAATGAACAGTTTTGCTCTCGCCTTAACGGGGTTCGTTCCTCCAAAGAGAGCCCGGTGTCTACGGGGTTGCAGTGAAGAACACGATGGCCAAGAACAACAACGTCAACGCAATTTGCTGGATATCTGCTTTGCCCGAGAACACGAGACAAACAAGCATGTTGCAGAACATGATCACGAGCAGAGGGACAACGATGCCCCGAATGACGCGATCTACCGCGGCAACAGCCTTCGACCTAATCAAGGAGAGCATGCTCCATTCGCCTCCATCCAAATACCTGTCCCCTCGCGGACCTATCGCTTCCAACCGGGGCCATCCCCCAGCCTAAACACCCTTTAAAAACCAGCCCGCAAGCCGGCCCGTCACGAAACGCGCGAACCGGCCAAACAGGGACATTCTGGGCGCCTCCATCTTTACTTCGGGTTTCTCCTCGACAATAGGTGGACACGTCTCCACGTCAGCGCACGCGACTTCGGTTGCAGCGGCGGGTATCTCTTCCGTCTCGGGAACTGTAGGCTCTACTTGCGGAACGGGACACGGAGCCACGAACGATATCTTACGCGCCGCCGCACCGAGCTTGTCGCACAGCTCGCGTTTCACATCCTTGGGAAGACGCCCGTTCCCCGGCGTAAACGACACAGGCAATCCCCGTGCTTGGCACAACCATACAAGTGCCAACTCCGCAGCCTGCTCGCGCTTGGGAAAATACGCCACTTCCTGGACAACCATCTGTTTGCCACCGGACGGCATCTTGATACGCTCGAAAGACGCGGCAGCAAACAGCTTTCCCCCTTCCGTCGATGCGAGGATGGGAGTGCGCGTGAAACCAAACCACGTCTCACGACCGTGCGAAACCTTGACCTTCCTTCCCGTGAACTTTCGCGGCTCCAACGACGCCTCGCGCGTTGATGCGGGCGACGAGCCCTGAGACCTCATCGCAGCAGTGCCTGTCTCCTGAGTTGCCAACATGACCAAGCCCTCCTTCTTAAAACTGCCGTTTGGCGAAACCTGGCTTCGCTACCCACTAAGTAGTCATGAGCTGGCAGACTGTACGCCCGCAGCCGTGAGGGCCCAGCGCGGCGCCACTGGAACGCAGTCCACCGGGAGCAATCTGAGTCCTTCCCGTGCCGGAACGCGCATCGCTGTTCACCTCACTTCCGCGGACGCGCGGAAGAAGCGTCCTCTATGCGTATAGGTGTCTTGTCATGAAAAGAAATACATGGGATTAGCAGGACGATAGCGGAAAGACGGTTTTAGCCAGAGGCGGACAGCCGACAGGACAGGCACCCCAGAGGCTTGAGATTGGCCGGACGGCCGACTGGCCCAATCAGGCAAATGGCCCAACTCGGCCGAAAAACCGAAAGGTTATTATATAAGGAGGCACCTCGCAAGTCCCGAGGTGATACCCCAATGAACGGAAAAGGAAGACCCTACAAGTGCCCGCGCTGCGGCTCCACACGCACATCCTGGAAAGGCTACCGGCCCCTAAAAAACGGCCGCGTGCGCCTCAGAAGATGCCGGGCCTGCAAACGCAAATTTACCACCAAAAACTGTTCGCACAGCAGGCCGAGGAAGGCGCCCATGACTGACATCCAGTCAAAACCCGAAGTCCAGTTCCGCGTAGGCCCCATCCGAGTAACCATCTGGACCAACCCCCAGCCACAATCCGACAGGGAGCTCCCCCAAGACACCCGGCGCGTCACCATCGAGCACGACAGCCACCCACAAGCAACAGCCGCCACACTCGGCGCCTGCGACATCCCCCAAGCGGTGCTCGCCCTCAGGAAAGCCCACGACTACCTCCAAAACACCCGGGGCAAGCGCATAACCGGAGCCGGGTTCCAGACAGCCGAGCGGCCGGCCGAACGCGTCCCATGACAACCCTATACTCCAGCCCGGAATCGCGAATGTTCTATGCCACGCCCTACGTTACCCAGACGGACCTCTACCGCATCCGCTACTACCGCGAACTCATCCAAAACGCCAAAGAACGGCTTCAATACCTCCTGGCCGAACCCGAGCGTAACTGGACCGCCATCCAACTCGAACGCATCACCATTCACCAAACCCGCCAGACCCTCCAGCGCATCCGATCCCTAACACCCTACCTGGGCGACAACATCAGCCTCTAACCCTCTCGCCAAGACAGCCGCCGGCCGGAGCGAACCGCCAAACCCAGTGCCGGGTCGCGCGCGCTTACAAGTACCGCAATCTGCCATGTTCTTCGCAGCGGTTGTCAGGTCCCAGCGGACATCCACCCAATCACGTAGTCCAATGGCTGCCAAGGCTAACCCTGTACATTCCCCACTCCGGTGGCTCCTATCCATGCAGGGCAGCACTGTCTGCCACAACGAAGGAGCGCGGCCATGAACTCAATTCTCCAAATAGAACCGCGTCAGACTCGCGCCTTGCCAGGGAACCAAAACGGACAATTCCAGCGCGTTCAACGAGATAACACGGAAGTAACCCAGCAAGCCGTCCTTCAAGACCTCACCCAAGAACTGATGGATGCCGCGCGGCGGCATAACTGGCCAAACCTGGCATACGCGCTCGACCTGGCCATTGCCTGCCACGACGGCCAAATCCGCAAAGCCGGAGGACCGTTCGTGCTCCACCCCATTCGCGTAGCGCTAAACCTTTACGCACACGGGGTCAGGAGAGAGTCCACAATCATGGCGTCGCTGCTTCACGACACGCTCGAAGACTGCCCAGACCGCATAAACATGAGAGACATTGCCAACGCGCCCTACCTCGGCCCCGATGTTGCGAAAACCGTCTGCCTCCTCACCAAGAGCCCCGGACAGGGACCGGAATCCTACTACGACGTAATCGGCCAGCACGGAGAAGCATCGCTAATCAAGGTCGCCGACCGCCTGGACAACGTCGCCACCATGCAAGGCGCCTTCACACCCGAGAAAGCCCGCGACTACATCCGCGAGACAGAGCAGTTTGTCCTTCCCCTGGCCACCACAGCAGGCTTCCGCTTCCCCAAAAGGCAACGCATCATCAAGGCATATGCGGAAAATATCCAACTCATCATAGGACAGACGCGCAACAGACGAACGGTTCAGAATCCCAGTCTTTTCACCCTTGGCATAACCGTCATTTGAGCCCAGCCGCCGGCCAAACTGACAAACCTCAGTCGGCAACCGGAGAGTGACTGCTGTACCCCAACGCCTTGAGGCGGAGACAAGGCCCGGTTTAAGCGTAACACGCGTTGTACGCGCGGAGAAGAGTGGACGCGCCGGCCCATCACCAAGGCCGTGCCCGAGCACGAGAACACCGTGGCACGGGGTCACAGCAACGCGCACGCGCGCAACCAACCGCCCACAAACACGGGACACTATTCTTGTTTGAGCAGCCGACTGGCCACCTCAGACGGCAGGGACGGAGACATCTCCCGCGTCTTTCCAAACCTTCCCTTCGAGATTACCGTCGCATTCACCAACCCATAAAGGTCCAGGAAGTTCAGCATGTCCGAAAATCGCCTCTGCGAAATTGCCGTAGTGCCCTGCGCCTTGCACAAGTCCGCATACACCTGAAACGCGTCCCCTGTAGACAAGCGCCCCCGCCTCTGAGCAAAACCCAGATAGCAGGCCTGCAACGCGAGCTGCTGCTGCCGCGCCAAAGACCGAATAAGCTCCTCAGTCTTATCCAACTCCAAACTCCGCTCCGCAGCATCAACCTCAGCCTCCGCCAGCCTGCCCGAGCCTTCCTCCGCCAACTTCACAGCCTTGGCCAAGAGTTCCACCGCCTTTCGCGCATCTCCAGTCTCCCGCGACGCAAATGCGGCAATCTTGCGCACGGCGCCCTCCTCCACCTTGCTCCCGTCCAGCGCCTTCTCCACCCGCAGCCTCAGGATCTCCACGAGATCCATTGCGTCGTACGGCTCGAAGATCAGATCCGTCTTCTTCAATACCGACAAAATGCGAGGGTCAAGCGTCTTCTCCCACTCCACCCGATTCGTCAAAAACACATAGAACAGCTTCGGCGCCGCCTTCTTGGGCAGCGTCTTGGCAAGAAACGTCAGAAACAAATCCGTATCCGTTGTCACGTTGTCTGCCTCATCCACCAACACGCACATGAACCCGTCCCGGCCGTTCAGTGTTTGGATGATCGTCTCTTCCATATGATCGAGTGCAATCCCTTTCCGATACCGCCGGACCCTGCCATCCAGTGCGATGGCTAGCTCGTTCAACGCGCCAAAGCACGTGTGCGGTGTGGTCAAATCCACGTAGGAGAAGGTGAATGGGATGCCCCTTGCCTCACACAAGGCGCGCAGCGTGGAAAGGAAGTGCAGGCACGTCACGGATTTCCCTGTTCCGCTCGGGCCGTACACCAGCACGTTCGGCGGCAACATCCCGCCAAGGACGGGTGAAAGGCATCGGGCCAGACGCTCCAGCTGTCTCAAGCGAATGTTGCGGTTGAACACCTCTTGCAACACGGCCACACGTTCGCCTTCCGGAAGTTTCTCATCATCCAGGAAAGCGGGGTTGATGGTGATCCGCTTGGAGGCGGAGACCAGAAACGCGTCTCGGATCAGCGATTCTGTAGGATTGCCGGCTGCGAACGCAGCGTTTCCACAGGACATCTTCTGAACCATGTTCCATAGGAAGGATACCCCGGATTACTTAAACTTTGCTTACTACCGGAGGGTGGAATCGCCGAGTGGGAGTAAGCGTCCGATGGAAACGCCCGGAACGCCTTGGGAAGTGTGCTTTGCCGCGGGCTGGCGGCCTGCCGGATGAAAGGCTGGTCGTTTCCGTTCTCTTTCTATCCTTTTTGTATTATATTTATATATATACTATACAAAGGTTTATAAGCGTCGTCCTCCTGCGGTGATTAAAACGGCACGGGTTTGGGCATCTCACCCAACCCGACCCTCGAGTTCCACACGACAGTTACTCCCAGTTCACCACGCGCCATAAAACCGAGTAGCCAGCCAGACCCTCGTGATTCTTCGCCCCAGGTTGGGACGAAGAATCCCGGAGGTACGATGCAAATGGACAAAACCAAAACTCAATCAGCCGAGCCGGAAGGCAAGCCAACCCACTACGGCAATTTGGGCGTAGCGGCGCTCGCGGCGGACACGGCCGCGCTCGAGCCATGCATGCAACAAACAAACAGGATCAATGAGGACGATTTGGATGAGAGGCTCACGTTCGGGGACGACAACATGGTCAACCTGACCCCGAGAGACTTAGCCAGACTCGTATACCCCAATCCCTGCCCGCGCTGCGGCAGCGTAGAAGGCCAGTGGAGGGGCCACAGAAACACACAAAAGAAGGGGACGCGCCATCGCAGGATGTGCAAGGAATGCACGCGATGGCAAAGCATCTAAGCGGAGGTGAACACCATGACTCTATGCCTAATCTGTTACGAGAAACTCAAGCGCTGGGAGTTTCGCGACAGGCTTTGCCAAACCTGCAAGGAACAACAGACCCTCGCTCCATTCGTAAAGCCAGGTGCTCCGAATGGAGCGGAGGAACCAAAATGAACAAAACAAGCCAAACAGCGGAAAAGCCTGAAGCCAAGTTCAAGGTGGGCGCAGTGCGCGCGTCCATCTGGAAGTGGACCAACACGACCAAAGACGGCCGGCAGTTTACTCAGCGGAAGGCTGTCCTTGACCGCGCCTACAAAGATGCCAACGGCCAGTGGCAGCATACCAACAGCTACGACACCAACGACGTGCCCAAGGCCATACTCGCCATGCAAAAGGCCTTCGAGTATATGACGACCAAAAACGGCGAAAGTGACACCGCCGAAGAGGAGGTCCAGTGAGCCCAGCCTTTCAGGGCTGTCGAGTCCCGGGGCGGGTAGGCCCCCGGGACCCCGGGCCGCCGGCCTCATCCGCCCGCGCTTACCCTCCAAATGGATCTGTGCGCGAGCGAAAGTTATTTATATGAGCACGTCCCGAGAAACACTTCGGTGCTCCCGTCCATGAAGAAAACCGCTATCACGGTTCTCCTGCTGCTTGCCGGAGCGCTCGCCTTCGCATCTCTGTCGGCGGCCGCCGCGTCCCTTACAGTCGAAGACCTCTTCCGCCCCTTCGAGTACCTCAATCTCACCGAAGTCTACGACCACTACTCCGCGCTCATCGACTTCTTCATCTACACCCTCATCTTCGTCGGACTAGCGCAAGCCACCCTCGCCCGCCTTTACGAGGGAAGAGGCGGCCGCGCCGTAGCCATAGGCGTGGGCCTCAGCCTCGCCACCGCCGCAGTCATCGCCGAGGAAACGTACCATTTCAGTCTCAAGAGCTTCGGCCCCTACGCCACCACCCTGACCATCCTGGCGCTTGGCATCATGACCTTCAGCACACTCACCCGCGTGGGCATGCAAAAGACGCCCTCCGCCGGCCTGGCGTACATCATTGCTTTCTTCGGCGTGCACGCTGTCGCGCCGGAGTTCTTTGACTGGCTGAACGAGACCGCGCCCATTCTGGCAGCCGCAGCGCTGCTCGCGCTCCTTCTATCATTATTGGGGGTATTGGCCAGCCTCTGGCCAGGCCCCGCGCTACCCTCCAGGATTTTTCATTCTCATGAGCCGTCGCGCTGGGCACATCCCCGCGATGCTCGCAGGCGCGAGGGGGCCGCGCAGGAGGTCCACTGGCTCAGGCGGTTCGGCAGACGCGCCGCCAACAACGTCTCCCACGAGAGCAGGCATCTGGAGCGCGACCTGAGGCAATTGCGGGAATCCATACGCCGCCACGGTGCCGACCCGAGTCAGCGGCGTCGCATTCTTGAAGAGATGGAAAGGGCCGTGCCGGAGGAGGAGGCTATCTGGAGAGATATCGAGACGGTCAAGAGGCTGAATGAACGGCTGATGGCCTTTGACGAAGCCGTGCTTCACGAGGACTTGCGTGATCGCGCGGGCGCCATGACTCCAGAGGAGAAGACCGGCCTGAAGAAACGAATTAGCGACGCGCTGCTCAAACTCGGCGTTGAACAGCGCATAGCCAGACTCGAGGAAGCCCTGAAAAGCAGGTTGCGCGCCGTTGCGGAGCATGTGAAAGCAGGCGCTCAAACGCTATCCGCAGGCGATTCGGCGGCATCGCTCGCTGCCGTCGACAGGGCCATCGGCGAGGAGGGTCAGTTGAGGCGCCTGGCACGTCAGGTCAAGGTTCTGGAGAAGGTGCTTCTCAGCCTCGCCAAACGCGGCCGGCTCGGCAAAACCTGAAAGTTCTAAGAAGTCTACCGTCGCCTCAAGTAGGTCCGCGCCAAGCGCTGCGGCGGAGAGCGACGCGGTCAGACGTCGGAACCGGGCGTATGTCCACATTGTCCCTGTTAAGTGACAGGTGCGTTAGTCCCGGACAGCTTCCTGACAACTACCGGACCACAAAATTGCACCCGAGACGCATGGCAAAAACGCCGCCGAACCATCGCGATTCTAAAGGCTCTCGCGACCAATCCCAACCTTGCCCGCATCGTCGACACCTGGCCCAATCTGCCAGAGAACATCCGGACGGCGATTGTGGCGCTGATAGTGGAAAGATCGGCGAAGGGAGAAGTATGAGGGAAGGGGCGATACGTCTTGAAGCAATGGGTGCCGCCCGAGTTAACCCTCCCCATTGGGATACCCCAAATGGTTGCCCGTAGCAGGCCTTTCGCCCGATTCTTGCATTTTGCGTTCATGTCAGACTAGCATGAATTAGCTTCGTCGGTTCGCCAAATCAGGTGGCTGGGTCAAACGCCGTTTCAAGGGGGCCAGAAGCTCTGTGGATAATCCGTTGAGGAGAAACTAGGTAACCCTCATGTATCCCAGTCTCATGACCTCCAGCCGAACTAACGATTCAAATATGCGGCTTCCAGCGCGGGGTGTCATGCTGCGATAGCGCGATCCTTCGGTCTTGTGAAGAAACCACGCGACCATTGTCGCTTGATATGGAAGGAGAACACAATGAAGCAGAGACAGGTTGCTTTCGATGACTTCGATATGGAGGGATTCACTAAGGCAGTGCTTGACTTTGTCGGCAGAGAAATGTCTCAGGATGTGCACCCATCATATGCCATTGTGAAGGTTGCAGCCCCGGGAGGCGTGCCTGAATTTGGTCCCGAAGAGGGTAGGTCGCACTTCTTGGAGGAACTTCAATCCGGCCATCTTCTCTTTTTCCCATTCTCCTCAGGCAACGTTGGAGAACCAGTCCTATGCGCTGACGGTCAAAGTCGTGAGCTTGAAGATGATTCGGATTTTGTATTGGGTGACGTTGATTGCGTGGGATTTCTCTTGCAACTGAGGGAGCGCGATCTTTATATCGACTCGGCTGTTCATGCTGGAGGGGCTTGTCCTGGACCAGTACCATCCGTGGATGTTGAGAATTGCGGCGTGTTTGATGCCGGAATGGAAGCATTCTTAAATAGGTTCATCCGCCGGTAAAACTGGAATTCAACAATCACATTGAGGCGACGTAGCGAATAGCGAGCCGCAACCCGGCTGTTGGACCAGATAGGAGTGGGGCATTCCTACCAGAAGGGTACACCAAACATGCGGCTCTCAGGATATTCCTTATTGCAGGAATTCTAGCAGCCAGTGGAAGCCCGCTCTACCTTTCCCGATGAATGCGGGACTACACACAAACTCCCCTCGCATTCGGTTATACTGCCAACATCAGGGAGCCAGCGACATGAACGGAGCAATCGGGGTCTTCGTTTTCATTTTAGCAGGCCTTCTCGAGGGAGCCGCAAATAGTGGACTTCTTGATACGACCTTCGGTCCCGCAGCGTTTTCGATCAGCCCGGTGTCGTTGACCCTGGTCCCGCCGGAAACGATGACAAAGCAGGTTGACTTGGATATCCGCTGTGGGCTGCGCAACTCGACTGCCGCCGCCCGAACATTTCACGTGCGGGCCTATCTTGACGAGGAGACAGAGGAAACCATCTTGCATTGCGAGCGGGTGACCGTTCCTTCCCGCAGCTCGACAACCGTTCGATTCTGGTGGAAAGGTCCAAAGCCTGGCGGCGATCACCGGGTGCTACTTGTCGTCTCGAGCAAAGGCGAACAGTGGCGCGAGAACGACACCATTCGCATATTGGACATGGATACGCAGTCGCCCCGTATGCTCGGGGGCGCGTGGGTGGATATCTATCATCATGACGAGAAGGAAGGCCGCCCGTTCAACGACGAACTGGCCAAAATGAGCGCCGCGCAGTGGCGCGAACTCATCCGGGCGATGCACGCCGTGGGGCAAGATATCGTCGTCATCACGATGATGTTCCAGAACTACACCCACGTCGGCCGCCACACGATTGAACGCGACGGTTACGCGGGCAAGGCCTACTATCCCTCGATGCTGTTCCCGGGCCGGATGCCGATTGCATCCACGGATCCCCTCGAGACGATACTCGATGAGACCGATCGCCTGGGAATGCACGTACTGCCAGGCATCGGCTGCTATGCGTTCTTTGACTTCACCCCGGCATCGCTTGCGTGGCACAGGGTGGTTGCGGAGGAAATCTGGCGCCGGTATGGTGGGCATCGATCATTCTATGGCTGGTATGTCTCAGACGAAATCGCGGGCAACTTGGGCGAAGACGACCGCCGCCGCCAACAACTCGTTGATTTCTTCCACGAATTTCGCCCATTTGTGAACCAGTTGGCCCCGGGCAGACCCGTCATGCTGGCCACCAACTGCCATTTCATCAAACAGGCCAACGGGTACTATGAACGCCTCTTGCCCGACGTGGACATTCTCTGTCCGTTCGGGTTCAGCCGGATGCCCAAGAGTGACATCTCCGGTGAAGCCGCCGCCGAGATCCTGCACCGGTTAGGCCGCCGTGCGGGATGCCATCTGTGGATGGATCTCGAATCGTTCGAGTTCAAAAACGGCGTCGAACTGCATCCAAGGGCGTTTGACGGAATACGAAAAGAGCTGGAAACCTATACGGACTTCGAGACCGTCTTGCACTACCAGTTTCCAGGCATGATGAGTTCGCCGGACATGTCTCGAAAACCTGGCGGAGACGCGTCGCTCAAGCTATACGGTGATCTTCAACAATCCCTAAGAGAAAAGAACCTCGTGCCAGGGACAAGCGAGTAGGGCACACCGGATGCGGCCAAAGGATCGGCGCGGGTCTCAGCGTTGTCCGGCGCGTTGGCGGCGGCACTCGGCCAAGGCGATGGCGGTGCTGACCGACGCATTCAGATTAGGACGAAATGCGTGATCCGATGGCTCCGAAACGACTGGGCGCTTTCCTCCGGATCCCCCGATCCGGTTCACTTAAACACGCAACATGTTCGAAGTCGCACTCTCTTCTGTTTTACGACCGCATTTCTGTTTCCTCGATAACCCGTGACGTCATACGTTACACCTCGCTTCCCCCCTCCCGAGCCGGAGGGGGTGGTTCTCCTGAATACTCCCAAGGCGAGATTCAGGAAAACCAAAAAAGCGCGAGGTGAAAATACCATGTACGCGACAAAACCCCACAGCCAATACTCGGCCAGCCGGGAAATAAGCCAAGCCATCCACCAAATACAAAACCAACCCGCCAACAGCTACTCGAGCGGCGTCACCATCAGGGTGCTGCCCACGATGCCCCGGTACTGGTACAGATACACCTGCCCCAGATGCGGATGCCACGTCCTCTCCAGCATAAGATTGGGCCTGCTATGGAAGCATGAGGTTGTCTGCGGCTTTTGCGGCTGCATCTATGACAGCCGAAGAGCGCCCCGGCCTCGAAACTCCCCCGGGACTCCGTTTCGGGGCCACGGCGCAGCTCTGGGCCGGTCACGCTGGCGCCGCTTCTGACAGGCGGTTGGCGGTTGTTCTCGTTGTGTATCGTTTCACCTCCCGATTTTCTGGTGTGGGGCCACGGGAACCGGGATTCATTGTGATTTCCCCCCCGGCTGGGGGGCCTGCGGGTCGTTCGAGAAATCACATGACCCGTTCCCTCTACCGGGACCCCACGAAAATCTTTTAGGAGGTGAAATCACATGAGAACAACCAAACCAACCTTGGATTTGGAAGCGGCCGTGACCGGCCTTCGAGAGAAGGCCAGAGATCCTGAGGATCTCTGGCTGGACCAGGAGGTCCCGCCGGAAGATCTCATCCGGCTGGACCCCCTCGACATCTCGCTGGAGATGGTCGAGCAGGCCGAAAGGCCTGAGGAGGCAGACCCCGTGTTGCGGAGTCTGCCGGAGCGCAAGTTCAGCTTGCGCTCTGAAGCGCTGTGGCGCAAGCGCATGCGCGCGGAGCTTCGGAAGCGGAACGCCGAACGCGAGGCGTCGGCGCGGCGGGAAGCGGCTCGGGACTCCAAGTGAGTCCCGCCTTCTTCCTCTCTCTTTTTTTGACGCTTCGCGTGGCGGGCTTGGCAGCCCACCGAACCGGTTTCCCTGGGGGGGCAACCGGGAATCCCTGAAGGGGATTGTGGAGAGACATTTCACCCGGACCTCATGGCAGCCGGATCTTTCCTGCGAGTGCATGGAAACTATTGGCTGAACGAGAGGTCACATGTAATGAAAGGGAATTCCCGCCGGGATTTTTGATTTGCGGGAATTTTGGTCAGGGCTATGTGCGGGCAATAAGGAAATCCGGCGGTGACCGGCGAGATTTGATAATGGGGGAATTGATATTGGAAAGGCCCGGGATGTTCTTCCCGGATTTCTGCCTGGTTTATTTGTGATTTATCCCAGGATGGAGAGATTTGTGGACGGAATAATTCCGGCAGGAATTGTCCGGCCCAAGATGGCGCGCATGGTCTGCGCTTTTTTGTTTTTTGACGCTTCGCGTAGCGGGATTAAGATTCCTCCTGGGGAATCTTAACCCACTTGACCGGTTCCCCTGCGGGTAACCGGTCGGGCGTAGGCCTTCGGCCTCCGCCCGGGCCACGGCCCGAACGCCGGCGCCCGCGAGCCGACGCGCGACGTTTTCGATTGGAGAGGGCGCAATTTGACAGATATTTGAT
>Ga0209606_1004825_pt1 | contig 12170 bp, 19 predicted proteins | sample AD_UKC057_MetaG_FD_184412 | JGI IMG/M metagenome (GOLD analysis project Ga0209606, IMG submission 184412) | Active sludge microbial communities of municipal wastewater-treating anaerobic digesters from USA - AD_UKC057_MetaG (SPAdes) (version 2) | ecosystem: Engineered > Bioreactor > Anaerobic >...
AGGATATCAGCATGAACTGCTTAAGTATTGTGATGGAAAACATCCCAGTTTCGGCAAAATAGAATTTGCCGTCGGCTGTGATGTTACCTCCGAATTCAGGAAGGCAGCTTATAAAGCGGATACATGGCATCCTCTCTTTGATAAGAAAGGACATATCACCGGCGAATGGGCTGAAGTCTGTTTTGTTCCCAGCAAGAGCGCCACAAAGAAGGGAGAACCCTACCGCTACATAGCCATCAGGGAACGGATGAGACAACCACATTTTCCCGGTATTGACAGCCTTCCCTTTCAGACCGTCACCTTCGACGACACCCAGTACAAACTCTTCGGGATCGTAACAAACATGGATTGGGAAGGAAGCAGGCTGATCCACTGGCAACATGAACGGTGCGGCAAATCTGAAGAGGCCCACTCGGTTATGAAAGAGGACCTTGCAGGAGGAAAGCTCCCCTCATCTCTCTTTGGTGTAAATGCCGCCTGGTGGTGGATCATGATCCTTGCCTTCAATCTCAATACGGCAATGAAGAACCTGATCCTTGAAGATGCCTGGGTTCCGAAGAGGATGAAGGCGATTCGGTTCAACCTTATCAACCTCTCTGGTCGCATTGTAGAGGGGTCACGGGAACTCTATGTCCGTATAGCCCAGGGGCATCCATCACTGGAGGTGTTGTTGAATGCACGAAAGAGGATTATGGAGCTTGTTCCATCATGATAATGATGCCTGTAATAGAAACGAACACAGAAGCATTGAGAGACAAAGGAGGACTCTCGTCAAAAAATGGCGCTCAGAGAGGATACAGAATGTCCGGATAGCAAATAATTGCCTGATAGACTATTTTTTATACCATTTTTGTATTGAGATTTGAAAGATATCTCTCCTCTTGGGGTTATCCTGAGGGGGTGAAAAAACAGGTGGTGGATTTAGGACTCCCATTTGGCTTGATTTTTATAGCATCTTTGGTGATTTTATTGTAACCTGATACGTAACGAGGTATACTGTTTATGGTAGGTAGCATAAAGCACAAAGGCCTTGCCGCCCTCTACTACGAAGACCAAACCAAGGGGGTGAAGCAAGAATTTGTTAAGCGGCTCCGTAACATCCTTGTTTTGCTTGACACTGCCTTTGTTGCTGAAGATATGAATATCCCGGGCCTGCGGTTTCATCAGCTCAAGGGCGACCTTGCCGGGTTTTATTCGGTGTCCGTTTCAGGGAATTGGCGTGTAATTTTCCGCTTTGGGAACGGACAGGCTACCGATGTTGATTTGATTGACTATCATTAGGAGATGTAAACTATGGCTATGAAAAACCCTCCACATCCCGGCGAGATTATACGGGACCTGTGCATCAACCCCCTCGGCCTGAGTGTCACAAAAGCCGCTGAAGGCCTCGGCGTAACCCGCAAAACGCTCTCATTGCTATTAAACGGGCACGCGGGCATTTCTCCTGAAATGTCCCTGAGACTATCACAGGCCTTCGGGCGTAGCCCCGAAAGCTGGTTACAGTTACAAGCGGCGTACGACCTTGCCCAGGTGAGAAAATCCGGATCTGTAATCAGCGTTAAGCCGCTTGCAGAAGTTGTTGCACAGTCTCACTGATTTGAGAATTATTGGATATTACATACAAGTTCAAAACATTAGGTTTCTGTACGCTTGCTCCCGCCGGTCCAGTCTATTTACCTAAGCAGATAATGCTCCGTAATGTCGGCCCTCTCGTGCCCCATTTCCCAGGAGACTTCTTGCAGTCTTTCTTCGTAGGTCATATTTGTATGCTCTTGCAGTTCCTCCATTCGTTCTTCTGCAAAATTCCATCTCAAACCGTGCGACCCGGTATAATCTTGTCCTGAAAGTTCCGCAGCATCTTTCAGAATCTCTCTATACTCATTTTTATCGAAGTGCATATTGCCACCGTTTTCCTGAATAACTCGCTCTACCGCATGGTAAGTTTCCACTGAAACTGATATTTCTCTCTCTTTGCCGCCCTTGCCTTCGACTTCTAACCACCCTCGAAATACACCTGTATGCTCATCCATACGTATGCCACGGAGATCGTTAGTCTCAACGCGCCACACCTCGTTAAGACGCGCGCCGCCTTCGTACTGGACTTGTGCAGCAGTTTTATAAGCATCGTTTACGATTTCATTGATAAGGGCAGTTGGATTTTCATATGCCCGCGTTTCAGACGATCTGTCAAGCACTTCCATTGCTTCTTTGCGCACATCCTGTATTGCCTCCCGGAAGTTGTATGTTGTGTCTTTGCCGACTCGATCGGCGTACATATTCATGGCGTTTTCAAATTTTGACATTGCCGCCGCCTCGCGCTGAAAAGTGTTGTATTTAATTCCGTCTGCTATCCTGGATTCAAGAAACGCTTTTACGTGTTCGCCCTTCAAATTTTCAACATCACGTATACCAAGATTATCTTTTACCCAATTGCAAGCCTGGTGCCAGGTGTCTTTATACACTTGCGCCGTTCCATAACTATAAATATTTAGAGACTTACCAAGATCACCCCATGTCCGGGCGCCTGCTGAACGGGCAACCTCTTTTTCGGCGTGTTTTGAGGTTCCGGGCGCAAATATGCCCGATTCCTTAAATACCTTGTTTACTTGAAAATTGATACTGCCTCTTATTTTTTCGCCTTTCTATCTTATTAATCTTGAGTAAACCCGCGTTTTATTACTCCTGACGCTACAGGTGCATTTTTTTAAACCTTAATGCTTAAAAGGTAATACGCTTTTTTGTGCACCGCGTATTATGTGCCGTTCGCCGAATCCTTTGCGGATCGACAAGGGGAAGCCCGGAGAGCTTTGACCCCCACCCCGATTTTGTGCCTCGGACGGCCGATTGTTTAGCTAAATATTTAGCTAAACCATACTTAACACATCCACGGGGATTGTGGCGCGTCAAGCCAACAACAAGATGATAAAAATAAATGCTGTTTATATTATATACAGAATTTTGCAGTTGTCAACATCGCTTTTGTTACCAAAAGCGATTATTTTATATTATTTAGTTATTTCTTTTAGTTATAATTGATTTATTTAATATTACTCTAAAATATTGCGTTTTTTTTATAAATTTGTTATATAAATTATATGCTGCTGTCTGAAAACTTAAAAAAGAAAATCATCAATTGGTTTGCCAGACAACCAGAGCAGATAAAGCTTGAGATTATAAAAAGGCAAAGGGATTTATATTTTAAATTCCGGGAACAAAACAAAGACAACACACCTGAACAGCTTACCCTTGAAAGCTTCTATGCCGTTTTATATACGGCATGGAAAAACGAGTATATCGGCGCGATAAAGGAGAAAGATCACAACCTCGAAAAGATCAGGGAAAAGATAGTCGAACGGCTAAAAAGGCATAAAGCTAAAAAAAAACAAAAGAAACAAACAAAACTACAGCAACTGGAAAAATACGACAGCGATATAAAACTTATGAGACAAGAAGACTTATCGTATCAAAAAATAGCTGATTACCTGAAGGAAAAATACAAGCTTAAAGTCCACCTTACATATATAAAAAAATACCTTGAGGAACATCCTTAACATGTTTATTGAAATAGCCCTACTAACAGCGGCATTTATTATCTCAAGCGTTTTTGTTTTTAAAGCATGGGGTTACCATGATAAAAAAAAAGAACAAGCCGATCTTGAAGCAAAGAAGGTAATAAACAACGCAATGGAGGAAGCGGATAAAATACTTAAAAAAGCAACGCAGGAAACCAACATGAGGTTACAGGTAATAAAATCAAAAGAAGAGGGGCTAAATAATAAATATAAGGAATTATCTCAATATGAACTAGATCTTAATCAAAAAAGAAATAATTTAATGAATGAGCAAAAAAAAATAGAGAAAAAAATCGCCAGACAGAACGAATTCATAAATAAGATTAAAAATATAATAATGGGTGAAAAAAAACATAAGTATGACCTGCAAAAATGGCTCAGAAAGATATTTATGGAGTATGAAGTATGAACATCAGTGAATTACGATACGATACAATTATTGTAAAACAACACGATATAAACATTAATAGATTTAGGGTTATTTTTGATGAAGTTATTATTAACATTAATGTTTCCTATGACGATTTTAAACATACAGCAAAATCAACACAACATGGATATATTTTAAAAGGTATATATTATTCTTCTGCTTGGGAGCTTGTTATCAGCAACTTAATTGATTTTGCTAAATTCCTTTCAATAATGCAATTATTTTTGAAAAATCAACTGCCTAATGGGCAGCATAAAGTTAATGAGAGATTAATTTTAATGAGAGACAGACTTGTTAATGAGGAAGTCCTCACGATTTTAATTGATAAAAAGAAAATGACGGATTTTGGAAAAATAGATATACAGCACTATGTAAACATACTGAACAAGCTTTTCAATAAACTAATGTTAACTCCTCCCATTGAAGATTAGAGGGGATTACGACAATGAGTATAGAAATAAACACACGCCCCCCCACTTTTTGAGTTTTCAACATTAAAAAATATTGAAGCGCATATTTATAGTTCTTTTAGTCCTTTTTAAAACCTTTTAGTCCTTTAGACGGCTTATAGCACTTTGCTGGTCAACGGTTTGCGGGCGACTGCATCGGCCATAACCCGAAAAATCATCGGCCATAACCCGAAAAATCATCGGCCATAACCCGAAAAATCATCGGCCATAACCCGAAAAATCATCGGCCATAACCCGAAAGCAAGTAATCACTTTTTGAGGGCTTTTTTTCTTTTTGTTACTTCGGATTTTCTCACAAGTTTTATAATGTCCTGAGATATAAATTTACTCTCTTTTGTCAGGATCGTTTCTTTAATAAGTTGTCTGATTGCCTCTTTAATGCCCTGCCTGATATGGAAGTGTGCTTGTTCGAGATTTAAATTTAACGAAGCGCCCAGGGTAAGAAAATGCCCTTGCCAGGTGTTGTCGCGATGACTTAAGACAAAACGATGTAAGGCCTTTGAGATAGGCGATTTTAAACGCATACGCTGCTCTATTTCGACGAGCGTGAAGTTACCCTTCATATATATTTCGTAGAAATAGGGGTTAAGCGTTATTTTGAGTTCTTTTGTCTCATGGTTCCATTCGGCGTACGTAAGTATGTTAGAAAGATATTCTTTTTGTATTTTATTATCCCGGAATATTATTAGATTAAATCCAGACACATTAAGTAGCTTCAATGCCCGATGCACGCGCTTATATTCTAATCTGTTGGGCTTCGGGCCTTTTATGAGCTTTAGCAGCGGATAAAAAGGACCTATATAAGTATAGGTGTCTTTGCCGTCCGCCGTCGTTTCGCTTCTTTTATCCTTATTGTTGAGTAACGCAAGAATTGCCATAAGAACGTCTTCTTCGTATGTGCTGAGCTTGGGGCCACAAAACTGTATTTCGCCCCACGCGCTTTTCATAATTATCATATCCTCTATGAATGCCCGTTCTTTAATCTCGTTTCTGTTAATGGGAAAGAAGGGCGAAATCCTGCACAAATCTGTCGGCATGGGGCAAACTGGCAACCACATTTGAGTGCCCCCGGTTTTTGCATCGGCAGGGACACTATTTTTTAATTCTTCGGCAGTTTGCAGGGCTTCTTTTTCGATGGTGGTTCTTTCTAATATGTTCTCAAACAGTTTTAGCAGTTTAGGGTCCTTAATGGACTCAAGCGCCCTTTGTTTTGTTTCTTCCGGCGATTCAGATATGGCCGGGCTTTCTGTTTTCTTCATGCTCCCCCTCGTTTGTATTTATAAAATCCCCTTTTCTGCCAACATTTGTCTGACCAATGTAGAAAAAGGAATCCCGATTTTATCGCAGTAAGATTGCACCCTCTCTTTTTGCTCAGCTGTGAGGTATGAAGCCATTAACTCGCTCGCCTTTGCCTCTTTCTTTTTTCTGCCGCCCTTGCGTTGATTTTTTGAATTTACCAGATCGGCGTTGTTAAGAAATTTGTTTAGGCTATGCGTTTCTTCCAGATCGTCAATTTTATGAATTACGGGTTTTTGAGCAGTCATTTATTACACCTCCTGTATTATTAAATTATGCATTTAATATGCATTTGTTATGCATATTAAATTTGTATTTTACAAATATTAATGATTTCTTTTGTAAGTTGTTGTACTTCGTCGGCTGCCTTGCCTTTTCTATCAAGCTCAGTTGCCCCAAGTCCGCCGGCGTATGCTTTCTTAAAATCTGCCCTGTTGTGAATTACTGTTTTGAAAAGATTCAGGTAAGCAGGGTTTTCTTCAATGTATTCACGAACTGTTTTTGTGATCCCTTTACTCCGAGCATCGGCATTATTAATAACAACGTTTGTTTTTATGCCGATTTTGATGGTTTCGCTTGCCTCTTTTAAAATTCGTTCGAATTTCTGTAGCCCGAAAAGTTCTATCTGTGAAGGCGATACGGGAGTAATAATCAAGTTTGATTTTATAAGTGCAAGCCGGTTGTTTTTGCTGTCAAAGCCTCCAGAATCTATGATAAGCGTTTTTGAATTGAGGTACTGTTTTAAAATCAAATCAATTTCACTTTCTTCGTCGCACGAAAAACAATTAAGGGGATCGAAGCCGTTAGCCTTTCTGATTTTATTAAAAAGAATGCAGGAGTGTTGATTATCGAGATCGAGAATGTCTGCTTTCAGGGATACGGCCAAATTAATGGCTATAGTGCTTTTGCCTACGCCGCCTTTCTGGTGGGCCACATTTAAAATCATGTATATATAACCCCCTTAATATGCATAATATATGCATTATTTAATAATAATAAATATATATAGTCAATAACTTTATTTTGTTGGAAGAGCTTAATTGCTTTAGGGCTGACAAGTGAATCTTATTAAAAACAAACTTTAAAAAGCTCCGGGTGGGGCCTCCCGTTGAACCCCACATGGCGATCCGTTCCATTTTTTTGGAACGTCCTACGGCCGGGAGAATTTCACCGCGTCACCGGAGCTTTTTATTCATTCTTATGGCAACACCCTTATGGCAATAAACAAGGCAGCGAGAAAGAGGATGCCCATGATGGTATCGGCCATAACAAAGAATGCACTGGCGGCTATAAAAAGGGCAACACACAAAATACCTTTAAAAATAGCGTAGGCAGCGGCAAGAACCATATAAGAAGTATAGCACATCCGCAGTGCCACAGATAAAACCCACAAATGTGAAAAAGCCCCTCCGGAAGGACCTCCATTTCCCTTCAACTCCAATCCCGATTTACAGGACGGTACGGCTGGTGGATTCACCGTGTCGGAGAAGCCTTTAACAACATAGCACGGCCAGGCAATTTGTCAAGTTTCCTATATGGCTTCAGGCAGAAAGGGAGAAGGAAACAGGAAAGGTTGTGTTACGCAAGAAATATATTGCATTTCTCAATCTCGACAATGAACAGAGGTTTGTTCTGGTAGCCGAAGGGGTGCGAGGACAATGGGAAAGCTACACGTTTTTTCAGGGGCAACAGGAAAGATACATAGACGGCAGGAGTGGTGGTTACTCTATGGGAGATAAAGAGCAAGCAGCTCCTGGAAACTGTAGCGTTCTGCACCGGGACATCGGGAACCCAGGCCCGCCCCGGTGGATTAATATTCATTATAGCGTTTTAACGGAGCTTGTCAAGTGGAGATAAGGGTTGAAATTAAGGATAAGGAAGTGCGAGCCATGCTTGAAAACCTTGCGACAAGGTAATTATACCATATAACTTATTTCTTAATACCACATAATATAAAGAATTAGGTATTTTTTGAGTTTGCCCTTACCGTTGATTCCGGCATCCCCAATTGCAGGCCGATCTTCCGGTACGACATCCCCTGGCTTCTCAAACGTTTCGCTTCTTTAACCAGCGCAGATGATGCCGGAGGCCTTCCGAGTCTCTTGCCTTTGCGCTTGGCATTTTCAAGACCTGCTCTAACCCTCTCTTTTATTATCTCTCTTTCAAACTCTGCTACGGCGCCTACGACGTTAAACATAAGCCTGCCGGTCGGGGTGGTGGTGTCCAGACCGTTGTCATAAGAGATGAAATCAATTCCTAAAAACTGCAAATCGTCCAGGGTGGTGATTAGGTCTTTAAGGGATCGGCTCAGCCGGTCCAGCTTGTAGACCAGGAGAATGTCAAAGCTTCGCTTCCTGGCGTCTGCCATCATTTCTTTGAATGCCGGACGCTTTGTGTCAGACCCGGTAAAACCCGCGTCTATATACTCCTTAAAGATCGCCCAGGACCTCTTGCTGATATATTCTCGGAGAGTGTTTAGCTGCGATTCAGTTGATTGCCTGTCAGTTGATACCCTGGCATATATGGCTACAGATTTTCCGGTCATCGCCCGATGATCCTCAGAAACGTTTCAGGATTGATGATCCTGATGTGCCGGTATGCTTCAATGTCTGTAAGGTGGTGATCGCCCGAAACAACGAAATCCGCTTCGCCTTCAACCGCACAGGCAATAACGGCGTTGTCCGAGGGGTCGTTCTTCACCGCTTCTACGGTTATATTGCCCGGCACTGTTAAAGAAAGGTCTTCAAGGATTGAAAGAAATTCGTTGATTTCTTCCAGGGATATGTTTTTTTGCTTAAACTCTTTTACAATCTTCGGATATTGGAACACCCGCTCGATCTCCTTCCGGATGAAAGGGGACATAACAAGAAGGAAGTTTCCATTGATTGCCATCTCTAAAATTCGCCCAGGCTTGCTTTTTTTCGAGAGGATGGCGCTTACTATTACATTGGTGTCAAAAACAACCCTCACGCCCTTTTCCTGCCCCACTTAACCGCTTCTTTTACCAGTCTCTCCACGGCATCGGGGTCGGCATCGCCCATCTTTTCCCTGATCCGATCGAGGCGGCTGATTGCCTCCTGTCTTTTTGCCTGGATGGATTGATACTTGTCTACAGAGATTATGACGGCGAGGGGTTTGCCTGCCCTCTCTATCATGTAGTCGTCACCAAGCAGAGAAACTTCGTTCATAATCTGCCCGAGGTTTTGCCTTGCCTTGACTGCTGTTATCTTCTTTACCATTTGGCCATCCTATTAATCATTATGGTTAATATGATTAATATAACCTACCTGCTATTATTGTCAAGAAAATTGGTGAGCAAAAAACCCCCTCAAAAATGCCGTTTTGAGAATCAATAATATCAGCTATTTATACCGGTGAAAATTGGTGAGCAAAAAACAAATGATTTATACTCACCAATATCTATAAAACAAAAAAGAACCGCCTTAAAAAGAATGACGGTTCTTTTTTGTATCTTGTAGCTGTTTGTGTGTATCTACCTTGAACTAATAAAGCACGTCCAATTAGGCCAATTATCCGCCTTGTGTCTGTTGTTTTGCCAATACAAGGGTTGCAAATTGTTTAAATTATCTGTGCCTCCGGCAGACACCGGTTTAACGTGATCTATTTCCCAACCATAGTCAGAATTTGTGTTTCCATAGGCTGTTTTTTGCATCCAAGCACCGCAAGAATCTTTTCTGTAGATTCTTGGATCATAGCCAGGGTCTGCTGTACCCTTTTCCCATACGGCATTTATGGTTGATTGATCAAAGGTTCGTCCATCGGTATGTGTATTTCTATTTCGCATTCTGCCTCCGCAATTAGTTGACGGTATATTCTTTCCAGGGGATAGCGTTAAGCGGGACGCCCGCTAAAAATTTGGCAATGTCTCGACGTCCGTAATAAGTTGGTATGCCTCTTGTGTCCTGGGCCATAAGAACGACCGGAGCGCCAGGAAAGACAAACTGGAAGCTTTTAATCGTTTTTTCGGCCTCTGCGTGGTTATCAACAACATATCTTTTAACAACCACTACGGCAAAAGTTATTCCTTGTTCTTTAATCAATGCTCCTTGAAATTTCATCAAATCACCTCTTTTGTCATAATTTAAGCTTCTCTTTTTTCGTAGGATGAAAAATAATAAGGAGAGGGGGAATAGCCCCCTCTTTCTTATTAACCCTTTTCTTTACGGACCCCCTTAAATGGTTCACCATTTTGTTTTTGATCCATAAACTTCCCGTCGTCCAGATTTCTCTTGGTCCACCTGTCTATCCTGTCATTGTAGACTTGGCTTCTGTCCTTAACCTGGCCGTGACGGTGCCCGTCGCCATAAGGTTTGTTTGTTGCCAATATTATTCACCATCCCTTTGGAAACTGATTTTGCTTGACAAAAGAAAATAAAGTTTGATAACGTGACAAACTAACAAGTGCTTTTATCAAATTCGCCCTTACCATGGCGGAACCCCAAAAACTGTTCCAGCAGTCTTTGGGGTTTTTTATAAAACAATTTTACAAGCAAACATGTGCATCCCTACCTTTTCCTATGGTCTGATAACCGAGCCTTTTTAACCTTACTTCCATAAATGCCGGATTGACATCGAAAAGATCAGCCATATCACCGACAGAATATCTGTTGTTTATACACTGAATCACCAAAGCGCGGGGCATTAAACATGCCCTGGCGAATTCCCATCCTTGCCATTCCGGGTCCACGTATGGTTTCAGCTTAGATCGATCCGCACGACGTAATATTATTCCATCATCAGCTAAAACAGATTGGGAAAAGTTTAAAATATTTACGTGGAAAAGGCAGTGGCCAGATTCGTGGCCTATTGTTGCCCTGCCTCTCCTTAGGGCCGTAATATCTGAGGTGTCCACCAAGCTTTTATCAACAAAACTTTTCTTGTTGGAAGCATCGGTATAGCCTAAAACATTGGAGCCTAATGAGCTTAAATCTGTGTAGCCTGTTTCTATTCCAAATCTTTTCGGTATATAAAGTTCATATATCGCATCGATATCAACAGGCAATTTACCTTTAAAAACCTCTGGCTGATTTTCCATCAGCAGTGCCACGGTAAAAGATTCAATTTTTTCTTTGCTTAATGGCGGCACCACGGGAACCTTATCTGTCATTCCGTCCTTTGTCCTCCAGTTCTGTAAGAGCCTTACGGAAGGCTCGCTCTAAATCGTCATCAGTTACATCGTCAACAATACGGTAAAGTCCTAAAGCCAGCTCAGGATCAACGCTGAAAAGCTTTTCCGACAACTTTGAATTTTTTCTTACCCTTTCGCTTCGAGCAGCCCTTAAAAGTTTATCCGGGTCCTCATTGAGTATCAGTGCCAGATCGCGAATTTTTTCCTCTTCTTTCGGAGGAAATCTTCTGCCCATCTCGATTTCAGACAAGAAACTGGGGGTAAGACCAGTTAGTTGGCCCAACTTCCGGAGGGTAATTTTTTTATTTCTCCTTGCATTACCCAGTAACTCGCCAAATCTTTCTTTCACCTTCCTCACCTCCTTTTTGTTCACATTCATAATGAACAATATAATCACTGTAACATACAGTGTCAATAGTGTATTCACAAAAAAATGTGAACAAAATTGCATAAAACTAAAAATTGCATATATTGATGATGGATTTGATAACAGGGCAAATTTTTACCCTGCAGACTTTTTACTATAGGGTCCTAAAAATCTTTCTCCGTTGAAATGAATTAAATGTGATGGGGCATCTGCCACCCATACCTCGGTTTCCCAAGCTATTTCACCAAGATAACGGGTCATAATTGAGCGGGAAGGAAAAGCGGTTACATAAACCAAGCCAGCGGAAGTGGCTGAAAATAATCTTGCTAACTCCTCGTGGCGTTTTCCATCAACTGGGCCATGACTGGTTACGGATTCGACTAAAAGAAGCCAATTTCTCTCACCGTAATACAGGACAACATCCGGCATCTTGCCGTGTGAATCGACCACCAAGCCCAGCTTGGCAAGGAGTTCTTTGTCAAAATAACCCCATTTCTCCCCCGTATCTCCTACATAAACCAATGCAGCACCGGGTGCGAAACGTGGTGCAAAGTCTTCAACAATTGATTTAATAAGCTCGCTATGTTCACCGGGACTAATGTTGATTTGTTGACCCGGCGCAATTTGTACGGGTATTAGGGTTTGCTTGCGATGTTTCGCATAACGTTCGGCGAGAGTTTTTCTTGTGGAGAGATAGTGCTTAAGTGAACGTTCCCATTTATCGGTCCCATAAGTTTTAAGTAGGGCAAGGGTTTCAGGCAAAACTTGATAAACAGCCTTGGGGCTATTGACTGGCCTATCGGGTTTATCGGGATTATACAATACTATTCCAGCCTGCATAAACTGGTGTACCGTCTGACGGCGAAAAGTTTCCCGAGTATTAGGA
>Ga0209606_1004829_pt1 | contig 12165 bp, 9 predicted proteins | sample AD_UKC057_MetaG_FD_184412 | JGI IMG/M metagenome (GOLD analysis project Ga0209606, IMG submission 184412) | Active sludge microbial communities of municipal wastewater-treating anaerobic digesters from USA - AD_UKC057_MetaG (SPAdes) (version 2) | ecosystem: Engineered > Bioreactor > Anaerobic >...
GAGAGATATATCTATAAAAGAAGACATTGTTGAAGAAATATCTCGTATGTATGGATATAACAATATAGAATCATTGCCAATCAATACGAGCCTTACAAAACCTATAAATAATGGGCTTAGAGATTTCGAAAGAGAAACTAAAAGTTTTATGATTGCAAATGGTTTTTCTGAGGTTTTAAATTATTCTTTTGTTTCATCTTCTGATTTAAATGATTTTAATATAGATGAATCTAAAGCTGTAAAGCTAATAAATTCTTTAACGGTTAATCAAAATATTTTAAGAACAACACTTTTAATCAACTTATTAAAAAATGTTAAAGATAATTTAAGATTTAAAAATGATTTTAGAATTTTTGAAATAGGAAGAGTATTTGATAATTCAATAGAAAGCGATCAGTATGAAAATTTACCTTTCCAAAATTATTATTTTGCTGGCATTGTAACAGCAGAAGAAAAAGATAATTTATTTTTTGATATTAGGGGAGTTATAGATAATTTTTTGAAACTATTTAAGTTTGATTTTGAATATGTTGTTAAAGATAAAGAAGATATCCCTTTATATTGTCATTTTGGTAGATATGTAGATATATATATTAATAAAGAAAAAGTAGGGTATATAACTGAATTTAATCCAGAATTATTAATAAAATATAAAATAAAACAAAAGGTTGGGATATTTGAGATTGATTTTGAAAAATTATTTTCTTTATTAAAAGATAATATTTATTATAAACAAATATCTAAGTTTCAAAAATCAGAGATAGATTTAAGTGTTATAGTAGATAAAGATGTTTTATGGAAAGATATGAAAGCAGAGATATTAAGAACATCAGAATATATTGAATCTGTTAAACTGTTTGACATTTATACTGGTGATAAAATAGGTGATGATAAAAAATCTTTAGCTTTTAGAATGACATTTTCAAACCCTAATAGGAATTTAAATCAATATGAAATAGACTCTTTATGGAAGCAAGTCTATGAAAATTTAAATGAAAAGTTTGAAGCTGAGATAAGAAAATAAATAAAGCACATACTAAATAAATGTGCTTTTTTATATTGTATTTTGTGTATAAATCCTTTATTTTTCCTGATTTATATGATAAAATATATAAGTTAAAGCTTTAAAATTAAAAAATATATGGTAAAAGATAAAAAAAATGTAGATAAAGAGTATTCTGCAAAAGATATACAAGTTTTAGAAGGATTAGAGCCTGTTAGAAAAAGACCAGGAATGTATATCGGGAATACATCTAAAGAAGGACTTCATCATCTAATTTGGGAAATAGTAGATAATTCAATAGATGAAGCTATTGCTGGTTACTGTGATAGAATAGAGATTACTTTATATAAAGATGGATTTGTATCTGTTGAGGATAATGGTAGAGGTATACCAGTAGAAAAGCATGAAAAAACTGGTAAAAGTGCGCTTGAAACAGTATTGACAATATTACATGCTGGTGGGAAGTTTGAGAGGAATAAAGGTTATAAAGTAGCAGGTGGCTTACATGGAGTCGGAGCATCTGTTGTAAATGCTTTATCTAGTGATTTTGTAGCTCAGGTATATAGAGACGGAAATATATATGAACAAAGATATAGAATAGGTATACCACAAGGCGAAGTAAAAGTTGTTGGTAAAACTAATAAAATTGGGACCAAAATATCATTTAAAGCTGATAATACAATATTTACAACGACAGAATATTCTTTAAGAAGAATATTATCTCATTTAAGGCAGCAGGCATATCTTACAAAACAAGTAAGAATTATAATTAATGATTTTAGAAACGAAGATAATAAATTAACATATGAATTTTATTTTGATGGAGGTATAAAATCATATGTAAGATATTTAAATCGAAATGAAAAGCATGTTCAGGAGCATATTTTTTATTTTGAAAAAGAACAAGATAATGTGAATGTTGAAGTTGCTTTACAATATACAGAAGATTATGATGAAAATGTTTTAGCTTTTGCTAACAATATTTATAATCCAGAAGGTGGCATGCATGTTGTAGGTTTTAGAGTAGCATTAACTAAATGTATAAATAGTTATGCGAGAAGTAAGGGGTATTTAAAAGAAAAAGATGAAAATTTAACTGGTGATGATGTTAAAGAAGGGTTAACTGCTGTTATCTCTGTAAAAGTCCCAGAGCCACAGTTTGAAGGTCAAACAAAAGCAAAACTAGGTAATATTGAAGTAAAAGGTATTGTCGAAGGGCTTTTTAAAGATGCTTTTTCAATATTTCTTGAGGAAAATCCAAAAGATGCTGAAAATATAATAAAAAAGTGCATGTTATCAGCTGAAGCTAGGAATGCTGCAAGGAGTGCTAGAGATACTGTATTAAGGAAAAGTGCAATGGATGGATTTACATTACCTGGCAAACTTGCTGATTGTTCATCAAGATCAGTAGAAGAAACAGAGTTATTTATAGTAGAAGGTGATTCTGCTGGAGGTTCTGCAAAACAGGGGAGAGATAGAAAATTCCAAGCAATTTTACCTATGTGGGGGAAGATGATGAATGTTGAAAAAACTAGAATAGATAAAATTTTAAAATCAGAAAAATTATTACCTTTGATTATAGCAATAGGAACTAATGTTGGTGATAATTTTGATATTTCAAAATTAAGATATGGGAAAATAATATGCATGACTGATGCAGATGTTGATGGTGCTCATATTAATACTTTACTTTTAACTTTCTTTTTTAGATATTTCAGACCTTTATTAGAACAAGGACATGTATTTTTAGCTCAACCACCATTATATAAATTGTCTTATCAAAAAGAAATAAAATATTTATATTCTGATGAAGAGTTATTGAAAGAAACAGAGAAGTTAGAAAAAGAAAATATAAAATATGATGTGCAAAGATATAAAGGTCTTGGAGAAATGAATCCAGAGCAACTTTGGGAAACAACAATGAATCCAAAAACAAGAATATTAAAAAGAGTAGAAATAGAAGACGCTGAAAAAGCTAATGATGTTTTTGATATGCTTATGGGTGTTGATGTTAATCCGAGAAAAGTATTTATAGAAACTCATGCTACAAGTGCTGCTAATTTAGATATATAATTTATGTTCATTTTAGGCTCTTGACTAAAATTTTTGTTATATATATAATGTATTCATTGCTAAAAATGGAAGTATGTTTATAATTTAATAAATGGAAGGAAACATGAATTAACCGTTAATTCATTTTTAGATATTTTATAAAAATATCAAATTATTATAAGAGTTTGATCCTAGCTCAGGATGAACGCTGGCGGCGTGTCTAAGGCATGCAAGTCGAACGCACGTTATGGTGCGTGGCAAACGGGAGAGTAATACTTTGGTAACCTACCTCTTAGTCGTGAATAACTTCTTGAAAAATTAGATAATACACGATGGTCTGGATTTTCATATGAAAGTCTAGTAAAGATTTATCGCTAAGAGAGGGGCCTAAGGCCTATCAGCTTGTTGGTGAGATAATAGCCCACCAAGGCAACGACGGGTAGCAGGTGTGAGAGCATGACCTGCCCCATTGGGACTGAGACACTGCCCAGACACCTACGGGTGGCTGCAGTTAAGAATATTCCACAATGCACGAAAGTGTGATGGAGCGACGCCGCGTGAATGATGAAGCCCTTCGGGGTGTAAAGTTCTTTTATTAAGGAAAAATTTTTGATGTTACTTAATGAATAAGGGGCTGCTAACTTCGTGCCAGCAGCAGCGGTAATACGAAGGCCCCGAGCGTTATCCGGATTTACTGGGTGTAAAACGTCTGTAGATGGTTTGAAAAGTTAAATGTAAAATCTTTTAGCTTAACTAAAAACTTGCATTTAATACTGTCATAACTAGAGGACGGGGGAAGTAAGTGGAATTCCCGGTGTAGTTGTAATAAGCGTTAATATCGGGAAGAACACCAAAAGTGAAAACAGCTTACTAAAACGTTCCTGACATTGAGAGACGAAAGCGTGGGGAGCGATACGGATTAGATACCCGTGTAGTCCACGCCCTAAACGATGAGTGCTAAGCATTGGAAGTATCGACCCTTTCAGTGCTGTTATATTCAAGCTAACGCCTTAAGCACTCTACCTGGGGAGTACGACCGCAAGGTTAAAACTCAAAGGAATTGACGGGGACCCGCACAAGCGGTGGAGCATGTGGTTTAATTCGACAATAAACGGAGAACCTTACCAAGGCTTGACATTTACAGAATCCTCTGGAAACAGAGGAGTGCTCGCAAGAGAGCTGTAAAACAGGTGCTGCATGGTTGTCGTCAGCTCGTGCTGTGAAGTGTATGGTTAAGTCCAATAACGAGCGCAACCCCTATTGTAAGTTACTATGTCTTACGAAACTGACCACTTCAAGTGGTAGGAAGGTGGGGATGACGTCAAATCAGCACGGCCCTTACGCCTTGGGCCACACACGTGCTACAATGGGTAAGAACAAAGGGTAGCTAAGTCGCAAGATGGAGCTAATCCCAGCAAAATTACCCTCAGTTCAGATTGAGGTCTGCAACTCGACCTCATGAAGTCGGAATCGCTAGTAATCGTGGGTCAGCACACCACGGTGAATACGTTCTCGGGTCTTGTACACACCGCCCGTCACGTCAAGAGAGCTGGTAATACCCGAACATCGATGTTAAATCAATGGAAGGTAGGATCAGTAATAGGGATGAAGTCGTAACAAGGCAGGGGTAGCGGAAGCTGTTCCTGGATCACCTCCTTTCTAGGGAGTAAATATGATTCTTTTTTTAAAGAATCTTTGTCGACTACTAACTATAGTAGAACGGAATTCATGCTTTTCTTCCATTTATTAGACTATAAAATACCGTCAATTTTTATGAGTTATAAAAAATCATGGTTAAGATCATGATTTTTTATTTTATAATAGACATAATATTTTTAAAATGTTATTATTTATATTATGGAAGAAATATATGAGCAAATTAAAATTATTTATGAAGATAAGAATTATTTAATTGTTTATAAACCATATAATCTTACTGTTCATAAGCCTAATATCAAATATCCATTTCCTACATTGGCTGATTTTTTAATACAAAAGTATCCAGAGTTAAAAAATGTTGGAGATGACCCTATATTAAGACCTGGTATTGTTCATAGATTAGACAAGGAGACCTCTGGTATAATGCTTATACCTAGGAATCAAGATGCATATAATTATTACAAAAAATTATTTAAAAATGGAAAAATAGTTAAAAAATATTATGTATTAGTTCATGGGAATGTATATAATGATTTTGAAGTAGATAAACCAACCATGAGATCAAAGACTGATGGAGCTAAATTTTGTACACCTGCTTTAAATACTCCATATTATAACCAAGCAAAAAATGCTTTAACTAAATTTGAAGTAATAAAAAATTATAAAGGATTTTGTTTATTAAGAGCTATACCAAAAACTGGTAGAACTCATCAGATAAGAGTTCATTTACAATCTGTTTCTAGGATAGCTGCTGGTGATAAATTGTATAAGCCAAAAAAATTTCAAACTCCTAGAAAGTTAAATAGGTTATTTTTGCATGCATATTATTTAGGTTTTAAAGATCAAAATGGTAATAAAGTAGAATATAAAATAGGATTGCCTAAAGATTTAAGTGATTTTTTAAAAACTTTACAAGATAAATAATATGTTTAAGAAAATTATTACAATTACAGGGAAAGCAGGTTGTGGCAAGTCTACTGTTGCAGATTTATTAGCAAAGAAGTTAAATTACAGAATTTTATCATCAGGGGACCAAATGAGGAAAATTGCTAAACAATATAATATGAATATTGTTGATTTTGTTGGTAAATATTTACCAGAGCATAAAGAGATTGATTATAAACTGGATAATTTATTCCTAGATATTTGTAAGAAGGAAGAAGATATTATTATTCCAACAAGAGTAATGACATATATATTAGAAAAGAATAATATTGAGCATTTTAAGGTTTTTTTATATGCAACTAAAGATGTAAGAATTAAAAGAATATATGAAAGAGAAGGAGGTAAAATTTCTGATATTAAGAAAAAATTAGAAGAAAGAGATTATCTAGATTCTATTAGATATAAAGATTTATATAGGATTGACATAAATGATTTAAGCATGTATAATCTTATATTATATACTCATTTTACTAAAAATAATTTTGGTAAGATAAGAATAAAAATTAAGCAAGGTAATAAGTTTTTTATAAAATATATTAAAAGTAAAGATACATTACCTTCTACATTAGCAGATATTATAATTAATGAATATAAAGAATATGCCAGAAGAAACTAAGCAAGAAGAGGTTTTAAACCCAGAAGAAATAGAAAAAATAATAGAAGAAGAGCCTAAAAAAGTTGATGATGTATTAGCAGAAGTTGTTGTTAATGAAAAAAGTAAGAAAAAAATAAAAGCAACAGATATTAAAGTTGGAATGTATCTTAGAGTATATCAGAGGATATTTGAATTAAATGCAAAAGGTGAAGAAAAGGGGAGATTACAGATGTTTGAAGGGTTAGTTATAGCTAGAAAGCATGGTAATGAACCTGGTGCAACATTTACTGTTAGAAAAGTGACGAAAACTGGCCATATAGTAGAAAGAATATATCCAGTATATCTACCAACACTAGAAAAAATAGAATTAATGAAAATTGCCAAAAGAAAAAAATCAAAGATGTATTACTTGAGAAATAGAAAAACAAATAAATTAAAATTTGTAAAATAGAGACTTCGCTAAAAGCGGAGTTTTTAAATGAATTTTTATATAAAGGAGGGAAAGTATGAATACTACATTTAAAGATGACATGACTGAAAGAGATATATATTTGCATTATCTTTTAAATGGTGGAAGATTAACAAAAAATGAGTTTAATGAAGTTATAAATTATGTTCCAGAAGAAGAAATAAGAAAATACTTATGGATGAAAATCCCAGAAGATGATTTAAAATTAATTTTAAGAATATATCATGTAGTATCAAAAAGAAAACCTTTGTGTTCTATAGATGATGTTGAAATAGTCTGTGAATATAGGGCACTTAGGGATATATTATAATATAATTAACCGTCATTTAAAGAATAATGACGGTTTTATTTTATATTTATTGTTAAACCAACATCATTATTAACTAAAAAGCTACATTTATAGAATGAAGGAATTTTAAATTTTACATAAGGATTTAATGATAGACCATATTTTTCTTTTGGTATTCCAAAGATATCTGTGTCTAGTTTATTATTATTATTCTCATCAATAAATGCAATAATTGCATATCTACCAGGTTTAATATTATTAAATACATAAATAGTACTATTGTTATCTATATTTTTAGAAACAAATATCATCGCTTTTTTATAATCATATGGAAATCCATTTTTACTATTAAATAATGCTATTTTTATATTATTAAGATTATTTATATTATTTATTTTTATTGTTATATTAAAATTATTCTTACTAACAGTAACAATAGGAGTTTCTACTGTTAGATTGTTTGTATTTTTTGTATTAAAAGAATTATAGCTTTTTTCTAATAGATCTATTAAGAATGGAATAATAAGTATTATTGTAAATTGTATTACTTTGTTTGTGTCTATTTTCATAAAAATATATTAAAATAAATAGAATAAGTTATCAAGTCTTGCTATTCATTTAAAAATATTATATACTATTTTTATATTTTATTTGGGTGCTTAGCTCAGCTGGTCCAGAGCATCTCGTTTACACCGAGGGGGTCAGGGGTTCGAATCCCTTAGCACCCACCAGCATTATTAAAATCTATAAAATGAATTATAAAATCTTAACAGGCTTTATAATCTTATGCATTATTGTAATAGGTGTCTATTTTTTTAAATTTAGCCAAATAAAGAATAGTAAAGAAGCTGAATATGAACCAGAAATTGAAGTGAATAATGTAAATAATATTGTAGATGCTAATAATAGATTTTGTTTAGATTATTATTCTCAATTGAAAGACAAAGAAAAGAATAACATATTTTTTTCTCCTTTTAGTATATCTAGTGCATTTGCAATGGTGTATGAAGGAGCTAATGGAGATACAGCTAAAGAAATGCAATCAGTTTTTTATTTTCCACAAGATAAAAATGTAATAAGGAAGGAATATCAAGCTATTTTAGATGAATTAAATAAAACTAATAAACAATATGAATTAAATAGTGCTAATGCTTTATGGGTTAATAGGGAATATCAATTTTCAAAAGATTATTTTAATATTATAGATGAGTATTATAATGGGAAAGTAGCTAATCTTGATTTTAGTAATAGCTTAGATAATAGTGTAAATACTATAAATAAATGGATTGAGGATCATACAAATAATAAAATTAATAATTCTATTTCTTCAAGTGATATAAATTCATCAACAAGTTTAGTATTAACAAATGCTATATATTTTAAAGGTAATTGGGATAAACAATTTAATAAAAGTAATACGCAAAAAGACGATTTTAGAATCAGTAAGGATGAAGTAGAAAAAGTGGACATGATGCATATGACTGATAAAGACAGTATTTTTAATTATTTTGAAAATGATGATATTCAAATTCTTGAAATGCCATATTCTGGCAATGAACTATCAGCTTTATTTTTATTACCAAAAGATAATGATTTATCTAGATTAGAAAATATAATTAGCGTAAATAAATTATCTGAGTGGAGAAATAGCTTGTTAAAACAAAGAGTTGATGTATATATTCCTAAATTTAAGTTTGAAACAAGGTATTCTATGGCTAGTGATCTAAATAAAATGGGTATGCAAATTGCTTTTTCTGATTTAGCTGATTTTTCTGGGATGTCTGCTTCTAACACTGCTGATTTAAAAATAGATCAAGCAATTCATCAAGCTTTTATTGAAATTAATGAAGAAGGCACAGAAGCGGCAGCTGCTACATCAGTTATCATGATGCCAACAAGTGTTATGCCTCAAGAAGATATTATACCAATATTTAAAGCTGATCATCCATTTATATTTATAATTCAACAAAAAGATAATGGGAATATTTTATTTATTGGAAGGGTTATAAATCCAAAAATAGAATGATGATAAATGATATAATAGTGATATAATATTTATATTATTAATTTTTTATATGGTAAGAACAAGATTTGCACCAAGCCCTACTGGATTTTTACATATTGGTGGTTTAAAAACTGCGCTTTTTGCATATTTATTTGCAAGAAAAAATAATGGATCTTTTATATTAAGGATAGAAGATACTGATCAGAATAGATATGTTAAAGGTGGGATGGAACAAATAATATGGTCTTTAAAATGGGCTGGTATAAGTTATGATGAAGGACCTGATGTTGGTGGGCAGTATGGGCCATATATACAAACACAAAGAAAAGATATATATCAAAAATTTGCTATTGAGCTTATAAACAGGGGTTTTGCATATTATTGTTTTTGCTCTAGTGAAAGATTAAATGAGCTAAGAAAATATCAAAATGAACATCATTTGCCATCTAAATATGATAGACATTGCTTAAACTTATCAAAAGAAGAAATAAAAAAAAGAATTGAAAATGGCGAGAAGTATGTTATAAGGATGAAAATACCTGATAATGAGATTATAAAATTTCATGATTTAATAAAAGGAGATGTTGAATTTAATTCTAATGAGCTAGATGATCAGATATTAATTAAATCAGATGGGCTTCCAACATATCATTTTGCTGTTGTTATTGATGATCATTTAATGAATATAACTCATGTAATTAGAGCTGATGAATGGCTTTCATCAACTCCAAAACATATTTTATTATATAGATATTTTGGTTGGGATATACCTCAATATGTCCATGTTCCACCTATATTAGGGCAAGATGGAAAGAAAAAATTAAGTAAAAGAGAAGGTTCTGTATCAGTAAATCAATTTGCTGAAGCAGGATATTTAAGAGAAGGTTTAATTAATTATTTAGCTTTATTAGGATGGAATCCTGGGACAACAGAAGAGATATTTACAATAGATGATTTAATAAACAGGTTTGATTTAAATAAATGCCAGAAAGCTGGTGCTATATTTGATCCTAAAAGATTAGATTGGATAAATGGGCAGCATATTAGAAAAATGACATTAGAAGATTTTTCTAATAGGGTTATAGAATATGTAGAAAATTACAAAAAAGATGATAAAAGATTTGCTAAAGTGCTAGACAGCAATGATTTAGTATCAAGATTTATGATAATTGAAAAGCAGAGAATCAATAAATTATCTGAAATAGAAGATGATTTATATATGCTAGATTTTGATTATAAATATGATATAAATGGTATATTTAATGCGAAAATGGGAGTAGACAAAGATAATATTAAAGATATACTGGAGAAAAGTATTGATTTTATACAAAATAAATTAATTATAAATTATTCTGTAAGAGAAGATGAAGAATCTAAAATGAAAGAAGAAGAAAGTATAAAACAACAATTTATTTCTTTTATAACTGATCTTAAATTAAAAAATGGGCAAGTCTTATGGCCTATTAGATTTGCTTTATCTGGGAAAGATAAGTCTGCTGGAGTATTTGAATTGGTGTGGGCAATTGGGAAGGATGAAACAATAAAAAGAATTAATGCTTCCATTGCAAAATTATAAATAATGTGCTATAATATATAATTCCAATAAGGAGGTGGTCTTATGGATAAACGAATTGTTGTTGCTTTTGATATCCATGAGACCATCTTAATTGGTCTTGTTGGATATCTTAAAAAATTATTTAATAATATTAATAAAGGAAGAAGAGAATCTGATTTTATAGATCAGCTATCTCATTATGCTTGCAGTTTTTCAGTCCTTGTTTTTATTTATTCATTGTTAATGAGTAAAAAAAACAAGGAAGTTTATAACAAAATGTTGGAGCTGTATAGGCAAAAAGATATTTTTAAAGTTGTTCTGCTCACCGACTGCTATAAAAGCTGTCGATGGGCATTACAATATTCTTTAAAAGTTAAAGGTATTACGTGCTTTGATGATATAATATGTAGAGATTATATCTATGAAAGCACGGTTGTCAGTAAAGTAAAAAAAATAAAAAAATATAATATTAGTTTTATTTATGACGATAACCATGATATGGTTAATGTCATGAATGAAACTGACTGTAGAGTTATAGGTATGGTTGATTAGACCACTATATAATAATAGTGGTCTAATTTTTTCTTTTTATTTCTTCTATCTGATCTCTTATTTCTATTGCTTTTTCAAAATCTAGATTCTGAGCATAATCTTCCATTTGTTTTTCTAATTCAGAAATAATATATTTTAAGTCTTGTTTTGTATATTGTTTTTTGTTTTTTATTTCTTGTTTTTTATTAATATCAAAATATCCAGGGACAAATACATCTTTTATTTCTTTTTCAATTGTTTTTGGTGTTATATTATATTTTTTATTATATTCTTGTTGTATTTTTCTTCTTCTAGATGTTTCTTTTATTGCATAATGCATGCTATCTGTAATTTTATCTGCATACATTATAATTCTTCCTTCAGAATGTCTTGCAGCTCTTCCTATTATTTGTATTAAAGATGTTTTGGATCTTAAAAATCCTTCTTTATCAGCATCTATGATCCCAATCAATGATACTTCTGGTAGATCTAAACCTTCTCTTAGCAAATTTACACCAATAATACAATCATAATACCCTTGTCTTAATTTTTTTAATATATCAAGCCTTTCGATAGTTTTTATCTCAGAGTGTAAATAATTAGCTTTTATACCTAAATCTATTAGGTAATCAGCAAGATCTTCTGCTGTTTTTTTTGTTAGAGTTGTTACTAAAGATCTTGCCCCTCTTTTAGTATTAGCTTCTATTTCTTTTGCTAAATCTTCTACTTGATTAGTTGTTGGTCTTACTTCTATTATTGGATCTAATAATCCAGTAGGTCTTATAATCTGCTCAGCAACTAATCCTTTAGATTTTTTTATTTCTTCTTCTCCTGGCGTTGCTGACATATATAATACTTGTTTTATTTTCTTTTCAAATTCTTGTTTTTTTAATGGTCTATTATCAAATGCTGCTGGTAATCTAAAACCAAAATCAACTAGATTTTTTTTCCTAGAATAATCTCCTGCATACATCGATTGTATCTGTGGTAATGTTATATGTGATTCATCTATTATTGTTAAGAAATTATCTCCAAAATAATCTATTAAAGTATATGGGGCTT
>Ga0209606_1004835_pt1 | contig 12151 bp, 10 predicted proteins | sample AD_UKC057_MetaG_FD_184412 | JGI IMG/M metagenome (GOLD analysis project Ga0209606, IMG submission 184412) | Active sludge microbial communities of municipal wastewater-treating anaerobic digesters from USA - AD_UKC057_MetaG (SPAdes) (version 2) | ecosystem: Engineered > Bioreactor > Anaerobic >...
CAAGCCCGGTGGCTGGCTGCCAAGTCCTCTCTGAGGCAAACCATCAACTGGAGAGCCGTGTGCGGGAAATCCGCACGCACGGTTCGGAGGGAGGGGAGACCGGGTAACCGGTCTTCCCTACCCCTATACCGTGTTTGCGGCTGTTTATAAGGAAAAACGAAATAGGTTGATACAGGCGTTTTTTACTCTCCCTTTATTTTTCTTTGTCTATAGCGTTGCAACTTGTTTCACCAAAGGCGCCTCTTCTTCCGGGCGAAGCATAGGTGCATTCTGTACGTTTCAAAATGTAACGGTCTGTTTTAGTCTGCAACAGTTTTTTTGTCCGGATTCCTGCTCAAACAGGGGGCCTGCCTGGTGGGGATTTGCATAACCTATTCAAATAAAACGGGATAGTTCTCTGCCCGCCCCTATTTCATGATGTTGGCATTGAACTTGCTAAATAGAAGATGCAAGCACCGTGAAACACCGATTGGGTTTCACCAAAGTGTAAACAACATCAACTGAGATAAGGAGGTTTAGACATGGCAACGTATTACTGGGAACCATTGGCAGGATTTGAGGTGCTTCGTCGTGAGATGGACCGGCTCTTCGAGCAGTTTGAGCCGGCCGGGCGCGGCTACCAGCGGTCGGCGTTTCTGCCGGGTGTTTCCGCGCGCACGTATCCGCTGATTAATCTCAGCGAGGACGCGGACAACGTGCTGGTGGAAGCACTGGCGCCGGGGCTGGACCCGGATTCCATCGAGGTGACCGTGATTCGCGACCAGTTGCGCATCGCGGGCGAGAAAGCCGCCATCAATCCGGACATCAAGCCGGAGGCCTATCACCGCAGCGAGCGTGGCGCGGGCCGGTTCACCCGGGTCATTCCGCTGCCCGCCGATGTGGACGGCGACAAGGTGACGGCCGAATACAAGAACGGCCTGCTGCTGTTGACGCTGCCGAAACGGGCGGAAGCGAAACCGAAGCAAATCGAAGTGAAAGTAAGCTGACAACAAACCCTTGGATAACCTTGAGAGGAGATGACTACCATGAAAGAATCGACTGTACCGGCCAATGTGGAAAAGAACGTGCCCGACACCCGGGAAGAAACGCGCACGCTGACGCCCCCCGTGGACATATTTGAGACCGAAAAGGGACTGGTGGTGGTGGCGGATTTGCCCGGGGTGGACAAAGAGGATATTGACGTCAACGTGGAGAAGAATGTGCTGACGCTGAAGGCCCGGCCGAAACAGCGCTTGACGGACGGCCTGGCGCGGCAGGAGTATGCGCTGCTGCCCTTCTTCCGGCAATTCCAGCTGAGTGACACGGTGGACCAGTCCGGCATCTCGGCGGAAATGAAATACGGCGTGCTGACCATCCACCTGCCGAAGGTCAAGGAACAGCAGCCCCGGAAGATAGACGTGGCGGTAACCCAATAACAACCGGTGTTGAACCGTTGGAACAAAAGAAAGGAGGTGTTCACTATGAAAGACCTGGTGCCCGTATCCTGGAAATCAGGCGCCAATGAACTGCGCAACCGGATGATGCGCGTATTCGACGAATGGCTGCCCGAGACCTGGAGCGGCAACCGCACGGAAAGCGCCTTGTCGCCCGCGGCCTTCTGGCAGCGCCTGACGGGTCCCGCAGTGGACATCGTGGACCGCGCTGAAGACATCCTGGTGAAGGCGGAACTGCCCGGACTGGACAAGAGTGATTTCACCATCGAAGTGGAATCCGACCGCCTGATCCTGCGCGGTGAAAAGAGGGCTGAAACCGAGCAGAAAGAAGGCACCTGCCTGATCCGCGAGGCTCATTACGGCTCCTTTTACCGGGCTGTGCCGCTGCCCGCAACCGTGGACCGGGACAAGGCGGAAGCCACCTACAAGCACGGTGTGCTTACGGTGACCCTGCCGAAAACCGCCGATTCGAAAAGCAGGCGCGTGGCGGTGAAAGTGTCCTGAAACGCCTGTTTACTATAGATCGTGGTAACACGACAACCAGCACCGGCCCGCACGGGCCGGTCATTTTTTTGCCCTGTCTGAAAACATCCAGACGGTTCCGGCACCGCCTTCGGCGATATGGGGTCAGAATGGACGCAAGGATATCTTTCACCGTCCTGGGACCGCCTACCATGCCCGAACACCGGAACCAGGTAGTGGTCGGCATGGTTTGCTTTAAGTGTTGAGAAAAATAACGTGCCGATTCATGCCGCTGGACAGACTATGACTCCAAGGGCAAAGGTCGGCTTTTCCGGGTCACCGGGTCTTAAGAACGCTGGAAAGGTGATGGAAACTGGACAGGCCCTGTTCTTCGGAACTGCATTCGACCGACAGCACGCCCTTGAATCCCGCCTTGCGAAGAATGCCGATGATGCGCTTCCAGTCGAGGACGCCCTCGCCGCAGGCGCAGCCCGAAGGCACCCCCGTGACCTTGCCGCGGTCGCTCATCACCACGCCGCCGATGTCCTTGGCGTGGACATGGACAATCCGCTTCGCAATCGTTTCCAGAAATGCGTAGGGGTCCTGGCCTGCCATGAAGACGTTGCCTGTGTCCGGATTGCAGTTGAAGTAGGGGGACTCCACCAGATTGAGGACTTCGAGATAGGTTTTCAGTTTCACCGAGTACTTCTGGTGCGGTTCCAGGGCGATATGCACCTTGTGGCGTTCCGCGACCGGCAGGACGCGGCGCAGCGTGTAGTAAAACAGGTCGAAGGCCTGGCGCTTGGTCATCCAGTCCGGTACGACACCCTCATCCGTGCAGACGCATCCGGCGCCGACCCCGTCGGCAAACTCAATTGCACGCGTCAGGAACGGTATGCTGATTTCCGGCTGCGCCATGGGCGCGTGCGCGCTGACGGCGCTGACCTTGAGCCCGTAGCTTTCCACCAATGCCCGCACTTCCAGGGGGTCGCGCTCCATGCTCACCGCACCGTAGTATCCCGCTTCGCACAAGAGGTCGCGCCCGTTAAGCATGTTAAGCTCGCAATACCGGTACCCCTGGTTGCGAATCGCCGCAAGGGCATATTCCAGGGGTTTGTCCGCATGCCGGAATGCTTCCGTGTTCAGTCCGATTTCGATTGTCGCCATACCGGTTCCTTTCATGTTGGTTTTGAACCATCGGGTTCAGGCGCATCTGAACCTGCGATAGAGTAGATTTCAGCACATCCTACACGGATGTTATACCTGTTTGTTGTCTTGAATACAACATGTGCATTCTCCCGCCAGAGATTTGGTAGTTTCAAATCGGTTTCCGGCCCCCATCCAAAAGAGGTTCCGCCGGGGCGAACTATTTTTCGCTCCTGGTGTCTACGTAACATCAAACCGGCGGCAGGCAGGGGAACCCTCCATTTTTATCGGATAACAAAGCCATGATAGCATACCGTTGTGTTCCGCTGACCTTACCAGACCGACCCCACAATGAAAGGTGGTGCAGTATGCGATGCTTCCCAAACTACCAAGGCTTGTTCTTTATCCTGTTTCTGTTTGTCCCGCTCCTTCAGGCGCTGTCCTGCCCGGCGGTTGAAAATACGGCCTCCGCCATTGAACGGCTGGACCCCAACTTCGCCGCCAAGGACGCGAGCGGTGAATGGTTGTGGTACGATGCGGCGGGGCTGACGGTGGAGGGAAAAGGCTGGACCGATACGGACCGGTTCTATGACCGGCTGCCCGCGCGGGCGAAAGAAACCGTGCCTCCGGCGGTGTGGTCGTTGAGCCGCCATTCGGCGGGTATGGTCGTGCGATTTGTTACCGACTCGACGAAGATCGCGGCGCGATGGACCGTGCTGAGCGGGGACCTTGCCATGCCGCACATGCCCGCCACGGGGGTGAGCGGCCTGGACCTCTACGTGAAGGACAACGGCGCATGGCGCTGGATTGGCAACGGCCGCCCGCAGGGGCAAAGCACCCGGGCGACACTCGCGGACGGCATCCCCGAAGGCAGCCGTGAGTATATGATTTACCTGCCGCTCTACAACGGCACCGAGTCGCTGGAGATTGGCGTGGTCCCGGCGGCGGTGCTTGCCAAAGCGACCGCCCGCCCGGCGGGAAACGACAAGCCCATTTTTTTCTACGGCACCTCCATTACCCATGGCGGTTGCGCGTCCCGCCCGGGCACGGCGTATCCCGCCATCCTCGGCCGGATGCTGGACCGCCCCGTAATCAATCTCGGTTTTTCGGGCAATGGCAGAATGGAAGCGGCCCTGGGCGTTCTGCTGGCGGAGGTGGACACGGCGGTGTATGTGCTGGACTGCCTGCCCAACCTGAAACCGGAGGAAGTCGCCGAACGGGTGGAGCCCTTTGTCATCGCGTTGCGCGCGGCGCGTCCGGATACGCCCATTGTGCTCATGGAAAATATCGCCTACCAGGCCGGGACGTTTCTGCCGGCGCCCAGGGCCGCCTATACCGACAAGAACTCGGTCCTGCGCGCGGCGTATGAACGGCTCCTCGCGGCGGGCGTTCCGGGCCTGACCTATGTGCCCGGCGAGGGCCTGCTGGGTACGGATGGCGAGGCGACCGTGGATGGCACGCACCCCACCGACCTGGGTTTTATGCGCATGGCCGAGGCATTGGCGCCGGTGCTGCGCAAGATCCTGGAAACGCCCTGAACCTGCGGATTCCCGGAATCCTATGGGCGCGATATGCCTCGGGATAATTCCCGCAGCAACCCGTTGGTGACGGAGGTCATGCATTCCGCGTAGGGGTGGTCTTTGTTGACCTGAAACCGCTGCACCTTCCGCACGGCCGCCGCATCCCCATAGGACGCCCGGCCGTTTTCGTCCACCTGTACCGCGACCGGGACAAAGCCGAAGGGTTCCACGAGCATGTCGCCCGGTTGCAGCGCCTCGCGCGGCACCGCGCGGCAGGCGCCCTCGCGCAGCAGGTAGATCCGCCCCGCCAGCCACGGAAACACGGCGCAACACCACAGGTTCCGCGTCTCCGCGAAGATGCGCCCCTTTTCCTCCGGCGGCGGGGATTCGAACAGGGCCGCTGCCGGGTCTTCGGCGCTTTTATGCTGGAACATGTAGAGGAAAAAATTCAGGACAGGATCGGCCGTGCCTGCCAGCAGATGTTCCTGTTTCGCCTGCCAGAACGAGGCATTGCCGTTGTTTACCCAGAGGCCGCCGTCAAAGCAGGGCACCCAATACACCGGCAGCGGCGCGTTCATAATGCACCGGTACGCGTGAACATCCAGGTTCACATTATATTCGCGAAAGTCGGTGCCGGCCTCCCCGATGAAGATGCACAGTTTCGCAATTTTTTTCTGGCACAGTTTGGGTTTGCGGTTATAGGCCGCGGCAATGTCGCGCAGGCTGCCCACGGCAACGACGGTCACCGGCCGCGACGATTTCCGCAACACGGAGAGAATGGTTTCAACGCCTTCCTGGTACGGTTCCGGCTGTTGTTTTCCCGTGTCCTCTGGACTGTTCAAGGGCTCGGCAAGGCCGATCGCGGCGGGCACCTCCCGTCCGGTAAGCCGGTTCATCTGGGCGATGGGGATGCGGCCCGGCTTCTCCTGTTGTTTCGTTCCCTGGTCGAGAATAACCGCCTTGATGTCCACTTCAGGCAGGGCATACAGACAGGCCAGGTCGAAATGATCGTCCGGATCGTCATGAGGATGAAACAAGTCCGTACAATAGAGGACCGGGATTTTTGCGTCCTCGGCCCTTGCCACGCCCGTTTCCGGCGTGATGAGTAACAGGGCTGGAAGCAGGTATATCAGGATGCTCACCAGAGATTTCATGGCCGTCTCCTCCAGGGTTTAAAATTCAGTTGCCGGATAAAAAGAGTTGTAATTTTATTGCCTCATGCGGAAAACGCTCTCCTTATAGCGGGTATATTATAGCAAGGCACTTAGGACCATTTCGCTGACAAATAATTATGAGTTCAGTTTCTTACCACGAGGAGCGTTATGTCCTGGTTTAGTTCAAGAATCCAAAAACAACGCGTCATTCCGGTTTTTCGCGGTGGGAAAAGGACGTGTAGCGGAGCGGGTGCCAGGCCGCGAAAAGACCGGAATCCAGTTCCGGAAGCCGTGGGGGAGGAACAGCCCGCGTTCATTGTGTTTTTCGAGAAGGGTCTTGGGTATTCATTGCAGCGGGCCTAATCTGGATTCCGGTATTTTTCGCGTTGTCCAGTATCGTTCCTCGACCCGAGCCGGCGATCGCGAAAAAACCGGAATGACCGTGTTTAAGGCTGTTTATAAGGAAAGGCGAAATCCGTTGATACAGGCGTTTTTTTACTCTCCCCTTATTTTTCTTTGTCTGTGGCGCTGCAACTTGTTGCGCCGCAGGCTGTCCCGATTTTTGCGGGCGTATCGCGCAAGACCGAAAAAATGGGGACAGTTCCCGCCGCGGGGCAATTCGTGTTTACCCGTCTATATTAATGCCTGTGGTAGAGGTGTTTTCTCGGATCGTTTTGTAGTGTGCGGCGGGCAACAGTCCCATTTTTTCTTGGGTGTTAGAGGTTTGGTTTGACAGAACGCATATAGATAACTTTATGTATTATAGAAATAACTTGAAATATATTCTATCATGCATTATAGTCTTATGTAACATATATTGAAGGACGCATATACCTTGGAAAGCCCACTGGAGGAATGCAAGATGACAAAAGAGACTGTTTGTTGGCGTAAAGGATGGATGGCGTTGGCGGGGCTGGTGGCGGTTATGTTGCTGGGCGTCAGTACGGCGTGGGCGGAAGTGCTGGAAGGGGAAGTGCCATTTCATGGTCACCCGGCGGACGGGGATGAAAATTGGCGCCTGGTGATGGGCGAGGCCATCGCGTATCTGGCGGGCTGGCAGGGAGGCTCGAATCCCATGAGTTATGCCATCCGCGCGGCGTATCTGTGGCAGAACGGGGAATATTACGGCTATGATGCCGCTCTTGATCCGCCGATGTGCTGGGAATTACCCGAGCCCGCCGAGGGGGAAGTTCTCATGGAAGGGGAGTACCCGACGGAGACCCTTCTTCTTCCGGGCGGCGTACCGCTGGAACTGGTACGTATTCTGGGGGGGTCGTTCCAGATGGGTTCGCCCGATACCGAGCGCAGTCGAGATAGTGATGAAGGTCCCGTACATATGGTGACGATTAACTACGATTTTTACATGGGTAAATATGAGGTGACCCAGGCGCAATGGCTGGCGGTGATGGGGTCCTGGCCGGGCTCAGCCCTCTCGTCCATTTATGAGGTTGGGGATACTTACCCTGCCTATTATGTGACCTGGGATGAGGCGCAGAATTTCATTACGGCACTGAATACGCATGTTACGAACACCGGTCAGGGCCCGGCGACGGTACGTCTACCCTCTGAGGCGGAGTGGGAATATGCCTGTCGCGCGGGTACACAGACGCGGTTCTACTTTGGCGACTCGTTGAGCGTCGGCGACGATTGTGAAAATGACGGTATTCGCGGCCAGTATATGTGGTATTGCGACAATAACGCAGATTATGGAGAAGCAGGTTACGGTAGCAAGCCGGTGGGCGGGAAGTTGCCAAATGCCTTTGGACTGTACGATATGAGCGGCAACCTGGGGGAGTGGTGCGAAGACGATTGGCACGGCAGTTATACCGGGGCGCCGAGTAATGGCAGCGCTTGGATAGGCGCTCCTCGTGGCTCGTTCCGTGTGCTACGTGGCGGCGGCTGGTACGACTACGCCCGGGATTGTCGTTCGGCGCCCCGTTACGGCGGTACGCCCGGCAGCCGCGGCGACTTCGGGTTGCGCCTCGTCAGGTAACTTACCGCCTGACTGCCCTACCGCCTAATGAAGGCTGAATTGCTGCTTCGAAAATTTGTATTTTCGTGGTTTCAGAGTGAGCCATGGGCTTATGGCAACTGGTTCGCAAGTTGGACTTGCCTTAGGGGTATACATCCCCCTTGATCCCCCTCCAAAGGGGGACCAAAAATACATCGGGACAAAAAAGGTCCTCCTTTATCTTTGCTTCGAAAGTCCCCATCAAAGTTTCGTAGTTTCAGGGTGAGCCATGGGCTCATGGTAACTCGTTCCCAAATTTCATTTGGGAACGCACTTGCCCGCGAAGTTCCACTTTGCAACCATGGTCCGGCACCGGAATTTACCGGCCGAACCGATGCGAAAAAGGAAATAGAATTTCCAGAACATCCCCTGGTTTGGCCTTATCCCTTTTCCCGGCTGCGGCGCGGTTTCTTATCGGTGGGGCTGCCGTCCTCCGGCAGGACCGGCGCGGGCAGTTTTTCTAAAAGGGCCGCGAAGCGCTGTTTGATTTCCGCGACTTCCGGGTCTTCCGAGTCGGTGACCTCGCGGTACCCCGTGCCGTCGCGGTGGTCCCCGCAGTCATAGAGGCGGCCGTAATGATGGGGCGAGTTATCCTCGAGCAGCCACCGTTTCGTGCGCAGGATGCGCGCATCACCGATGTAACTGAAGATCCAGTCGCGGGTGGTGTCCGTATCGCCCCGTAGAAACTTCGCATAGGACTTGCCGTCTATAGGCCGGTCGGCGGGCGGTTCCGCGCCTGCGAATGCCGCCAGTGTCGGCAGGATGTCGGACAGGTCCGTGAGTTCCATGGTGGCGCCGCGAGCCTTCACGATGCCCGGCCCGTTGACTATCATGGGAACGCGCGCGCCCAGTTCTGTGGGCTGTCCCTTGCCTTCACCGCCGGTGCCGTTGTCGCCCGTAAAGAAGACAATCGTGTTTTCACGCAGACCTAGCTCGTCGAGCCGTTTTACGAGCCGGCCCATCAGCACGTCCACATATTCCACGGCGGGCTTAAAATTATCCTTGCTGTTTTTATACTTGTCCAGGCCCTCTTTCCAGGACAGGGGCGTGGGCACATGGGGCCCATGGGTCAGGCACATGGGGTAGTAGACAAAGAAAGGCCGGTCTTTATTGCGGCCGATAAAATCGAGGACAAACTCAGTGAAAATATCGGGCCCGTATTGGTCTTCCCGGGTGGGCACATAGTCCCCGTTCCGCACAATGGACGGATGCCAGTAGCGGGACGGTTTCTTGTCGTTTTCCAGGCCCCCCGTGTGTTTCACGCCTTCCGGCAGGTTGTGCTCATAGGCCCACATGCAGTACTCGTCAAAGTCGCATTCGCGGATAAGGCCGGGCAGTTTGCCCGACAGTTGCCACTTGCCCGCGTGGGCCGTGGTGTAACCCGCCTTCTTCAACACGTTCGCGAAGGTCACGTGGGAGTTGGCGATATCCTCCACCGGCGCATCCGCCTCCGGACCGCCGCGCCGTCCCGCGAAATTGTACACGCCGTTATGGCAGCCATACTGCCCGGTCATCATCATCAGCCGTGTCGGGTGACAGATGGGGGTCGCGTAACAGGTCTCGAATTTAACGCCTCCTTCGGCCAGGCCGTCCAGGTGGGGCGTCTGGTGAACCCGGTTGCCATAGCACGACAGCTCTTTGGCGCCCAGGTCGTCCGCCATGATAACAATAAGATTCGGCGGCCGTGTCCCCCTTTGCCCTTCCCGGGCCCGGGCCGTGCCGCTCGCCATGAATGTGGATGCCACGCCGCCGCCGGCGGCAGCCAGGAATGTGCGCCTGCTTACCCGATAGTACATCACGGAGTTCTCCTTTCCCGGTTATGCCCGTGTAAACCCATTGTACCGCTTTTGGTTCCCGGCGCCAAGAGTCCTGCCTACTCAAGGGCCTTTTCCTGCTGCTTCGAAAATTTGTATTTTCGTGGTTTCAGGGTGAGCCATGGACTCATGGCGACTGGTTCACAAGTTGGATTTGCCTTAGCGGTATACATCCCCCTTGATCCCCCTTCAAAGGGGGACCGGACATACATCGGGACGAAAAAGGCCCTCCTTTATCTTTGTTTCGAAAATTCCCATTAAATTTTCGTAGTTTCAGGGTGAGCCATGGGCTCATGGTAACTCATTCCCAAATTCCATTTGGGAACGCACTTGTCCGCGAAGTTGCACTTCGCAACCCCCCGGAATGTTCCAGGCGTCTACGATCCGACTTCAACCACATGATTCGACTGCAGGTGGATATGCCTGCACTGCAGGCCAAAGATGAAATACAATTTCAAGAGAGAGCCCGTTCCCAAATGGAATTTGGGAACGAGTCTGCAAAGAGGATAGTATAGGGTCCGGGCAGGGGGGATTTACGGGTCTCAAACCAACCGATGGAGTTCTATGACAATGGCGTCTCAATCTATAGAAGACACCCCGGCCGGAAAAGAAGAAGCCCTTTTGTCTCCCCCTGTGCCGCCTGAAAAAGCGCCGCGCCTGATGTCGCTGGACGTGTTGCGGGGCTTTGACATGTTCTGGATTGTGGGCGGGAAGGAAGTGTTCAGCGCGCTGGTGGCGTTGCTGTGCCTTTCCGGCGGCGTGCCCGACTGGCTCGAATACCACCTGAACCATCCGGCCTGGACGGGATTTTCCGCGTGGGATTTGATTATGCCGCTGTTTTTGTTTGTGTCCGGTGCCTCCATTCCCTTTGCCCTTGCGCTGAAAGCGGGGGAACGGCGCGACTATGCCGCCGTATACAGGCGCCTGATCCGGCGGGTCGTGCTGCTGTGGATTTTCGGCATGATTGCCCAGGGCAACCTGTTGGAGATGGACCCCGACCGGCTTCGGTTCTTCTCCAACACCCTTCAGGCCATCGCCGTCGGCTATGCCATTACCGTGGTCGCGTTTATTCACACCTCCCTGCGCTGGCAGGTGGTGCTATGCGCGGGGCTGCTGGCGACCTATTGGCTGCTCATGATGTTCGTGCCGGTTCCGGGGGCGGGCCGGTGGGCGTTGGAACCGGACTGCAACCTGGCCTTGTGGCTGGACGACCTGATCTTGGGCCGGTTCCGGGACGGCACCACCTATGCCTGGATTCTGCCGGGGTTGGGCTTTGGCGCGTCGGTGCTGCTGGGTTCCTTTGCGGGGCGGATGCTGCGGGCGCCGTGGACGCCCCGGCGCCGTGTCGCGGCTCTGGCGGTCTCGGGCGCGGCCTGCCTCTTCGCCGGTTGGTTGTGGGGGCTCCATTTTCCCATCATCAAGCATCTTTGGACCAGTTCGATGGTGCTGTGGGCGGGCGGCTGGAGTTTTCTCCTGCTGGCCTTTTTTTATCTCGTGGTGGATATTGCGGACTGGAAGCGCTGGGCCTATCCGTTCATGGTCATCGGCGCCAACGCCATCACGGCGTATATGCTGGTCCACATTATAGACTTTGAAGCGTTGCTTAAAAATCTGGCCTTTCTGAAAGGTGGTTCGGAAGGGGTTCTGATGATTGCGGCTGCCCTGGCTTTTCTCTTGCTCTGGCTGTTTCTCTGGTTTCTCTACAAGCGGAAGATATTCCTTCGGGTATAAGTCGGATGTTCCGGCCGGGGAATCCCACGCAGGGGTTCTCCCCCCACGGTATATTTTCTGCGGATGAAACGCCTGAAGCGGATATGCAACGGGAGTTGCAGTGTTTCGGTGGAAGTCTGTTATACTGCAGCATCCCCCGGAAACTGTTGGGGAGTGTACCCCCCGTTTGAATCGTTACTACCAGTACAGGAGAATCAGTTATGGGCAGCAACATTGTAAAAGAAGGCTTTGAACGCGCACCGCACCGCTCCCTTTTATACGCCACGGGACAGGTGAAAGGTCCGGAGGACTTTAAAAAGCCCTTTATCGGCATCTGCAACAGTTTTGTGGAAATTATTCCTGGCCATGTGCATCTGGCGGAACTGGGCCGGGTGGCCAAGGCGGCCATTCAAGAGGCGGGCGGCATCGCTTTCGAATTCAATACCATAGGCATCTGTGACGGGGTGGCCATGGGTCACACGGGCATGAAGTACAGCCTGCCTTCCCGCGAACTGATCGCGGACTGCGTGGAATCCATGATCCGCGCCCACCAGTTCGACGCGCTGCTGTGCATTCCGAACTGCGACAAGATTACGCCGGGCATGCTGATGGGCGCCATGCGCTGCAACATCCCCACCGTGTTTGTTTCGGGCGGGCCCATGCGCGCCGGTAAGCTGGACAACGGCAGCCCGGCGGACCTGATCACCGTGTTTGAAGGGGTGGGCAAGTACACGCGCGGCCAGATGAGTGACAGTGAACTGGAAGAACTGGAACGGAAGGCCTGCCCGGGGTGCGGCTGCTGTTCGGGCATGTTCACCGCCAATTCCATGAACTGCCTGTGCGAGGCGCTGGGCATCGCGCTGCCGGGCAACGGCACCATTCTCGCCGATTCACCCGAGCG
>Ga0209606_1004837_pt1 | contig 12149 bp, 19 predicted proteins | sample AD_UKC057_MetaG_FD_184412 | JGI IMG/M metagenome (GOLD analysis project Ga0209606, IMG submission 184412) | Active sludge microbial communities of municipal wastewater-treating anaerobic digesters from USA - AD_UKC057_MetaG (SPAdes) (version 2) | ecosystem: Engineered > Bioreactor > Anaerobic >...
TACAGCTATTTCATTTTCCAGAAAGACAGACCCGCTTGTTTCCTCAATCCTCCCCTCAAAACTACCCCGAAATATGCCTACGACTGTCAAACTTGGGATATGGAATGCCCATAGTTCAATCTTTGGTTTCCTGGATTCTGTAAGACAAATCAGTTATCGCAGATGTCAACGCTATGATTTGAATATCTTGCATGATATATAGTCATATAGAAGGTCTTGTAATTGGATTTCATTTCTGGTTAGGTTTTTTACAGCATTTTGTGCCTAATATCCTGTTATGCAGCTTTTTTGCTGTATAGTAATTGTTATGCTCTTTTGCTGATCGATTTTGCAGGATGTTCTGAAGGGAGTTACTGAATGGCTGAGGGGAAAGAATATGAAACTTATAGTTTGTGCAATCCTTGCCTACTTTGTTTCAGGTGTTGTTCAGGTATGGAAAGATCTTAGTGCGGAGAGTAACTTCAAACCAATGTGGGCTTATCAACCAACAGTGGGTAAATGCCTCAAGGCTATGATGATGTGGTTTCTTCCTCCATTCATTAATAATGGTTATATAGTGAATCAGAAGGAAAAGGCAGTTGCTCATGGTTTTCTCAACTTTATTGTTCAAATGTCAGTTTTAACAGGCTTAATTTGGTATTGCACTAGTGCATCAGGACATATTTTTAACAGTAATATTTTGCGGATAATAACCGCTGGGGTATTTATCATTATTGGCACTCCGATCGTCTTGATGTTAGTGAAATTTATTATGATTATACCGATGTTGGTTGCATCTGTTTTTATAGATCTCGTTTTATTACCTCTTTTGGGCAAACAAAAGTAATGCTCAGGATTTTGAATGGTGCCAGAATTGTAAGCATCACCACCGTAAATATGTTGAAACCGCATAACAAGGTCATCCACCGGACCGCGGCGAGCCGCGGCCGGTGATGCCCATCGTTAGGCATGACAAAAGGGAGAATATATGGACGAATATCCTCTACTCACAAATATTATGTTACTCACATCTGGCATAGAAGCGTGTATGGAGAAGCAGGCAATGATTCCAGCATTGGTCCTCATTTACTCGGCCATTGATACAACGGGTTGGCTTGATAGTACCGAGAGGTTTTCCACTAGAACCACCTTCATGTGTTGGGTGGACAATTATCTTCTCAAAGCAAAACCACTGGAATGTACAGCAATTGATCTATATGCTGCTCGTTGCGGCCTGTTACATACATTTACACCGGATTCGGATTTGAGTCTTTCTGGAAAAGCCCGCGTCATTAATTATGCTTGGGGAAAAGCGAAGGTTGAGGATGTACAACAATTGATTGATCACAAGAACATGTCCAATCAGTCGGTTGCTGTACATGTAAGCGAATTGTATCAAGGTTGGAAGTCGGGCCTTGTGCTATGGGGACAGGACTTGGACAAGGATTCTAATAGATGTGATAGAGTACGCGCAAAAGCGGAAAAGTTTTTCGCAGAACTTCGTGTGAAGACTATCTCGGAGATACTTTCAGCTACCGACAATAAGAAACCGTGATGGAAAAAACCAAAGCAAGAACGCCCAACGAGTTGATGCAGCCTACCTCGTTCCTCGGCGGTTGATGCCATGCGTTAATATTTAATGTAGAGAGTGCGTGCCATACATCATGTTATAAGCCTGTGTGATGTCCACCATTGATTCTAACTCATACGCATCAATTTGTGCCCGGACTGATAATTTTATCAATGTCAGTGCTGTTATCAGGGAGCAATCGACCAGATACTTGGGAATATAATCTCTACACCCACAGGGGGTGTCTGCCGACAGATACCATTGATCAATCTTGATCAACATATTTGAATACAACTAGCTTTGATGAAACTGAATATTCAGTGGAAATACTTCTGGGAATAGTATTGAACTCCTTATCCATAGGGGGAGTATCCTCTTTATAACCCGATACGTATCGGCTGCTTCCGACAGAGATAACACCATCCCCACCATTATTCTTGACATAGCCGATAATTTCGTGGCGATTGAACGTTCCCAATATGATTTTATCCAGTGGGTCATCTGATCGACTTTGTGTTATGTAGCCCACTATTCTGTATGGTCGATCTGGTTCACCAGCAGACCAGAACTCAATCCCATCAACTGTCTCAACAGCACCTCCATCTCCCTGATAGATTTTACTTCCCCGCCATTGTTGAAATGATGTTTCGGTCCCCACGAGAGCTGCGCACCCACAATAAACAAATAACGCTGTAAACGACAATATAATCCAAGAATTTCGCATGACTTCACCTCCTCAGGACTATTAGCAAGGCATAAAATACACTGGGTGCATGAACTTGTATGAAAATATTAGGCTAAGTAAACCAAATGTCAATGAGAAGTATATCAGGCATGGGGGTGGGTACTGGTGGCTTCACCATGGGGTCCGGGGGGTCGCACCGACACATACCCACTGGCAGGGGGGGTCATGCTCCATCTCGGCTTGGTATTCTCTTGTTTGATGGGCTGCAGCTATTTCTTTGTGGTCTTCTTAGTTGCCTTGGTCTTGATGTCCAGGAACTGCTGAATCAATTCATCCCTGCCGAACTTGTCAAGGTGCGCGGATAAAGCCTCTTCCACAATGTCGTTGATGTTGCGGTCCGTGATTGCAGCCAGTGCATTGATCTTGTTCAGCAAGTTCTCATCTATCCGGGTGGTGAATGGTTTCCTGCCCATAGGGTTCTGATAGCATCATTAATCCGATTAATCAACATCATGATTACTCTCCGCTTGCATTGTAAGCTTACATGTAATATATAAAGCATAGCAGCATGATGACCGTTAACGATACCTTATCGGACACAAAAAGGGGGGTAGTCATGGAGCAAATACTTGTCATGTGTGACCCACAAAAGGCACTCATCAAGGATGATACAAGTGAACGGATCAGGGAGATCCTTACCGAGGGAACAGCAGAGAACACCCGGAAGGCATACCAAGGGGATATTGAGTATTTTATGACCTGGGCGCGGTTTGCCCTCGGGTATGACATGGGATTCCCTGTTCCCTGCCCCGTGGTGGTGCGATTCATCACGGACCACCTCAAGGGCATGGACGAGGACACTGAACGGAAGCTCCTGGGATTGGGCATCAAGGGCAAGTCCGGTACCCATAGTCTGAACACCATTATCAGGAGAATAGCTTCCCTCTCTGCAGCCCATGAAGCGCAGAAGGTAGAGAATCCCTGCCGGTCAAGGGAAGTGAGCACACTGCTTTCAAAGGCCCGGAGAGCATCGGCTAAGAAGGGAGAACTCCCCAACAAGAGGAAAGCCCTTACCCGTGACCTTCTGGAGCTCGTCATATCGACGTGTGATGATTCCATCATCGGGATAAGGGATAAGGCCCTTCTCCTCTTCGGTTTCGCCTCTGGTGGCCGTAGGCGTTCGGAAGTAGCATCTGCAATGGTCAAGGACCTCATGCCCGTGGATGGCGGGTATATCTACCACCTACCCCTTTCCAAGACCGACCAGGAAGGCAACGGCCTGGATCTCCCCATCCTTGGCAAGGCAGCGGTTGCCCTGGATGCATGGCTGAGATGCACCGGCATCGCAGAGGGGAAGCTCTTCCGGGGAGTGACCAAGGGCGGCAGAGTCCTGGATGGCATAAACGACAAGACGGTTGCCCGGATTGTGAAAAAGCGGTCCCGGATGGCAGGGCTCGATCCCTCAAGGTTCAGCGGTCATTCCATCCGATCAGGCTTTATCACTGAGGCGGGAAGACAGGGGAAGTCCCTTGGTGACACCATGGCCATGTCTGGACACAAGACGGTCAGGGTTGCCCTCGGATACCATCAGTCAGGTGCGGCAATAAACAACCCGGCAGCAATGCTTCTGGGTTGAAAAGGGAGGTGTGTATCATGAGGTACGAGAATGGCGGGAGAGTGTTCGACACGGAAACGGCGGAGTACTTGGGAACTACAGAGGCGTCATGCGATTATGATGACGAGAAGGTGCTGAATCACCTGTATCGGGCGCAGGGCTCGGGGTTTTTCTTTCACAGGATTTATCCGCCCAAGTATGGCACCCTTGTTGGCAAGTTTGAGGAGATTGAGCCCGTGGAAGACTGCGGCGCCCTTGCCGAGTTTGTGGAGGCCCACGACGAGCCCGAGAAGATGCACAGGCTTATTTGTGGGGGCAGCGTAAACAATTGTTTACAGCCCAAGGCGTCTCCCGGGGGAGACATTCCCAAGGAAGACACCCCGAAGAGAAAGCCGATCAGCAGGGAAGATGCCATCACCATCTTGAACGATGAGGGCTTGCGCTGTTGCCGATTGGCCGATGTTTCAACCATGCTGCAAGAGGTTGTTGTCTCACTGGTGGATGGTACTGGCACGAGTGATGAGCACAAGGTCTTGATGGGCATGGAATCCATTCACGAGATCATACAACGGGAACTGAATGACCACGGCAACCAACTTGATTTAATTTCATACGCCATTGAGCACGGTGAATGGGCAGCAGGCAAGGCGGCATAGGTTTTCATGAGCATTATGTTTCCAAGCAAATTGTAGTATAATAAAAGCATTAGGGGATAGGGTCTGCAGCCCGAAAAGGCCGTTTTCCTGGACGGCTTTCCCCAAACTCATTACAGGGCGCAACAGGAGACGCCGAATGAATGACAAGATAACACGACCTGATTATCAATTCTGGAAATCTGTAAATGAGTGGACGGTGAAAGAAGCTATCTGGCTCATCCACGACATTGAACCTAAGGATAGATTAAATGATCTGTACTTTGACCAGTCCATAAAAGCATCATTATCTAGGACAGAGGAAATCATATCACGTAGCTTCAGGACTGGAACCTTCCCAACCGTTGAGTCCTATATCGATGCATCTCTTCCTGTGCAAGATGTATTGATAGAGCTAGTCCCCCTCTCTGGGGCTTCAACCAATAGTGACCTAGGGGAAGATAAGAGGGAACAGCTAATGGATCACGAGAGCTTTATGAAAGCCACCTACATGTCCCTTGATGTATCCGGTGATGTATTAATAAAGTCATACAATGGAAATAATCCATGGAGAATTGAGCAGTTTGGTTTTGGTTCAAAGGAGTTGGACATATTTCAACGGTTAATGAGAAACGATGATCACTGTATCGACAGAAAAGCAATATCTGATGGAAATGATGAAGCTGTACGGGGAAGATTTCGAGCGGTTAATAAGAAGCTCATCGAATTCTTCTCAAAACACTACCACGTTGATTTCCCAAAATCGTTTAAGATTATCGATCACCCTGCTGATAAACCTAAAAGCTTTTACAAACTGATAATCAGCGAGATTTCGTCGAAACCAAGCAATATTGACAAGAACCGCCTCTCGGATGAGATAGAAAGATTGCTGAAAAGATTGTCCCTTACATCTGATTACAATGTGGCTCAAGAGTTTCGAGGAAAAATTGGTGATCTTGTTGTTGATGGTCTCAGTAGCAAACTAATAGATAATACAAGGGCTGCTGGTATCTACCAAGAAATGAAAGACGCTGACAGCACCTCTGAACCACCGGATATAATAAAGTAACTGCATAACTAGGACACCCCTGCATCGATTTATTTCTCCCGTGTAACCCTTCTCTGGAGGTCCCGCCCCATCTCCAGAAAATATTATCTCAGCTATAACAAATAGTTATCTGACATATCCACAGCTATCTGGAGATCACCAACTATAGGGTAGGAAATAAACATAATGATTCAGGAGAGATATATATGATCAGTAAAACACTACGGAACGCAATAAGGCTCAGCGATCTCAGGTCATACGAGATTGCTCATCGGGCTGGAATCCATCCATCAACACTCTCGAAGATCCTGTGCGGGATTGAGCGTGCTGATCCTGGAGATCCAAGGGTAATCGCAATAGCAAGGGTTCTTGAGCTCTCCCCGGAAGATTGTTTCGAATCACAGGGCGGAGTGAATGCTCAGGAAGCACAAACGAAAATCACAACGAAAGGAGAGTAAATCAATGTCCTTTATCGCCATTTACCAATGGGGCGGAGAAGCAGCGGTACAGTCATTCACCAAAGCGGACTTGAAGAAAGCCCTCGATAGCGGCCAATTGGGTGAAAGCTTTTTTTCTTCCCTGCCAAACGAGACAAAGCCTCTGAAGTGGGGAAACAAGGTGCTTATCATCCACGGCGATATCGTATCCCCCATACCCATTACAAAAGTTACTAGTTGGTCAGTACGTGAAACAGAATAGCAGGAGGCGCACATGATAGGTATCCCTATAGGATTAGATAAAGCTCTCACAAATTTCCTGTCTGTACTCAGAACGGCTGCAGTAGCTTCAGAAAAGGCTCTCGGAGCATCTCCGTTTGAATACAAAACGATGACTGCCAACTGGGACCCACCCAGCTTGACCAATGGATCATCAGCAACTCTTACTGTCAGCTTCCCCGGCGCATCAACGGGGGATACCGTATTGGCAAGTCTCAACTCCATTACAACAGGCGGATGGCAACTGACCGGAATGGTTATCCAGGCGAATACGGTTAGCCTTCTCCTGGTGAACCGCACAGGGGGAACGGTCAACCTTCCTTTCGGCACAGTGAGAATTGATCTCTTCCACAAAGGATGATCCCGGTCATCTCCTATTATGTAAACGATCCGACTTCAAACAAGTTGAAAAAAACATGGTGATCCAGGTCATTCTCCAAGCATTCCACTCTCGTGACGACAAGAGATTACCGGATGGTCACAAATGAACATCAAAGGAGTACCAGTTATGAAGAATTCCCAGGTCGATATCAAGGCTCAGATCGAACATGTACTTGCCGATTTTCCCGGAATGATCTCCCGTGAACAACTTGCTAAGCTACTGGGCTTGTGCGGGAGAACACTTGCGAATAGAGACAGTGCCGGACTAGGTCCCCGCAATCCCCTTCGAATTGGTCAACGAGTCTATTACGACAAGCAATCTGTTTCCGACTGGCTCTTTTCCCGTGCCCAGCAATGCAGGTCGAAACTATGAAAGCAACCATTATGTCCCGCAATGGCTCCAAGGTTGTCAACCTGAACAGGCGGCAAGCCATCAGGGAACGATGCCTGAACTGTTCGGCCTGGAGTCCTTCGGAAGTCGATGACTGTCACTTCGCGGACTGCGCTCTGTATCCGTACCGTACCGGCAAGGGCAAGCAATCCGCAAAAGACCGGAACAGGGCAATCCGGGAATACTGTCTCTGGTGCTGCAACAACCAACCCAAGGAAGTGCGTCTCTGTCCTTCCGGGGAATGCGCCCTCCATCAGTACCGCATGGGAAAGCTCAGCATTTCACCAGAACCCCCGCTTTCTGCGGATTCGGCACATATAGAGGTGGATTTTTCGAGGGGGGAACAGTGATGCGTATGACGCTTTACCCCACTACTACAGAGCACCGGGGATCGTCTAGGGGTAGTTCAGATGAATCAGTTTATCGGTCTAGACCTATAAAGCGCCATCGTCGAACCCGTGACGAGATGCAGATTATCCGGGACGGCCTGTATCACATCCTGGAGCAGGATCAACCCCAGACCATCCGAGGGCTGTTCTATCAGGCCGTCACTCAGGGATTTGTGCCGAAGACAGAAGCGGCCTACAAGAACACCGTCATCCGGGTGATGGGGGAGATGAGAAAGGACGGTGTCCTCCCCTATGATTGGATAGCTGACAACACTCGATGGATGCGGAGGCCGACAGCATACGGCAGCGCCGAGGATGCTCTTCTCCAGGCATGGCAGTACTACCGGCATGACATCTGGACCAATCTACCCGACTACGTAGAGGTCTGGTGCGAGAAGGATGCCCTTGCAGGTGTTCTCTATGATGAGACAGCGGCATGGTGCGTTCCCCTCATGGTCTCCCGAGGGTTCGCTTCTCTGAGCTTCCTTCATAGTGCCGGTCAGACAATCAAGACGCAATGGGAACAGTGCGGAAAGACCGCATACATCTACTATCTCGGAGACCTGGACCCATCAGGGGTGAGTATCTCTCAAACCATCGAGAAGGGCCTGCAGGAGTATTCCGGGGACGCCAAGGTCATTTATCAGCGAATAGCTGTCACCCATGACCAGGTATTTGAACTGAATCTCCCCACCAGGCCCACGAAGCCCACCGATTCCAGGGCTAAGGCTTGGGAAGGCGACAGCGTGGAACTCGATGCGATTCCTGCCAATATCCTCAAGGCCCTTGTCCGGAGTTATATACTCTCCCACATTCCCGAGCACACCAGGGGCCACCTAGCTACTGTTGAACAGAACGAGCGAGCAGCACTTCGCAAGATCTATGAATTGACCAGGGGGGCATCCGCCCAATGACCGCACAGAACCTTTATCAACAGAAGCTCCACAGCATCCCCGCACCAGGGACCGGCTGCAATCCGTCCCTCCTGGGCGTGGCAACCCTGGGCATCCTGTCCGGCAAGGCCCCGGAGGAGATCCACGAGGAGATCAGGCTGGCGATACCACCAGGAGATAGACAAGTCAGTGATGCCGAGATCACCAGGGCGATCAACCGGGCATTAAGAGACCATCAGGCCGGAAGCTATACCCCGAAGGCAAAGCCCGAACCCGCTGTCAATGATGGCAAGGCAGCACTTCTCAAGATTCTCGAACAGGGCAAGTACACCGATGAGGTAGACATTTGGGAAGCAAGCCCGTGCCGGATCTGGGATGAACCCAAAGATCACCCCTGCCTCTTGTTATCTGTCCTGTATGCCCCGGATGACCTGTTGTTCATCGGAGAGAGGCATCAGGAAGGCATCATAGGCGATACGATCAGGACCGCATCCGAATGGATCAGGTATTTCAAGGACGGCGGCAAGACAGGACCCCATATCATCCCAAACCCTTTGACCGGAACCCCGGGCCCGAAGAAAAGTGGAGATGGGGAGACCTTGCGCGGTGACTTGACCGTGAAGGAATACCGTTATTGCGTGGTGGAATTCGATGATCTCTCCCGGGGAGATCAGCTCCGGTTCTGGTCTGCGGTCCGCTTGCCCATTGTGTCCCTGATAGACTCAGGCGGCAAGTCAATCCATGCATGGCTGCAAGTCTCAAGGATAGCACGTGTGAGGACCCTGGAGGAGTGGGACGAGCAGATCAAATGCCGTCTTTACGAGAAACTTCTAATTCCTTTGGGTGTCGATCCGGCATGCAAAAATACTTCAAGACTGTCCCGGCTTCCAGGTCATTTCAGAGAAGAAAAAGGGTCATGGCAGCGCCTATTGTGGCTGTCAGGAGAAGGAAAGAAAATATGACTGAATTCGAAGATCAGATCAGGGCAGCAGATGGGCAACTTCCGAGGTTTCATTTTGTATCAGCGGGTGATCTTTGCCTTGAACCCAGGCCGACAAAATGGCTCATCAAGCATTATCTCGATGCCGGTTCTCTTGGATGCTTGTTTGGTGAACCCGGTGCAATGAAATCCTTTCTCGGCATCGACATGGGGCTATGTATAGCAGCACGGCAAGACTGGCACGAAATACCCGTGAGAATGCACGGCCCAGTCTTCTATATTGCAGGTGAAGGACATGGAGGAATCAGGCGCCGAACTCGGGCATGGAGCATTTACCATGGGATCGACCTTCAGGGTGTTCCGTTTTTTGTTTCCGACAGACCGGCCCGCTTCCTCGATGCCGAAGGTGCAGCTGAGGTAACCCAGGCAGTTGAAGATCTTGTGCTCGAACATGGTGAGCCGGTTCTTATTATCATCGACACCCTGAACAGAAATTTCGGCCCGGGTGATGAGAACAGCACTTCAGATATGACAAGTTTTATCTCGACCATCGACGAGCATCTTAGGTGCCGTTATCAATGTGCGGTACTCATTATCCACCATAGCGGTCTAGCAACTACAGAACGGGCGCGAGGCGCATCGGCTCTCCGGGCATCGCTAGATTGGGAATACCGCATGTCAAAGAATGCCGATGGTGCCAGGATATTGACCTGCACAAAAACAAAGGATCACACAGAACCCCCTGCCCTTGCATTCATCCCCGAAGAAATCACTCTCGATGGATGGACAGACCCGGATGACGGGGAAGTGATGACATCCTGTGTACTGTGCATGACAGAGGCCACACCCGACAAAAAGCCGCTCAAGGGAAACACAAAAATTGCATTCGATGCACTGGTTAGTTTGGGCGTGTACTCCCACATAGATGCATGGCGGGATGCTGCATATTCTTCCGGCATCTCAGCAACCTCTTCAAGGGAGGCCAAGAAGAAAGCATTCCAGCGAGCAGTCAGGGACCTACTTGATGCCGGTTATGTCGAAACCGAAGATGACTACTATTGGCCCAAGGGGACAGAGACAACAGGGGGACATTGGGGGGACATGTCCCGAGGGATAGGGGGACAACCGGGACACACACCTTTAGGTGTGTCCCGTGTCCCTCCCCTTGTCCAGGGTGGAGGTGTCCAATGAGAAAACCTCACCTAAACGAGATTCCTCTCAAGGAAAACATCCTAAACAAGCCTGGGGTGACCATAACCATGAGTGTCGGACAGTGGGACAGGCTTCTACAAGCAGCATACGACGCCGGATGTGTTTTGATTGAGATTAGCCAACATGGGAAACCCGAACGGGCATACCGGAAGGACAAAGAGAAGCAATGAAGGTGTGCGGACTGTGCCGGTACTACATTGAGGGCAAGCCCCTCCTCGGTTCACTCTGGCGCGGCAGCGTGTGCATGAGTGCGGAACCGGATCCTAACCGTACCTTGCGGGTGTGGCGGGATAAGCCCTTAACACCGGCTTGTTGGACATCGGGAAAGGTGAACCCGGAGGCATAGAGTTGACCTCTTCAGCATTTATTATTCCCATAATGGGTAAATAGGACACCCCAGTTGTGAAGATCATATCTCCTGCATCCGTTGCGACCACCTTGAACAAGTCTATCCGATGGGTGTATCTTCATGCTGCGGATCTTGGAGCGTCTCGTATAGGTGGTTCATGGATATTCACACAGGAGGGGCTTGACGATGCCTTACAAAGCGCGCGGAGGGTGGAGAGCGGAAGTCAGAATTGGAGACAAAAGGGAGACAAAGTGGTTTCCATCAAAGAGGGACGCTCTAAGCTGGGAAAGCGCAACCAGAAAAGAAATGAAAACCCGCAAGCCGAAGACATCCACGGGCTTGCTCAGTTTGTGTAATGAGTACCTGACCTATGTACAGCGGTTCAGTAAATCGACATATTCCCATAAAAAGACGCTGTGTAAGCGGATACTCAAGGCATGGGGAGATATGGACGTGTATGCGGTGACCCCGAAGATATGCCTTACATATCTTGACGAGAGGGCCACGATGTCAGGCAATGCAGCCAACGAGGACCTGCACGACCTCAAGGCCATGTTTAACTACTTCAAGAGGATTCATAGCATACAGCACAATCCATTATTGCACATTGACGAATACTCACACGATGTTGTCCCTCCATACGTTCCACCACGGGAAGACATATTGAAACTCTTATTGGTTACTAAGGGACAGGACAGGGCCATGCTCGATGTATTCCGGTATACTGCCGCTCGCAGATCAGAGGTAATGCGCCTCACATGGGAAGATGTCGACTTCCAGGCCCGGACCATAAGACTCAAGACTCACAAGAACAGGAAGGGGCAATGGAAGGCGTACTATGTTCCAATGAGTGATGCCTTATATCAATCTCTGCAGGCCCATTGGAAAAAAAGGGACAAGGAAAGCTCTTATGTCTTCACACACAAGGGCAAACCCTATGCAAGACGCGAAGATTGGCTTATCAGGCTATGTGACAAGGCCAAGATAAAACCCTTCGGTTTTCACTCATTCAGGAGAGCTTTCGCATCAAGTATCATGGCAACCGGCAAGGCATCCTTGAAGGACGTTTCCTTACTTCTGGGTCATTCGTCTGTTCGCAATACTGAACTGTATCTGAGATCCATCAACCCCAACTTGCCCGGACTGGTGGAGTTGATCGATCCAGAAGAAAAAGCCACCACGGAGAGCCACCAGAATGGCTAACTACTTGATATTAAACGGTACCAGGTGCCCCAGCATGGGGCACCTGGTCGTCAAATCGTCGTATCTCGTTCTGCGGTCATCTACCATCTGCCGGTCTTTGCCACCTTGGGTTTGGGCAGGCCATCGAGGGATTTCAGTGACTGCTT
>Ga0209606_1004839_pt1 | contig 12148 bp, 8 predicted proteins | sample AD_UKC057_MetaG_FD_184412 | JGI IMG/M metagenome (GOLD analysis project Ga0209606, IMG submission 184412) | Active sludge microbial communities of municipal wastewater-treating anaerobic digesters from USA - AD_UKC057_MetaG (SPAdes) (version 2) | ecosystem: Engineered > Bioreactor > Anaerobic >...
GGTTCATAATCCAGACATGGTTCATACTGCCATCCGGTCCACTCTGGAAGGCGATGGTGGTGCCGTCCGGCGACCATTGGCCGTCTGAATCGGAGAACTGATTTTGCGTCAGGTTACGCGGCTGTGCATCGCCGAAAATGGAGGCCGTGAAAAGGTCAAGTTGCCCATCTTTGACTGCTGAATACAACAAGGTCTTCCCATCCGGCGAGAGTCTTATCTCAAAACCGCTGGCGATCTTTCTCGCTCCGGCGCTCTCCCTGCCAATCGAATAGATTTCAAATGATGAAAGGCCCGTGTGTACCGTCACGACGATTTGCGCTTCTTTCGCCTTGCTCAAGCCTAATTCATTTTCACAGTTGATTGTGAATAAGGCTGCCAGACAAACCCCGGCTAAATAGATTCTGCAAGTCTTCATTTTAACCTCCTTTCACGAAGGGGAAAACGTGAAAGTAATTAATAATAAATATGATACCACTAGTGTCCGGACGTTATTAAAAATAGCAGGTTCTAATTGCTAATTAATAATGTTCTGAAATAGGTTGTTTTAACGTAATCGATTTGAAATATTTTTGTAATTTTCCGCTATCCCGATCGTCGGACGAAAGGATAGCGGCCTATGAATTCTGGAAAAACAGTTTTTGCGCAGCTGGTTGAACATATTTCCATTCATGAATTCAGATAATGTGTTAAGCGATATCGCGGTAATTATAAAGTCAAATCTTTTTCATGCTGGGATCATTCCCTATGCATGGCTTTTGCTCAATTGACCTATCGAGAGAGTTTGCGTGACGTTGAAGCCTGCTTTCGCGCTATGCAACCTCGGCTCTATCACATGGGGATCCGCGGTCGGATCTCGAAGATCACCTTGAGCGATGCCAATGAAAACGTGATTGGCATATCTATGCTTATTTTGCTCAAGTATTATTTCATGAAGCACGATCGCTTTATGCCAATGATGCTTTTATGCTGGAACTGGAAGAAACCATCTATGCCTTGGATTCAACCACCATTGATCTCTGTTTATCTTTGTTTCCTTGGGGGCATTTTCGAAAACGAAAAGCGGCGGTTAAGCTGCACACACTACTCGATCTTCGATGTAACATATCTACTTTCAAAGAGATAACAGACGGCCGTGTGCATGATGTAAATATTTTGGATTCCCTGGTTCCTGAAGCCGGTTCTTTTTATGTAATGGATCGAGCATATCTGGATTTTCAGAGGTTGCATCAACTTCACCTTGAACTGGCATATTTCATTATACGAGCAAAAACGAATCTCCAGTTTACGCGTATGTATTCACGGCCTGTCGACAAAGCGTCGGTCTACAGGTGTATCAGACAATCAAACTCAAGGGATTCTATCCCTCCAAATTCTATCCGGAGAAAATCAGGTGAATCAAAGTTTACGACATCGAAAAAGATAAACACCTGACTTTTTTAACAAATTACTTTTTGGTACCAGCCCTGGCCGTGGCGAAAGCTTAGAAACTGAGATGGCAGATCGAGCTATTTTTTAATGGATAAAGCAGCACCTTCGGATCAAATCATTTTTTGGAACCTCTGAAAATGCCGTTAAGACACAAATTTGGATCGCGGTCTGTGTCTATATTCTTGTAGCCATAGTAAAAAACGACTCAATTTGTCAGCAAGCCTCTTCAAAATTCTACAAATATTGAGTGTTAGCGCCTTCGAGAAAAGTGATATAATACAATTGTTTAACAACACACTCTCTCAAACCGACACTCCTCTTGACAGTAATCAATTAAATTTATTCGACTAATATCCGGACACTACTGTTATGATACATAAATTTAGACACACTATGAATCAGCTCTCTATATAAAAAAATCATTCCTATAATTTACCTGATCAACTGAAGCCTAAGAACGATCATACTATTTCCATGAATCAATCGACAGAAATATAGCCCAGAGGCTGCATTTTCATTAAAATCATTCCTGCCATCCCACACAATTTGATGGTTACCAGTAGAATATTCTTGTGCTGGAATCAGCAATTTGATACGTTGTCCTTGCATATTGTAAATGATCATCGATGCGAGCCCAGCCTCTGGCAGTGAAAAACTGATAGTTGTGCTGGCATTGAAAGGGTTTGGATAATTGTGTAGCATATGTATATCATTGTGAGAATTTGCATGCAGATCGTCATGTGAATTTTTTCCACCCAGTTTATCTAAAGCAGTGCCAACTACTACAGCATGAATTGGCGACACTGCCGTCCTCGAATCGAAGCAGTTGTCAGTGACAATTACCTTTAAGGAAAAACTCTGCCAACCTGAAATCTGGATTGAAGAACTATTGCCGCCTATCGCGAACCATTCGCCGCATGGTGTTTCATCTGTTACTGGCGGATATAGTTCGCTCTGCTCAGCTAAATCCGGATTATAGCAGTCAACGCGCTTATACCATTGATACGTAAATGGAGATGTTCCGCCACTTATTTGAGCTGAAAAAGTGCCAGACTCCCCAGGATCGAGCTGATCGGGCCCAGAGATAGAGACTGAAAGGAGGCTGCAAACATAGTACCTTGCGCCGTTAAGCATGCAATAAGCGTCTCTATTACGGTGTCCACAAACTTTGTTTTGACGATGGAGTTCAATGCATTCCTGACAGGTGGTATTTGCATCCTGCTGGCACCCTAATAGTTCTTCAGATTGTATTGTTGATGCAGAGGAGCAAAGTGCGCCAGTATCGCAAAGGCCATTATTGCAGCAGAGCGCTAAAGTATCCTGGCCGAGTAAATCCATTTCTACAAAGAACTGGCTTAAACCAAGCAGAACTATTACTACAACCAAGACACCAAAAAGAACTTTAATAGTAGAACTCATGGCAAGTTCTCCCTGCAATTTGGTATTCCCAAATTCCTCAATCTGCTGAAATTAAAAAGCAAATTTGCATAGGAACAATTAACTCGTAGCAGTTTGAGTCAATGCAGTTATTATTTGATCTTTCTGTCCCTTCTCCAATACGCCTGTCCAAACATGTTGTATTCGTCCTTTGGCGTCAATAAGTATGGTCTGTGGCGTTAAATAGGGCTTATAGCTGTGGGTAAATACTGTATCCGCCGGGATATAAACTGGATAGTTCATTCCAATGATGGATACATCATTTATTATATCATCATTTAGATCGATGCAAATGCCTGCGACTCGGCAGGGTTTTGTTAACAAACTGTCTGTTATTTCGGACCAATTTGCTAAATTGCGTTCACATGCGCCGCAAGACATACTGAAAACAAACAGCAAGGTGTGTGGTACTTTCCCATCATAAACAAAATTTATTTCTTGGCCATTAAGACAAGAAAACGCTTTAAAGCCTTGTACTTTATCACCCTCACGGATGGCTACATTACCAACAAATAGTTTTAGTCGGCTCTTCAATTCACGATTCTGCCGAGAAAGTAAAATGACCTCGAAAGAAAGACAAATAATAGCTGTAAAAAAGAATATGCGCCAAAATGTTTTCATACGTTTATTTTACGGTTTTTCCCCTACGTAATTTGCAATAGTTATTATTTGGGCAGAAAATGCCTGAATTCGATTGATAATTTGAATACTTACTTGATAAAACATACCAAGCTTAGTAGATTTATTAATAATAAGATACTAGGAGTTTGTCGGATTTGAGACTTTCGAAAATTATAAGCTATTAATTAATATTCATTTAAAATTTCGATCTAAAAAGTGATACTATAATAAAATCAATTACTTACATTTTAAATCCGACAGGCTCCTGGAGGTGCTCCCCATTGTTAGGACAGAAAATGGTGTGAATTAAGGTGATGAATAATTCATCAGGATAACGAAAGGAGCCCGTAGGGCGACTGGAGTTATCCTGAATTTGGTAATTTTTCCAATCCCGGTCAAGGTTTGTTTACAGCCCCGTATAACATAGCTGGCGTCTTATAGCCAAGTGCCTGATGAGGCCTTTGGTAATTGTAAAAATGGAAATAGTTATCAAGTCCCTGCCACAACTCAGAGCCTGTTGCAGGGGCATTCAAGTAGACGTATTCGTATTTGACCGTTCGCCAAAGTCGTTCAACAAAGACGTTGTCCAGGGCCCTGCCTCGTCCATCCATGCTGATTGCAACTTTGGCTTTTTCGAGCACTGTGATAAATGACTCACTGGTGAACTGGCCGCCTTGATCGGAATTGAAGATCTCCGGCAACGCCATTGCCAAGGCCGCGATGAGTGCTTCTACACAAAACGAGGCATCCAGGCTGTTGGAGATGGTCCAGCTCAACACAAATCGGCTGAACCAATCCATAATCGCGGTCAGATACATGAACCCTTGCCGCATCGGAATGAAAGTGATATCGGTGCTCCAAACCTGATTGACGCGCTCAATGGGCAGCCCCTTGAGCAGATAGGGGTAAATTTTATGCCCTTTCATGGGTCTGGATATATTGGGCTTAGGATATATCGCCTCCAATCCCATGAGCCGGGTCAATCTGCGGATGCGTTTGATATTGACATCGTATCCCAAAGAACAAAGGTGCTGATGAAGCCGTCGTACCCCGTAGTAAGGGGTGCGCGTGTATTGCTCATCCAGAAGCCGCATCAGCGCTAAATTCATTCCGCTCTCAGGACGCGGTTTGTAATAATACCCAGACCGGTGGAGGCCGAGCAGATCGCACTGTCGCTGAATACTAAGTTCTGTGTGACCGGCCTCGATCATCCAACGGCGCTGCGTCAAACTATAGTTGATGCTTTTTTTTTAACCAGTCCAACTCGGTCTTCAAGCGGCCGATTTGTTGGTACAATTGGTCTTCCAATTTATCGCGTTCTTTGCCTTCCTTGACCGAGTGGGCCGAGAAAACATCAATTGAATGCTCAAGCAGCTGCCTTTTCCACTCAACGATTTGATTGGGATGAATCTCAAACTCAGCCGCTAGTTCTGATAATGTCTTATGTTCACGAAGCGCTTCAAGCGCCACCTTGGCTTTAAACTCAGCACTGTAGCGAGTTCTCTTTCCCAACATTTTTCGCTCCTCTCTTAGAACAGAATAAGGTAAACATTTATCACCTTATTTACCTGTCCTAATTTTGGGGAGCATTACACCTAGCCTTATTAGTAATATAGTGTAGGAAAATTCAAAGTCAAGTGATATCTAGTCCACGAAGAACAATATGAATCGACTTGGACTCAAGAGCGCTGTCTATCTATGAAAGACTTATTCTCCAGAGATGGCGGTAGGCTGTATTAAGGAAATTATTCAAACCTTTACTCCTGAATGGATACCACATAGCGATTAGTATTCCTGGACATTAAAGTCATTTGATTATGTTCATTATCCACTGCTTAAAGGTTCTATTATTCCCTTGCTTTTTTCACCCTTTTGGGATAATTTACAAAGACTTATCAAGGAGGTAGAGCGTGGCGAAACTGCGTGTGGGGGTCATCTTTGGCGGCCGGTCGGGTGAGCATGAGGTCTCCCTGGTCACCGCCACCTCGATCATCGAGGCGCTGGACAAAAACAAGTACGAGATCATTCCCATCGGCATCACCAAGCAGGGAGCATGGGTTGCGGGTGAAAATGCGCTCGCAGAACTCAAGAACCATCGCCCCGGCCTGCCCGCCTTGCTTTCCGCCGACGCCGGCAGCCATCAGCTGCTGATGCAAAAGGGCGCCTCCGGCCTGCTGCCGGTTGAAAAGCTGGATGTGGTCTTTCCCGCCCTGCACGGACCCTTCGGCGAAGATGGCACCCTGCAGGGGCTGCTCGAACTGATGGATATCCCCTATGTCGGCGCCGGCGTGCTCGGCTCGGCCATGGCCATGGACAAGGTCGTCCAGAAGCATATCTGCCGCCAGCAGGGCATCCCCACCGTCGATTTCCTCTGGTTCCGCGACATCGACTGGCGCTCCGAGGGCGGCGGGCAGCCCTTCCCGGCCCTGCCCGACCAGCTCGCCAACCGCTCCCGCGAGGAGATCGTCGGCTCCCTCATCGACGCCCTCGGCCTGCCCCTCTTCGTCAAGCCGCCCAATCTCGGCTCCAGCCTCGGCATCAGCAAAGCCCACGACCGCCGCGAACTCTTCAACGCCATCGAGGAGGCGCTGCAGTACGACCGCAAGGTGCTGGTCGAAAAAGCTGTCGACCGGCCGCGCGAGCTCGAACTCAGCATTCTCGGCAACGAGTACCCGCGCGTCTCGGTCGCCGGCGAGGTCTTTCCCGGCAATGAATTCTACGATTACGACGCCAAGTACGTCGACGACAACAGCGGCCTGGAGATTCCCGCCCGGCTGACTCCGGGACAGCTGCGCGCCCTGCAGGAAACCGCCATCCGCGCCTATGTCGCCACCGAGTGCGAGGGGATGGCCCGCGCCGACTTTCTCATGGAGAAGGAGACCGGCCGCTTTTATCTCAGCGAACTCAACACCATCCCCGGTTTCACCCGCATCAGCATGTATCCCAAGATGTGGGAGGCCTCGGGGCTCCCCTACAGCGCCCTGCTCGATGAGCTGATCGAGCTGGCCCTGCGCCGGCAGGAGCGCCGCCGGACGCTGCGCACCAGCTATGAACCGAAGCGGGACTGGTACAAGGGATAGCTGCTTCCCGCCGGACCCACACCGGAAGCACCTGTGCACGGCCAGCAGCCCGGCGGCGGGCATGGCGCTTTCAGGCAAAATAACTCCAATCCAGATGAGGATTCATCAATGAAAAAGATTTTGTTCTATATCCTGTTATCGCTCCCCGTCGCCCTGTTCGCAGCGGAGAGACGCGCCTTCCAGATCGCCGATCTCTATGCCCTCAAATCGGTCAGCGACATCCAGATCTCGCCGGACAGCAGGCAGGTGGTCTTTGTCGTCGGCACGCAGGATCTCGCCAAATCCGAGCGCAACAGCGATCTCTGGCTGATGAACCTCGACGGCAGCGGATTGCGGCAGCTCACCTTCAGCCCGCAGGGCGATTACCATCCGCGCTGGTCGCCGGACGGTAAAACCATCGCCTTCCTCTCCGGCCGCGACCAGGGGGGGCAGATCTGGCTGCTCCCGGCCGACGGGGGCGAAGCGCGCCGTCTCACTGATCTGGCCGTCTCCCCGGGAGATCCGGAGTGGCTGCCTGACGGCAGCGGCTTTATCTTCACCACCATGGTCTATCCCGAGTGCGGCGGCGACGATGACTGCAGCAAGAAGATTCTCGAGACCATGGAGGAGGGGCCGGTGCAGGCCCACCTCGCCGACCGCCTCTTCTACCGCCACTGGACCTGGTGGCGGGACGGCCGCGTCATCCACACCCTTAAATACACCCTGGCCGACAGCCAGCTCACCGACCTCACTCCGGGCGCGATCGACCAGCCCGCCGATGCCGGCGCCGGCGGCCATGCCGGTTATTCCCTCTCCCCGGACGGCCGGGAGCTCGCCATCGCCCTCCATCCGGACCGCAACGATTACGAGACCACCGACAAGGATGTCTGGATCAAATCCCTCGTCAAAGGGGACAGCCTCAACCTCACGGAGGATAATACCGCCTATGATGGCGAGCCGGTCTGGTCGCCCGACGGCCGCTATATCGCCTACATTACGCAGAAGGTGCCGGTCTATGAAGCGGACCGCAAACGTCTGGCCATTTATGACCGCCAAAACGGGATTCATCGCATCCTCACCGAGCCGTTCGATTATTGGGTCAACGCTTTTCAGTGGGCCTCCGACAGCCGCAGCCTCTATTTCACCGCCGATGTGCGCGGCCATGTTCCTCTTTATCAGGTCGACCTGCAAAAGGGGGCGATCCGTCAGCTCCTCGATCTTCGCCACATCACCGGTTTCCGGGTCGCCCCGGATGGCAGGAGCGTGCTCTGCACCCGCACCAGCGTCGGCGAGCCGGTCGAGCTCTGGCGCGCCGATCTGCCCAAGGGGGACAAAATCAGGCGGCTGACCGCCTTCAATCAGGAGCTCGCCGGCGAAGTTGACATCCGCCCGGCCGAGGAACTCTGGATCCCCTCGCCCACCGGCAAACTGATCCACACCTTCGTGGTCAAGCCGCACGGCTTTGATCCGGCGAAAAAGTACCCCCTCATCATCAATGTCCACGGCGGGCCGCAGATGCAGTGGGCGGACGGCTTCCGCGGCGACTGGCAGGTCTATCCCGGGTCCGGCTACATCGTCGCCTTTCCCAATCTCCACGGCTCGACCGGCTACGGCCAGGAGTTCACCCTGGGGATTTCGAAGGACTGGGCGGGCAAGGTCTACGAGGATGTGATGGCGGTGACCGACTCGCTCGCGCGCCTGCCCTTCGTCGACGCCGAGCGCATGGGCGCGATGGGCTGGTCCTATGGCGGCTATATGATGATGTGGCTGGAGGGGCACACCACCCGCTTCAAGGCGATCGCGGCGATGATGGGGGTCTACAACCTGACCGCCATGTACGGCACCACCGAAGAGCTCTGGTTCCCCGAATTCGACCTCGGCGGGACGCCGTGGGAGTCGCCCCTCTACAACCAGATCTCCCCCAACCTCTACGTGAAGAATTTTAAAACCCCCTGCCTGGTCATCACCGGGGAGAAGGATTTCCGCGTCAGCTACACCCAGAGCCTCGAGTTTTTCACCGGTCTGCAAAAGATGAAGGTGCCCTCGCGGCTGATCGTTTTCGAAAACGACGGCCACTGGCCGGACGGATTAAAGTCGATGCCGCTCTATTACAACGCCCATCTCGACTGGTTCCATCGCTACCTGGGCGGGGAGCCGGCGCCCTGGGATGTGGAGAAGATGGTGCGCAACCAGATTTTCAAATAGCTGCGTATAACGTGCAGGGTACGTCCGGGCCAGCTGCCGGCTCTGCCGGCGGGATAATCGGCGCAGATGGGGGAGGCCGTGCGAGTGCAGGGGAACCGGTGAGGGAGGCGGCCGGTGCCCGGCTGGACGAGAGGCAAGGGGAGGAGCATGCTGGAAAAATTTGCCGACCATATCCGCCGGCAAGAGCTGCTGCGGCCGGGGATGCGGCTTCTGGTCGCGATTTCGGGTGGGCTCGATTCGGTGGTGCTGCTCGATCTGCTCGCGCAGCTGGCGCCGGAGTGGCGCCTGGAGCTGACCGCCGCCCATTTCAACCATCAGCTGCGCGGCGCTGAAGCCGACCGTGATGAGGTTTTCGTGCGCGCCCTCTGCGCCGGCCGCGCCATCCCCTGCGAGACCGGGCGGGGCGACGTGCGCGCCTTCGCCCGCGCTAACCATTTGAGCATCGAAGCCGCCGGCCGCGCCCTGCGCTATGATTTTCTGCTTCGCACTGCCCGTCAGTGCGGCTGTGCGGCCATTGTCACCGCCCATCACGCCGGCGACCAGGCCGAGACCGTGCTCGACCGTCTCATCCGCGGCGCCGGGGTGCGCGGTCTGGCAGGCATTTCGCCGCGCAGCCTGATCGCGGCAGCGCCCGATCTGCCCTCCTCCGCAGCGTCCGGCGGTGAACCTCCCGCCCCGCTCCTCCTCCTCCGCCCCCTGCTCTTCGCCGGCCGCACCGAGATCGCCGCCCATGCCGCTGCCAGGGGACTCGAATTCCGCGCCGACACCACCAACAGCGACCGCCGCATCCGCCGCAACCGCATCCGCCACGAACTCCTTCCCCTGCTGTCCGGGTACAATCCCGCCATCGAGGCGGTGCTGGGGCGCACCGCCGGGCACATGCGCGAGCTGGAGGAGTATCTGTGCGGGGAGGCCCGTGCGGCCCTGTCGCGCTGCGCCGTCGAGGCGGGGGCGGGGAAAATTATTCTTGAAAAAGAGTCCTTTTTATCGTACTTTACTCTTCTGCAGAAATATCTCCTGCGGGAGGCCTGGGAGCGCATCGGCGGGGACAGCCGTGATCTCGACGAGGCTTTCTGGCCCCGCTGGGAGCAGTTTCTCGCCGCCGGGCGCACCGATCGCGGCCTGGCCGCTGGATCCATTGAACTCTGGCTGACGGAACACCGGCTGGTGCTGCTGGCGAAGCGGCCCGCCGCCGCGGCGATGGGCATCCCGGCCGCGCCCGGCCGCTATCTCCTCTGGGACGGCATGACCCTTGAAATAAACCGGGTTGCGCCGCCGTTAGAGCTGATAGAGAAAAACCGCGACTCCCGCCTCGCCTGGATCGACGCCGGCCTGGTGGGAAAAGCGCTGCAGCTGCGCCCTCCCCGGCCGGGCGACCGGTTGCGGCCGCTGGGGCTGAAAGGGAGCAAAAAGGTGGCCGACCTGCTCGCCGGGGCGGAGGTGCCCGTCTACGAACGGGGGCGCATCCCCCTTCTCTGCAGCGGTGATGAGATCGTCTGGGTCTGCGGCATCCGCGCCGCCGGACCGTTCCGCGTAACCCCACGCACTACGAACATTTACCAGCTGAAGGTGGACATCAACCGTGACTCAGCGCTCTGAATTCGAGAAGGTGGTTTATGACGGCGGCTTCCGCACCCTGCTGACGCAGGAGGCGATCAAAGACCGCATCCGGGAGATGGGCCGCCAGATCACCGAGGATTACCGCGGCCGGCAGCCCATTATGATCGGGGTGCTCAACGGGGCTTTCCTCTTCATGGCCGACCTCATCCGCCACGTCGAAATCGATCTGGAGGTCGATTTCATCAAGATCTCCAGCTACGGCAATGCCAAGGTCTCGTCGGGGATCGTGCGCATGCTCAAGGACATCAACGCCGACGTCAAGGGGCGGCATATCCTGCTGGTGGAGGACATTGTCGACACCGGCGGTTCGATCAAGTTCCTGCATGAAAAGTTCATGGCCCTCGAGCCCGCGTCGCTGCGTTTTGTCACCCTGCTGATCAAGCCGGCCAACGTCGAGACCGATATTCCGATCGATTATGTCGGTTTCAGCATCGCCAATGAATTTGTCGTCGGCTACGGCCTGGATTACAAGCAGATCCTGCGCAATCTTCCGGCCGTCTATGTGATGGATTAAGAGAGGATATCGATTTGTACAACCATACACGAGATCTAAACCAGCCGCTGCGCCGGCAGGAGGGCGGAGGGGATTCGCGTCCCCCGCAGCGCCCCGGCCAGCCGCCGCGGCGGCCGTCCGGTCCCCAGCGCAACCAGCCTGAAGGGCCGCAGTGGGGGCGGATGATCCGGCCGCTTTTAATCTGGGTAGGACTGATTTTTCTCGCCCTGGCGATTTCACAGCAGTTCGCCCGTCAGGAGCCGCAGGAGAGCCTGCTCACCTACGACAGTTTCAAGAATTTTCTCCAGATGGGCAAGGTCGAGACCATCACGGTCGAGGATGATGTCATCCATGGCCGGCTCAAGCCGGATGCCGCCCTCGAGGGCCAGCGCGGTTTTCAGGTGACGCTGCCGCCGCGCGCCAGCCTCGAGACCTTTGACGATTGGATCCAGAAATATGATGTCGAGGTCCTTTTCAAAAAGAGCGGGCCGAGCATCTGGAGTTCCCTGATCTACATTTTGCCATGGGTCCTCTTCATCGGCATCTGGATCTTTTTCATGCGCCGCATGCAGGGGGCCAACAACAAGGGCATCTTCGCCTTCGGCAAGTCGCGGGCGCGGATGTGGACCGACAATATGCCGCTCGTCACCTTTGCCGATGTGGCAGGCGCGGACGAGGCCAAGCAGGAGCTGCAGGAGATCATCGAGTACCTGCGCGAACCGGAAAAGTTCCAGCGTCTCGGGGGCAAGATCCCCAAGGGCGCGCTTTTGCTCGGTCCTCCGGGCACGGGCAAGACCCTGCTCGCCAAGGCGGTAGCCGGTGAGGCGGGGGTGCCCTTTTTCAGCATGAGCGGGGCGGACTTTGTCGAAATGTTTGTCGGCGTCGGGGCTTCGCGCGTGCGTGACCTCTTCGAGCAGGGCAAGCGCAACGCGCCCTGCATCATCTTCATCGATGAACTCGATGCCGTCGGCCGTCACCGCGGCGCCGGCCTGGGCGGAGGGCACGACGAGCGCGAGCAGACCCTCAACCAGCTGCTGGTCGAGATGGACGGTTTTGACAGCAACGAGGGGGTGATCCTGATTGCCGCGACCAACCGCCCCGATGTGCTCGACTCGGCCCTGCTCCGGCCCGGCCGTTTTGACCGCCAGATCGTGGTCGACCGGCCCGACGTGCGCGGCCGTGAGGGGATCCTCAAGGTCCACACCAAAAAGATCCCCATCGCCAAGTCGGTCAATCTGGCCATCCTCGCCAAGGGGACGCCCGGTTTTTCCGGGGCTGATCTGGC
>Ga0209606_1004840_pt1 | contig 12145 bp, 16 predicted proteins | sample AD_UKC057_MetaG_FD_184412 | JGI IMG/M metagenome (GOLD analysis project Ga0209606, IMG submission 184412) | Active sludge microbial communities of municipal wastewater-treating anaerobic digesters from USA - AD_UKC057_MetaG (SPAdes) (version 2) | ecosystem: Engineered > Bioreactor > Anaerobic >...
TGAATAATATTATTTCGAATATCATAAGAAGCTTCAAAATTTTTCCATAGTTTTTCATCTTTGTTTATATCAATCTTTATGGTTTTAAAAAAATTATATATGCCCGCAGATCCATTATTCAAGATTCCCTTTATTTCTTTTGAGATGATAATTTCCGTGACTTGTTCTAAATTTTCTGAATCTACAAAATCTGCATAATTCAATTGTTTATTAGAAGATTTTAACATTCTAGGCTCTTTCTTAAAAGTCTCTCTTAATACTTTTTCAATAAATATATCGAAATGTGTTTTAATGTATACCAAACCCATCCTGTCTAAGAATTTAATTAGAAAATCTTGATTGGCCAATTCAATCTTAGCTTCTTCTTCGCTTAAATGATTAATCAGTCTTATCTTATCTATTTTATCCTTTGGAATTGATTCAAATCTGGCCAACCTATAGTCTTCCATCCATAAATCTACCATATGGCCTTCTTTCTCATCTACTTCTCTTCTCGTTCGATATATTTCCTCCATATCATTCTCAATCATAGGTTCTATCCACGAGGGAACTTTGTCGTTCAAGGCCGCAATTCTTCTTATTTCTTTTTCAAAATCAAAATAGAGATAAAATATTTCATTGGAATAATCATCCTCATACATGTCGTATCTCTGTCTCATTGTTATTCCTCAATTTATATTGATAATAGGTTTCCCCATATTTAAGGATATGGAAAAAATAGGGACCCTAATATGTCAATTTAATAAATTCTTTTTAGTGTTGGTATTCTCTTGCTGAATGTTTCTTCGAACTTTACCACGTTTTCTATTAAGAATGAGACCATTTTATCCCAATCATCTAGATTATCGATACTGACATCACTCGTTGCATATTCGATATTTGAGGATTTATTATCGTCCTTTCGTCTCCAAACTAAAGGATAACCTAATTCAGATTCTATACTCTCCTTTTCATTGTAGAGAGCATCAAACATTTTCTTGTTCAATTCTTTCGAAGAATTCAAATAAAATTCTACTCTCGCATATGCTCTTGATATCACAAGGCCATATGATACTCCAGATATTCCTGCACTTTTAGATATCCAGCTTTCCCTACTTGGGCCTATGGTTTGATAGAGATCATATTTTTTGTTCATCTCTTCGAGGAATTTATTCCAGAATTCATAATTAACGTTTCTTCTTTCTCTATTTTTCTCCCTTTCTATGAGTATTTCCTGATTTTTCTCTGCCATCCTGATTGTATACTCTTCTGAATCTTTCATAGGTATAATCTGTTCAATGTTTAGGAACAAGTCATCTCGTATTTGGTAGGGGGTTACTTTGAAGCATTTAATCCTGACGTTAAAGTCCAACAACCATAATACTGTAGCAGTGACTTCTTTTCGGTAATTTGCCGCAATAAAGAATATTCTTTGGGATTGAGATTTGTTTAACTCCATTTCTCCAAGATCACAGAAATTATTGAGATTGTTTTCGGCATTTTCATCTCGGCTCTCTTTATCAAGAAAATCCTGATAAATCTGAATAATTTGGCTCTTAGTGAGAGTTGAACAATACGATGCGTATTTCAAGGCTTGCCAAACAACGTCTTTTCCTGAGTCATCCAGCTTGTTTTCAATGATTACTAGATTTCCTTCTTTATCGATGGCCAAAAGATCAAGCCTCTCATAAGTATCATTAAAATCAGAAAACTCTTTTTGTATAATTAATAGTTCCTCACCTAAGCTAGAGGGATTCTTTGCAATCCATTCCTGCAGATGATCTCTTTCATTAAATCCTAGCTCCGAAAATTTCTTTTGTGTAACTTCTTGGATTTCATTATTTTCCTTATCTATGGTATAAATAGTACCACCACCATGGTCGATATATCTTTTTATCTATCCAATAATTCTTATTTTCCCCATATATAAGAATATGGAAAAAAATAGGGAAAATAGGGAAAAATAATTCTTTTCCAAATACTATTAAAAACTATGAAAGTAATTATATTAAGATTACAATGCCCGTAGAAGAAGAATCTGCCCAAATAACAAAAGAAAACATAGACAAGGTCTTAGAGTTCATGCCGTATTTTGAAAATAAAGACAATATATTCTTTACTGTAGTGGATTGCTGGGTGGAGGATTCAGTAGAAGTTATCAATTTTTTTCGTACGCTCTACAAGGAAAATTTTACCACCAGTTGTGGAGAGAGTAGAGACGGGGATCATATATCTTTATTACTTAATAGAGCGATTCCTTTATCAGAAGCTAATATACTGGACATTAGGGCATTATTCAAAAAGATCTTAGCAGGAGATAGACTTACTATGGGCGGGGGCTTTATTGCTGCCTCAATTGAGAATGGGTTAGTCCTTGACATATTAAAAAGATTAAAGGAAATAAGGGATGAGATGGACTAGACCCTAAGATTGGTGCCAAATCAGTATTTATGCTTTTGAGACTCCTCCATATATCTCATCAACAGCTCCTTCAAGGCAAAATCAAGTACTTGGATAAAAGTAGTGTTTTCTGAGTCCCCTAAAAACTCAAGCGCTATTGATTTTGGCTGATAGAAATAGATCTCTTCTCCATTACTTCCAGTTATTGTGACATTCCAGCCGGTATTTCCATTGTCCGTAATTTTTAGATACGTTCTTCCACCATGCCCTGCATCCCCACCACAAGGGCAATTCGACCCAACATCGGCATCCAACATATTACAGCCCCAAAATTCCTTTGATTTGATTGGGAAATTATATTTCATATTGTCACCTCGATAAAAAGAGGTAAAAAGGTTTAAGATGATTTCTTAAATGAAGTGGGATTTTGTATAATTGATTTTAAACTTTGGATTATTTGAGTAATTTCTTCTCTGCAGCTCTGATATCTTCATCTTGCTGCTCCATATATTCATCCAGTATTCCGGATATCCTTAATTTTGCTAATATGCTCATTTCCTCTTTAGTTAAAGGATTTTTACTATTTGGATCTTCTGTTCTTCCTTCAACACTTTTAAAAAATTCTTTTAGTTCATCCATTATCGCTTTATCCATCAGCTTTTGTCAAGTATTCAGATATAAATATTTATCCCGAAATATTTGGCCCTAAAAAAGGCCAAAATAAAAATATACTCTTGGTCAATTGTATTATATCTAATAATGCAAGTTAGTTAGATGACAAGCAACTGGACTTATGGTGGGATAGATGCGCCTTCTGTGGCGCTAAATATAGCCGACAACTCCAAGACAATGGAGGAGGTAAGGGACAGAATAAAAAGCGAAATACTAAGGGCGCAAAAAAGCGTCTTTGGAGAAAAGGTCAGGGGCTACCACAGGAACTACGTCAAGAGCATGGCGGTAGTTCTAAAGATAGCAGAGACCTGCGAAAGCAGGGAGGCGTTCATAACAAACGTTGAGGGTGTCTTAATTGATAAGCTAAAGGACGCCGAAGTGTAATCGGCCCATTTATTCTTTTTATCTTTCCTTTAGCTCTTTTTTTAGTTTCTCTAATTCCAAGAGCTTTCTTTCAACTTCATCAAGCTTCTGCCTCACGGCCTCTTTTACAAAATCCGCTCTTGAGGTGTAACCAAGATCAGTTTCTTTGACTATATAGTCAATTCTTCTCAATAGCTCTTTTGGGAGGCTTGCCCCCTGATGCTCTTTTGCCATAGGACCACTATAGGCAATCTGCCGCCTGATATATAAAAATTTCGTTACATATGTTCGAAAATACAATATGCCTATCGAAAATCTTTTACTCTCCTGCTTACCTTTTGGTATGTAAATTCGTCATATATGACGGATTTATAGGGCGAAAGAGCGGTAAGACGATGTGGGCCCCAAACGTCCATAGGCACCATTACACATCTATTCCGCTCCGCCAATCCAGGGGGTCTGGATTTTGCTGACAGATGAAAAGAAGAAAGAATTGATTGAAAAGCTTGGCGTATCCAATGAGGAGTTTGCCGAGCTTGTAAAAAGAAAGAGTGAAGAAAAGAATGTTAGCCCCGGAGGCGCTACGCTCCTCCTGTATTATGAGGCGTTCAATAAGCCGAAAGGCGTTGACACCACACTTGAGAATTTCTCAAAACCAAAAGAGAAGATGGATGATCTTTTTGAGGATGCATCAAACTACCTCTCGCAGTATGCCGCCGTAAATCACAAGAACGAGCCTGAATGGCTTGATCGAAAGCTTGAGCTTGAGATGAAGTTCTCCAGGAACGAGTCGCCGGAAGAGGCAGCCATGCTTTTGGCATACGCTTACGGCTGGAGGGATGGAAAGCCCCTCCCAATGTCCAGTTTTAAGGCCAGGCCAAAGATAAGGCCAGACTGCATTTCTCTTGACAGCCTTCTATCAAAGATCAATGACGAGGGCCGGATTGTCTTTCTGAACGCAACAGTGAACAGGGTCTCAAACGTCAGGGAGGAAGAGGGGGCCATAAGGCTTCGGACCACGGGGATTGAGATAACTGATGGTAAGGATAAGATTTGGGTCAACTGCCACGACACAAAACCCTTCACTTCAAAAAAGAGCGGAAAACTAATCCCGGGGAGATTCCTTTCTACAAAGGCGCAGCTCAAAAGGACTGATCTTATCGGATCCCTCGTCTCATTTTACAACATCGAGGCAAGGGTTTCAAAGAGCGGCGAGCTAAGCCTCAACACCGGGCCGTACTCAAACTTCTCCTATGAAAAAAATGAGCAGAATGAAAAATCCCCTTTGGGCGAGGCCTCATGAGCCGCATCGCAACAATCTTTGAGCCGATGCCTTCCTCAAGGTATAGCGGCGCTGAGGGCGAGGAGGAGTTTCTGGTTCACTGCTTAAGGAAAGAGCTAAACGTCAGACTATCCCTTAGCCCTTATTCAAACTGCGACTTTAGAATTTCCGGCAAAAGGGTTGATGTCAAGACGATATCAAATGACTACGGCCCCTCTCTTGATTTCAATGTCAACGTCCCATCGTGCCAGGTGTCTTTGGAGCAGGATCTTTTTGCTTTTGTATTTCATGACAGGTTCAAAGGCACTTTCACTATTGCCGGGGCCATTGACAGGGACACACTCCTTAAGAGGGCCAGGCTCATGAGGAAAGGGGAAACAGAGCGGAACGGGTCTTTCCAGTACAAGTGCGACACATATGTCATGAAGGTAGGGGAGCTCTTGCCCTTGGAATCACTTGTCGGAGCAAAGATTTCGGAGTGAATATGATTGATTTCATACTACACTTTGGCCCTATTTTACTTACAGGTTACTTACAAAGTGCCATTTTTAGGGTCAGTTTTACTTACAGCCATCATTACAAAACCCCCCTTTTTAGGCCTATTTTACTTACAGGTTACTTACAAAGTGCCATTTTTAGGGTCAGTTTTACTTACAGGAAAATCCATTTTTCAGAGGGTGTAGTATGGGAAAAAGCCAGTTGAGGTATGGGAAGAGGCTGATCCAGGCATGGCTTTCTGAGGATCTTCTGAACAGATGCTGCACTGTATCAACTAAGGGATTTACAGAGACAATAACTGAGGCCCTAACTCAATATGCGGAAAGGAACAAATCAGAGCTTGAATTACTGGAAAGCCAGTATGAAAGCGCTATTTTGGAAGCCACGAGGCTAAAGGCTAAAATCGATGAATTGACAAAGATTAATCTCAAAGAAACAAAAATACAGATTGATAAGGGCATTAAAAATACAAATAAGCATGTTGAAAGGCAATTAAGCGAAAAAGAGCGCAATCAAATCTGGGAAGGTAAGATAAAACCTCTTCTAAAAAAGAAGATCTCTGAATCCGGCATTGACAGCGTCTTAACAGATGAGCGGCTGCTTACAAACTTCTCAAAAGGCCTTGGCATTTCCACTGGAGAATTAAAAGAAAAGATCTCCACTGAATGGGGTGTAGTGTAGTGTAGTATAGTATGTAGTATAGTAGTAAGTAAGTAGTAAGTAAGGAGGAAACAAGTTGGAGAAAAGTATCGAATTTATGGATAAAAAGGATTTTGAAATGCTGCCAATGCTATCAAGGGAGGAGTTATATGGCTTTGAAATTTTTGATATATCGGAAATGATAATGTCAATTGAGCATGCTATTGATTACGCCCAAGGGTACAGATTTTTGTTCTTGTGTTTTGGAAGCGAAGAGTCATCAGATAAGGCAAAGGCTGTCATGAAAATATTGGAGGATTACCTACAGATTGTAAAAGATGTCTACCGCTTCAAGATGGCTGAGAAAAAAAAGAGGGAGAACTTCCTAAAAGGAGTGAATGCGTAGGGGGGTGAATTATGACAAAGAGCATACCCGATCATGTCATGAGGACGGTCAATTTCTATTTAGAGAATAGGGTGTGGCTTGAAGAGATTGTTAAGTTTGGCGACGATTACTCTCAAGCTATGGCAATTGAAATCATAAAAAAGGCAAAAGAGATTCTAAATCAAAATTAATTTTTATTTTTTACACGTTAAATTTTATGTAAGTCTAACCCACAACTTATCTTATATGCACTCAATAAACATATAAATTAATGGGCGAAATAGATAATGAAATATTAAAACTGATAGGTAAATTCCCTCCAATAATTTTACTATCTACATTCTTACTAATCAAATTACAATTAATTGATAATTCTCTAAACGTATTATTCTCGATAATAAATAAATCTTTGATTTTGACATGTTTTTATATATTAATTTCATACCTACTTCGTAAAGATTTAATTTGCTTATATAAAAAATTAAAAAAGAAATTATGTAATAAAAAATACAGAAAAAATTTACACATAAAATAGCATTTTCTTTGTCATTGCTTTTCTTACAATGATGTTCAATATAGAACTTTTCACCTATTTTCAGCCGTGGGATTTGTTCTTCACTAAAAGCGCCGAGGAAGGGATTTGAACCCTTGTGGTGGCGAGCACCAGCGGTTTTCGAGACCGCCGCCTTCCCAAGCTAGACTACCTCGGCTTTAAAATGGAATTCTAAAGTTCTTACCTGCGTAGACTGCACTTTGTCCCATATACTCTTCAATTCTTAGCAGTCTATTATATTTGGCGCAACGCTCACTTCTTGAAGGGGCACCAGTTTTAATCTGTCCCGATGAAATGCCTACAGCAAGATCTGCAATCATTGTGTCCTCAGTTTCTCCACTTCTATGGCTCACTACAACTGAGTAACCGTTTCTGTATGCCATACTTGCTGTATCGATAGCTTCAGTTAAAGATCCTATCTGATTTACTTTTAATAATAGAGAGTTACAAGCACCTTTCTTGATACCTGTTGAAAGAATATTCTTATTTGTAACAAAAATATCGTCACCTACGATTTGTATTTTCTTACCTAATTTTCTTGTTATTTCTACAAATCCATCAAAATCATCTTCGGCCATTGGATCTTCTATAGACACAATTGGATATTTTGAACTAACATCAGCAAATAAATCTATTAGTTCTCCAGAGTCCATTTTTTTACCCATGGCGTTATACATTTTTGATTTTTCATCATAGAAAGTAGATGAAGCTGTATCTAGTGCAATTTTTACTGAATCTTTGTAGGATAGCTCTTCAATCGTTGACATAATTACTTCAAGGGGTTCAGAAATTTCTTTCATTGGAGGAGCGTAACCCCCTTCATCTCCAACGTTTGTCGAGCTTTTTCCATATTTCTTAGCAATGATTTTTTTCATATGATGGTATATTTCAGCGCATATTCTCAAAGCTTCAGAGAATGATTTGGCTCCAACTGGCATTATCATGAACTCCTGAAAGTCAAGTTCATTTCCGGCATGCTCTCCACCGTTGATAACATTCATCATAGGCACCGGAAGAACGTAAGTATTTAATCCCCCAATATATTGGTATAAGGGAAGATTTAGGGTGTCTGCTGCACATCTTGCAGCTGCAAGAGAAATAGAAAGTATTGAATTTGCACCAAGATTGCTTTTATTTTCTGTTCCGTCTTCTTCTATCATAATCCTGTCTATTTCTCTTTGTTTTCTTATATCCATCCCAATGAGAAGTGGTGTGATAGTTTCATTAACATTTCTTACAGCATTTAAGACTCCTTTTCCACCATATCTTTGATTTTTATCTCTAAGTTCTAAGGCTTCATTTTTTCCAGTTGATGCTCCAGAAGGTACTATGGCCGAACCATAGCCCCCTCCAGTAATAATTTCTGTTTCAATAGTTGGATTTCCTCGTGAATCAAGAACTTCTCTAGCTTTGATATCTATAATTTCAAACATCTCATAATCTTTTGCACTAAGCATAAAAGCACCTTCATTAATTTAATAAATAGGTAAATTTTAAGGTTTTCCATGATGATTGAAGACCTTCCACTACCAAGAGAATATATTAGTCTTCTTCAATCGAAAGGCTATTCTAAATTATACCCGCCGCAAGAAGAAGCAATTGATAAAGGTCTTTTGTCAGATAGAAATCTACTTTTTGCAATACCTACAGCATCAGGTAAAACCCTAATCGCAATTTTAGCTATTTTAAATAATAAAAATAAGAGTAAAAAGACCATCTATATAGTTCCTTTAAGGGCTTTAGCTGACGAAAAATACAAGGAATTTAAAGATCTTGGATTAAATGTGGGAATATCAACAGGTGATTACGATCATATTGATTATACACTAAAAAAATATTCAGTTTTGATATTAACAATAGAACGTTGTGACTCTCTTTTAAGAAACGATACTAATTTTTTTGAAGATTTTTCATTGGTAATTTATGATGAAATACACTTGATCGATTCTCCAAATAGAGGTTCGACACTTGAGATAGTCATCTCTAAACTATTCGGTAAAAGAGTAATAGGGCTATCAGCAACTATTTCAAATGCAGATGAAATAGCTTTATGGCTAAAAGCAGTTCTGATAAAATCCGATTGGAGGCCTGTACCTCTAAAAAAGGGTATTCTTTTAGGAGAAACACTATTTTTTCAAAATGAAGAAAGAAATATCGGATTTGTAGAAGACCCAATTTATCAATTGTGTTTAGATTCTATAAAAGATGGAGGACAAGTTCTAATTTTTGTAAATAGTCGAAGGGCTGCAGAGTCTACATCGGACAAAATTGCAAAAAGATTTTCAATAGTAAATAATGAGGGTAGTTTTTCTGATACAGTTTCAGGCAAGAAATTAGAAAAAATGTTTAGACATGGTGTTGGATTTCATCATGCTGGACTACTTAACGAAGACAGAAAGAAAGTCGAAGAGTATTTTATTAATAACTCTATGAAAATAATAGTAGCGACACCCACTCTCGCAGCTGGAGTAAATCTTCCTGCAAGAAGGGTCGTAATAAAAGATTATTACAGATTTGATCCTAATTTTGGAGCAATAAAAATACCAAGAATTGAGATAGCTCAAATGATGGGGCGAGCTGGAAGACCAAAATATGATTTAAGTGGAGAGGCTATACTAATTGCAAAAAACGAAGAAGAAAAAAATTTTTTATTCAAGGAGTACATTGAATCTGACCCTCTTCCAGTATCTTCAAAATTAGCATCTGAAGGTGGACTAAGGGCACATATTCTATCGCTTATAGCCTCAGGATTTGTTAAGGATAAGGATAATCTCCATAATTTTTTTAATAAAACATTTTATGCATCTAAGGAAAATTCTGAATTAATTATTCCATTAATAGATAAGGCTCTTGATTTTTTGATAGAAAATAATTTGTTAGAGGATGATTTTTCTCCTACGCCCTTAGGTTTTCTCGTTTCTAAATTATACATTGATCCAAAATCTGCGATTATAATGAAAGAGGGCATATTAAAAGACAAATTTAGTGACATTGGAATACTGCATCTCTTGTGCTCTACTCCCGATATGCCTATTCTTTATCTTAGAAAAAAAGAATTTGAAGCTTATAGTGAGGCTCTATCTGATTTTTGGGAGAAAATAATAACAGAAATCCCTGATACTTTTTATGAAGAAGCAGATTTCGAATTTTTCATTTCACAATTCAAAACTGCAATGCTTTTCAATGATTGGATAAATGAAGAAAAAGAAGAATTGTTAGTTCAGAAATATAGAATTGGAGAAGGGGATTTGCAAAGACTTAGAGAGAACATGGATTGGCTTTTGTATTCTTTTGAGAGAATATGTCATATCTCAAAAAGAGATGCTTCTCAAGTTAAATCATTAAGAACAAGGGTAAAATACGGAGTTAAAGAAGAATTATTAGACCTTGTAGAGATTAAAGGTATCGGTCGAATAAGAGCTAGAAAATTATACCAAGAAGGTATAAAAAGTAAGGAAATGATAAATATTAATAATTTAACTTTAATCAAAAAGATATTGGGAGAAAAAATTGCTGGAAATCTTATTTTGGGCACTGACTTTGAAGAAGGCAGATTAAAGCAAACAAGAATAGATGATTATTAGACAATATAAACCATAAGTTTAAATAATATATATGCTTATTATTGTTATATTTTAATGATTAATGGGGAATATTTATGGATATACTGTCAGGTGCTGAAGGTCAACTAACAAATAAATTATTAGTGGATATATCTGGTACGATTAAAGGATTTGTTAAAAATGTCGACGTTGAAATGGTTGAAGGTAAAATTCTAATCCATATGAAACTTGGACAAAGCGCCGAAAGTTATGGATTGTCTCGTTCTGAATCAAAGTTATTAAAATTTGAATCTAAGATAACTTTAGTTGCCGATGAAATAGTTTCTGTAGGAAAGGACTGCATAGTAGTGTCTAAGGGAAAATTGCCTCCGCTAGAAGAAATTAAAAAAGCTAAGATGTACAAAGCCGAAAATGATAGCCTAAAAGAAAAGTTGAATCAAGTTAATGAAGAACTTGAAAACTCATTGAGAAAATTGAAAGTACTAAAAGAGGACAAAGCTGAGATGGAATTCAAATTAAATAAATTACTTAAAATTGAAGAAGAATTCGATGATTTAAGACTTAAATGTGCAAAACAAGAAGGCGAATTGGAAGCTTCAAGGATTTTCATTGGAAAACTAAAAGGACAAGAATCCACTAAAGAGCCAAAAGACAGAATATTCCCTAAAATAGAAGAAATAATTGACGATGAAGTATTGGATAAAGAATCTGAAAAAGAATTTGATAATGTTCTAAATGAGGACTTCACTTTATTTGGAGAAGAAGAGAAGACTCTATCTGGGCCAAAAGACATAGGTATAAATCAAGAAAAAATAGACTCTTCAGATGAAATATGCAATAAAACTGAAAATATGGAAAATAAGACACTATCTCCAGATAACCCATTCCGAAAATTCAGTAGAGAATTTAAAAAAGATGGGGATTATATTTAATACATTAAAATCCCAAGAGTTCTGCTCCAAAAATTTGCAATAGTACTCCCGCAACAATGACAATGGCACACAATACAACAACAGCTTCTGGGCGGATCTTTAATCCTCCTTCATCTTCATCGAAGTATCTAATAAGGCCGGCCCCAGTCGCTGGCATTGCCCCTCCTGCTGCCTGTGTCTTTCTTTTTACCATATCATCACTAACAAAAAAAAGTTTAATCATTATATAAATATATCGTAAAGAAGTGATAGAATGAAACTAGACGGTATTATAATAAAAGATTTCATAAAGTTCAGTATACCCAATGAAAGAGCCCTTGCAATAGAGACAATGAAAAAAAATAATGTTTCGGAACTTATAGCAACTAAAGAAGGCTCTGATCATTTTTTAGGAATTATCACAATTAATGATATACTTTCTAAGCCAGCAGAAGAGCAACTAGCTCTTGTGTTGAGAAGAGAAGTGCCTGTAATCAATAAAAAGGGGAACGTTGAAGATGCGTTGTCCCTATTTCTAACTGGAGACTTTTATTATTTGCCTGTAGTTGAAGATAATAATCTCATTGGGATTATATCTTTAAATAAAATACTTCCTGGACTCATTAAAAAATATAAGATTAATAAAAAAATATCAGATATAATTGATAACAACATCTTTATGGGAGTTTGGGAAAGGACACCTACTTACATTGCTTCAAAAATAATGCAGAATTTTAAAGTATCATTTTTAGGTATTTTTGATGATGCGGGTAAATTTGTAGGCATTCTTGATTCATCTGACCTAATTAAGGCAGGCGAGATCCTAAGCGGAGTAACTGAATCTGATGCTACAAAGGGCGAATCTGGTGACGATTGGGATTGGAATTGGAAATCTTCTGT
>Ga0209606_1004846_pt1 | contig 12122 bp, 18 predicted proteins | sample AD_UKC057_MetaG_FD_184412 | JGI IMG/M metagenome (GOLD analysis project Ga0209606, IMG submission 184412) | Active sludge microbial communities of municipal wastewater-treating anaerobic digesters from USA - AD_UKC057_MetaG (SPAdes) (version 2) | ecosystem: Engineered > Bioreactor > Anaerobic >...
ATGGGAACGGTGGATACCGATATACAGGCGGCAGTTGATGCCGTGCAGGGAACGATACTCCCACCGGGAACCATACGAAATGCCAAGGTAGTAACCACGGGACAGCCCAGACTTGTTGCAGATACCAAATTTACCGACCCCAATTTGCAGACCCTCTATAATGAGGGGAAATTATCCCTGTCCACTGGCTTCTATGCCAAAGGGACCGACGGGAAGATTGTTGGAAAGGTAATCCCGAACCATGTTCTGATTTTTGTTCAAGATGATAACAACCAGCCCCGGGATCGGGGGGCAATGTTTCTCAATAAGGAGGAACAGGATATGCCCGATTCTGCCACCGAACACCAAAATAAGGGGGCCGTCTTTTCTAAAAAGAATCTGTCCCTCATCGAACAGGCCATTGCTGCGCTTACTGCGATGGTGACCGGGTTAAAATCCGGGGATGAGGAGAACGCCGCCGCCAACAAAGCCCCACCTGAATCTGACGAACAGAACGCACAGGAGAGAACCAATATGGATACGGATAAGCTGACCGCCCTTGAGAACAAGACCAAGGAGCTCACCACCGCCCTGGACGCCAAGACCAAGGAGATCACCAACAAGGATGCCGAGATTACCCGGCTTAATAAGGAACTTGGGGATCTCAAGGACAAGATAGCCCTTGATTCCGAGAATACCACATGGGCAGCCCTGAAGAATACCCTGCCCAAAGCCTGGACCGAAACCGCCGATGCAGAGGCCAAGACCCGCACGGAGTGGAAGGACAATAAGGATGCATTTCTGCTGAAGGTGGCGAACCTGAAGCGGGTTCCCGATACCACCGAGGCCGGGAAAGAATTTGAGAATAACACCACGGATGCCCTTGCCATTCAGAGGAAACTCTTGGCGGCATCTGGGAGGATGAGATAACATGACAGCCGCAACCTCAACCATTGCCGGGAATTATCCCGGGGGAATACGGATTACCTGTATCCTTGAGGAAGGGAACCCCACCGTTGGATCCCAGCACTATTCCCAGGTGGGTTTCTATAACACCGCCCTGACATATGCCAGCGAACTGTATGAAGGTGATGTCGTTGCCCTGGCAAACGATTCCGATTGCACCTTCACCGCCACTGGGGGCACTCCCGTGGTTGAGAAAGCCAGCAATGGGGAAAGCCTTGTAATCGGGCAGATCGTTTCTGCTCCGAAGATGAAGAAGTTCCCTGCCGCATCCAGCGATGCTGATTCCCTTGCCAAGCGGCTTGCCGGGAAATATTACCGCACCGCCATTGTGGAACTCTGGGCAGGGATCACCAAGGTAACCACGGCAACGGTGATGTGTAACGGGACCAACGCCTGTGTCCCAGGAGTGGGAACCACCCTGAATTTCAATATCACCTCAAGTTATGCCGCCCATGGCCTTTGTTTTGATTCGGCTTCGGCAAACGGAACCGGCGTAATCCCGTTCCATTACGTTCCTGCCGGGTCTGATGGGGATACATACACGATCCTTTGTGGAATAACCGGGCCGTTCTATGCGGCAACGGGAGCGTGATTTAAATGGTATCAGGAACCAATAATGCTTACCTCCGTTCAGATGTAGCGATTCCGATTGCCTACAAGAAAATGGAGCCAAACCTTTTCTGGCTTGATTTCGTGGTCCCCAAGTCCGAGGAATCCAACGCCTTTATGTATAGTTACGATTCTTCGGGCAAATCCGGGGATTCCAAGAAAAAGACACCGCCGCCCTACACCCAGGGGCAGGTATTTCCGGAGATCGACAAGTCACGGAGAACCACCACTGCTGCCCTCCTTGAATCAAACGGATTTTCAATGAGGCTTCCACGGGAAGTGATCCGGTCCAATAAGATGGAATCGGAGGTTACGGAATGTTATGAAACCCTTGGGTTCTGGCTTGCCGAGCATATCAATACCGAGATATCATCAGCCCTGACCTCTGGCGCAACTACTCCCACCTGGACCCCCACCGATTGGGGAACCCCTGCCACCGCCACCCCGGTTGAGGATCTTCGCCTTCTCAAATACCAGATGAGGAGGGAGGGATACCCGTTCCGGATGACTGATGCGGTAGTTCATATCACCAACTTCGGAGAACTGGAAGGATACCTGACTTCCCTGGATGTTTCCGCCACCAAACAGGAGAAAATCTATGGTATGCCCGGGGACCGGGGAGATGCAATCTATATCCCGATTGCCGGATGCACACTGACCGGGCTTGATTCGGGTATCACTGAAGGGGCAATCCTGGCGGCAGACCGGAACAACCCGGCAGCAGAGCTCCATTATTATGTGGATCCCAAGTTCGGGCAGCCCAAGGTTTCCTACCTTACCATGGTGGACGGGAAGGAACAGGTTAAGACCGTTCCGAATATCGGGATGCATTTCTCGCAGTATGAAGAACCGGACACCCACGACACCATTCTTCAGATGTGGGTTGAGCAGAAGACCGTGGTAACCAAACCCTATGGCCTTCTGTATGGTACCGGCATCTAAACCCCTTTTTTTGAAGGGGCTACTCCAAGCACCATAACACATCAGGAGGTAAACAATACATGACCTATACCGCACCGAATGCCCGGGCATTCGCACGGAAACAGGGTTCGCTGGCAGAGAAAATCACCAGTGAACTTGCAAGCATAGATGCCGAAATGGAAGCCCTTTTGGTGGCAGGCGTATCCCTTAATTCCGGGGAAATACTGGTGGGGAATGCTGCCGATGCCGCAACCGCCGTTACTCCCTCCGGGGATGTTACGGTATCGAATACCGGCGTTCTGACCATCGCGGATTCTGTTCTCGACGGTAGCAACGTGGCGAACACCTCACCCGATAACGTTATTGGGGCAATCCCGGTCCTGTATCGGATTGCCGTTGAGGATGCCTCCGCAAATAACGATATAACATCCACCCACAAGTTCCTAGTAACTGATTTCTGGTTCGTTGGTGGGGCTACCCCCGGTGTTGCGGAGGATACTGTTCAGCTCCTGAACGGGACCAATGCCATTTCGGAAGCCGTTGCAAAAACCACCGATGCCAACTGCCTTGTTCGTGCCACCCAGCTGGACCAGTCCACCGGGATGATTGCAGCCGGAGGGACCATCAGGATTACCTCCGTGAAGAATACCAACGTTGCCGGAACCGCCTATGTGATGGGGATCCGGGTAGCTTGAGGAGATGATATAATATGACCAACTATACCGCAACCGAATGTGCAACCAGATCCGCCCTGGATGCGGCAATTGTTGCACTTGACACCACCGCAACTTTTGAGGTGGTGGAATACCGAGAGAACGCCACTACGAAATATGTTCTGATCACCCCTGACCCGCAGGGCCAGATCGGATCTAGTTAAGGAGGTAACAAAATGGCAAACTACACTTGCACCGAATATACCTCTGCTTCGGCACTGGTCACCGCTATAAACCTGCTGGAAACCACCGTGACATTCAAGGTCAAGCCATACCGGGAGGACGGAATATCCAAGTTCATGCTGATTTCTCCGCACCCGAACCCCGGGGCATAAGGTGAGTGAATGACCAATTGGACTGCCACATCTTACGGGAGTGAGGCCGATTTCCTCACCGCCGTTAAGGCAGTTGCTAATACTGTCACCATTCACGTTTGCACATCCAAGGAAGCCGGGAAACAGAAGTTCATCCTGATCACCAACGCATGAGGGATTCCATGGCAGATATACCGTCACCGGGACCGAATTATGATTTGTGCTATGCATACCGGCAACTGCTCACTGATAAGATCGGGGTTCAGGCTAGCCGGATTGATGCAATCGATAAAGGGAATGAGGTATGCACCCGGGATTTCGAATCCAGATTGCGGAGCCTGGAAAAATACCAATCGGAACAGGTTGGTTTAACGAAAGGACAGGCCACCCTCTGGGGATTCGCAATCGTTGCGGTATCTGCTATTGTATCCACCCTCATTAAACTTTATTTGGAAGGAGTAGTCGCATGACCGTTTCCAGCACTATGATATCGGATGTTTCCCCCTATACGGTAAGTGATACCGCCGGTAGCATTTTCACCACTACCCTGTTCAATTCCTACAAGGCCGATGCCGCAGCCATCCTTGATACCATCGCCCCCGCCGGGTTGCCTTCGGTAATCTATGACCGATGCCATGCCCTGCTCATCACCCATTTCTATGCCCTCAAATTAGGGCAGATTGAAATGCGGTCCCAGGAATCCGGGGACGTTGTTTGGGTCCAACCGGGAAAGACCGGGTATTGGATCCAATGCATGGACCTCCTGAAGCAGTTTAAATCGAAGCCCTATGCCTCCATAAATGTCACCGCCGAAGGAGTAACCCGGGCAGATGCTGCAACCACCGCATTCAGGTTGGACCAGTCCACCCCCTTGAACTATTTCGATGAACCGGAGGGCTAACCGGGCATGGTTGAGGGTTCCTATACACTGGAGGTTCGGGGATGGGAAGAATACTCTGCCAACCTGGACCGGGTGAAGGATGCATTCTCCCAGGCCATGGACGATATTGCCAATGATGTGGTGAGGAGGATTCAGGAGGAAGCCCCGAGCGATACCGGGCAGTTAATGTCAAATGAAATGTGGGTGGTTGAGAAAACAGACGATTTCACCCGCACGATCCGTTCTGCCAAAGAGTATGCCCTCTATGTGCAAGAAGGGACGGGACCGGCACACGAACCGGACCCCCACGAACAGTATTTCCCGCCACCGGATGCCCTGGAGGTATGGGCTTCCCGCCATGGGATTGATAATCCCTACCTCCTTGCCCGGCATATTTACCGATACGGGACACAGCCGAACCCCTATGCCACCAGGGCAATTGAATCCTCCCAGGGAGCAGGATATACCAAATACATGGAGGATGCTCTTGCCAGAGCAGGAGTGACCGCATGACCGCAAACCCTACACTTGCAACGGCGGTTGATGGTATTTACACCGCCATAGGAACCGCCCTTCAGGCACAGATAACCACCGGGGGAAAACTGGCAAACCTTGCCACCCTCACCCGGGGAGATTCCACCGGGATCAAACCTCCTCTTCCCGCCCTTTTCTATTACGGGGGGCGGATCTCCCAACCGGAACGGAACACCCTAGCAGGAACCCGGGAGGTATGGAAGATGCCGGTATATCTGGTATCTGTCGCCCGGGGTGAATCCGGATCCGCGGGAGCCACCGCCGCCAATAATTATGCCCTGAATGGCAGGGCAACCCTGCTCGCATCGTCCGGGCTTGGTCTTGACTATGTGCGGAAGATTGAATCGGATTCAGTCGTTTTAGCCGCACCGCACAAGGAGGACCGTTCCATATTCGGAGCGGTTGCCCTTGTAGCAATTGAATTTACAGCATCGAGGTAAAAACTATGGTTCAAGTTTTCAGATACGCAGGATTTGGGAAGGAAACCACGTTTGGAACGCCGGTTACTCCTACATTCTATATTGCCCCCCAGAGCATCACCATGGGACCGCCCAAGAATGCGGAAACGGTGGTTCCCTCTGGTATGGGGAGGATGCCCAGGAAGAAAAAGCCGGGATATTATGTCCCCTCTGGTGGGATCACCTATCAGCCGGACGTGGTTTCCCTTGGCTACCTCCTGAACTGGACAATATCCGGCGGGTATCAGTTCACCTCCGGTTCACCGAACACCCATGAAATTTATGCCACCAATAACAATGATCCAACGTTCTTTACCCTTGTCACTGGCAAGGATGTTATCGAACAGCAGTTCAATTCCACGGTGATTAATAATTTCAAGTTGTCCGTATCCGATTCCCTGGCTTCCTGTGGGATTGATATGTTTGCCCAGATGGATGTTCCAAGCACCATTAAAACAGAGAATGATATCTCTTCCACTCTGGTATCGGGTTCGGTGTTCGGTTTCCAGGATTCCACATGCACCTTCAATGATGCTGATAAATCAGCATACATGAAATCATTCGATATTGCCATTACCAACAATATCAATGCCGCCACCGGGCGCACCATCGGTTCCCGGTTCCCCCGCCGGTGGAAATCAAACGGACTTGATATCTCATGGAATGCCACCGTGGTGTATGAAGATACGGATATGTTTGAACTGTATTGGGGCAGTCAGGACGGGGCAGATGTGAACGGTTCATCTATGGTCAATTTCAAACCGAAGTTCACCATAGGGGACGATTATGTGGAATTTAACTTGCCCAACAATGGAATAACCTCTGTTGATACCCCCTCCTATGGATCTGATGAGATTGTGCAAACCATCTCCGGCATTGCCTACCTGGAAAATGACGTTGCCCTGGCTGATGCCAGCACGGTTGATACATCGATCCTTGTCACCGTAAAGAACACCAATGGAACTATGGCGTGATAACCACATGACCGAACCAATTTTTCTTACAAAGGCGGAACTGCTTGCCGGGAAGAATACCACGGTTGATATTGCCCTGCCCTCCCGGGCCGGGGCATTCGTGAAGATCCGCCCCCTGACTGCCGAAGAGGTAAACCGGGTAAACGTCCGGAAACTGAAAGGGATCAAACAGGAGATCGGAACCCGGTCCCGGATCTCTGTTGATATGGTAGATACCAACGAGAACGAATTTGCCGGGAAAGTTCTGATGGTAACCCTTGCCATGGTAGGGGAAGCATGGACGGAAGCCGATGTTAAAGCCATGCCGATGGGGGATTTTGCTGCCATTGTAAAAGGGATTGAAACTGCATCCGGGCTTACCAAACAGAAACAGGCTGATATTGAAGCCTTTCGCAAAGAGTGAGGAAGGGCAATCCATGTTCATGCTGCATCAATTAGGGTATTCTCTTGCCCCAAGTATGGGGGAACTTACCCCGGGGCAGGCGTATTACCTCCTGAATGCGGCAGGACACCACCAGAAGATCCAGCAAACACACATGCAAAACACCTTTGGAGGGGTGAACCATGGCAAATGTTCTTGAACTAATTTTAAATGCAGTTGATAATACCTCCAAAACCCTCCAAAACATACAGGCCAACGGGGCCAACCTTGAGAAACAATTAACTGCTAACTGGAAAGCGATTGGTCTTGCTGCTGCCGCCGCCGGGGCAGGGTTGGAAGTTCTTGCCCGGAAACAGGGGGAACTCGCAGAACAGACCTCCAAGGTATCAATAGCCACCGGATTAACCGAACAGGAACTTAATGAACTTGCCCGTTCCGTTGCGGGGGCCGGGGATTCCATCGGGGAAACCCTGACTGTCATGCAGACCGGGGCAGAACAGGGGTTAAAATCAGCCGAAGCCCTGGAAGAGTATGCCTCATATTGGGATCTGGTGGGGGATGCGTCCGGGGAGAACTCCGAAGCATTGGCAGCCGCCGCCGTTTCCCTGGAATCGTTTGGTATCAGTGCGGAAAATATCAGCGATTCCGCCGATGCCTTTGGATATGTCCTAAATAATACCACCCTATCATTGGGAGAATTTGAAGGGATCTGTTCCCGGGTTGGTCCTTCGGTATCAGACTTGGGGTTATCCATCGATGATATGGCAATCATCATGGATTCCCTGGAAGAACGGGGTATCACCGGAAAGAAAGCCATATCTGCAATTACCGACGCCGCAAAGGCGGCAGATGGTGATATCAATAAGTTTGCATCTGCCCTTGGTATCAGCACCACCGCATTAAGCACGGCTGAACAGGCAACAGACGGGTATGCCATGAAACTGGATGATATGGCAACAGCCCATGATGAGAACATAACCGCAATCGAAAAGATGTCCTCATATCTGGGGGAACTCCAATATAAATACGGTGATCTCATTGTTCAAGCATCCGCCCTTGCTCCTGCCCTCATGGCGGTTGGTCCTGCTATAAAAGTATTTGATGTGCTGACAACCTCCGTTGCTGCTGCCGGTGGAGTAATCCCCCTGCTTACCACAAGTCTTGTGGGGGTGGGTGCAGCAATCCTCCCCCTCCTTCCCCTGATAGCCGGACTTGCGGCGGCGGTTGCGGTTGCGTATGTCGCATGGAAAACCAATTTCCTTGGTATCCGTGATATCACCGCCCAGGCCGGGGACTTCATCAAGGACCGGGTATCAACAATCAAGGATACCCTATCAGACCTGGGGGAAGCGGTTGCCCCCTCAATAGACAAGTTAAAATCGGCATTTGGTAACCTGTTCACCTCCCTGGATAACCTCTTTAAGAAGTTCACCGGAGGAGTGGGGATTATTGAGGCCGTGGGAAAGGCATTTGAATTTCTTGGAAAGGCTGCGGATGTAGTAATCCGGGCATTTGGGGGAGCACTCATTACCGTAATAACCGCCGTTGCGGATGGGTTATCAAAACTGGCAGATTTCGCATCCCGGGTGGTGGATTGGTTCACGAAACTGGCTAGCAATCCTCTGGTATCGTTCTTTGCTGACCTTGCCCGGGCGGCGTTCAATGTGGGATCGGCGTTCCTTGATTCCCTCCTCCCGGCAGCAGAGAATACCAATACTGCCCTTGAATCACAGCAGGGGACCGTTCAAACCGTTTCAGAAGCCTATGATGAGTTTGGAAACACCGTAACCACCACCGCGCAATCTGTTTCCTCTGCCACCGGGTCCATGGCTTCCAGCGTTGCCAGCAGTTCCAGCCAGATGGTTAATTCCGTGAACGGGATCGCGGTGGCATACCAGAACATGATCGCCAGTATCCAATCATTTGTCCGTGATGCTACTGGTGCTTGGCAGGGTCTTCAGGAAATTACAACAATCACCGGAGAGAATGGCGGTGGGGTGAACTATTGGTATAATGAAAGCACCGGGATATGGGAACAGATGGTTCCCGCCGCAGACGGGCAGGGATATGTTCCTATCGGTTCACCGAATGCTGCAACCGGAACCGGCTCATCGTCTACAACTACAGCAGATGGCTCATCGTCTACAACTACAGCAGATGATTCCTATACCATCGGTGACAACAAGTATGATCCCACACCAGAGATTGAGGGGGATTGGACCGAAGACCCCGATTATACCGGATTTATAAACACCGGGTCCTATTCAGGCGGAATCCCAAGCCCACATGGACATAACACCTCAACTGAACAGCCCCTCTACATAACGCAACAAACCGGGGCAAATGGGAAGGTATACAATCAAGCATATTATGCAGATGCATCTCAAGATAACGCCGTGTGGGGGGTCAATATCTCACCGGAGGATATTGCACAGTGGATTGGTGAAGGGGTAGCCCTGTATGAATATGACCCCTCAAACTATATGGGGGGCTACCAAGGTGACTTAATCACCGATGCCGTGCAGGACCAGACCGATGCCCTGGAAACCATGGCAGACCAGACCGAAACCCTGACCTCAACCACCTATGACTGGATGGATGCTACCGATTCTGCCACCTCTGCCCTTGATACTGCTGCATCTGCCCAGGATGGGTATTCCTCCTCCCTGTATGATACCTCCGGGGCATCTGATATTGCCGCATCGGCATCTGATGGATTAACGGGGTCCCTGTATGGGACCGCAACCGCCGCCAGGGATTCTCTTGCCGCCATAAATACTATGGGGGCCGGGATGGTGACCGGGATGGAGTCCACTAGTAATTCAGTATTGGGAACCTTCGCCGCCATGGGGGCCGGGGCGGCACAGTCCACCGGGTATATCTCTGATATTTGTGCCAACCTGTTCGGGTCAATCCAAAATAAGGCAATAGCCGCTATGTCTGCAATCTCTGGATCCTCCTGTGCCGATGGGAGTTGCGGGACATTATCCACCTCCACCGGCGGGGCAGGTTCCCCGATTCTCACCGATGGAACCTCACGCACCGGATTGAATTGCGGAGGTATCCTGCCGGGTTCGGGAATCTATGATATGGGGGAATCCTGGACCACTGGAAGCGGGAGTTTTACCACCACCACCGCATACGATTATACCTCCTCTTCCCTATTTGATGGAATCCTAAATCCATTCCTTGCCTCATTATACCCGGCAATGGCTGAAGGGGGAGATGTTACCCGGGGCGGGTTTGCTCTGGTGGGAGAGCGGGGGCCGGAATTTCTGAACCTCCCTGCCGGTGCAACGGTCACCCCCCTAAACAACCACGGAAACCCCATGGCACATATCGAAGAGATAATTGCCCGCCATGAGCAGGAACGGGAACAGCATCAACAGGAATGGGCTGCCAAGATTGTGGACCGGGTAGTATCCAAGCTGGGGGGCCGGGGCGGTGGGGGAGATGTTCACCTTCACGGCGTATTCATTGCGGATAAATCCGGGCTGATGAAACTGCAAAAAGAATTGGAGAACGTGAAGATCCTTGAGGATACCCGCCGGGGCCGGAAGGTGACCGCATGAGCTTAACCGCAGACGGGACCACCCTTCTGGACCCCAATGATTTTTCAGTAACCCCCTTTCGGATTGAACGGAGCAAACGCACGGCGGATGGTTCCCTAGTTACTGATGTAATCGCCATCAAGCACAGTTACCAGATAGGGTATGATGAACTGGACGGGGATGAAGTGGTATTCTGGACCACCCTGTATGAGGGAGGAAGCACTTTTACCTTCACCTACCCCCGGAACAGTTCCACCCAATCAAAAACCGTCTGGATTACCGACCTAACCAAGAAAATGACATCGATCACCCCGGAAACGTGGGAAGATGTGGTAATCTCCATGGAGGAAGTCTGATTGACCAATAACCTATTGAAACTGCAATGGATTGAAAAGACCAAAGTGACCAAGTTTGCCCCCGGGGTGGATCCCAAAGATCCCGCATCGGTCCCGTATGAGGTTACCGAATCATCCCGGGAACTATCAGAAGAGGAGGTTGCCAAGGTGGTTCAGATGATTGAAGGGACCAAGATCGGGGAGATCGGGCAGTTGGATGATACCATCGCCCGAAAGAAAAAGATTTTGACCAAATTGGGGGAACAGGAGAAGAAACATGGCAATCACTGACGCAATGATAACCCATATCGCTAAAACCATCATCGGGGAATCCGTAACCACCTTTGCAGAGGCCAACGCCTATATCGGGGTGGGAGATTCCACCACGGCTTTTGCCGCATCACAGACCGACCTTCAGGCCGCCACCAACAAGGTCCGGGTGGCAATGGATCCCGGATACCCGCAGCGAAGCACCAATGCCCTGAAGTTCAAAGCCACATTCGGGGAATCCGATGGAAACTTTGCATGGCAGGAGTGGGGGGTATTCAATGCAAGCAGCGGCGGCACGATGGCCAATAGGAAAGTCGAAAGCAAGGGAACGAAGTCGTCCGGCTCATGGGTTTTTGAAGTAACGCTTACACCGACGATCGGGAGTTAATCATGGCGCTGACCAAGACAGTAGCAACACACGTCAGTAACCAGACGGTTGCGGCGGATACCCTGTATCCCCTATCCAGCATCACAGCAACGGATTGCTCAGAGGCTATACTGGCAGATGTCGAAGGGGTTTGCACGTATCATGCGTCAGGGACTACGGCAGCGGTTGTGCGGGTGTATGCCTCAAGTGATAACTCAAATTGGGGAAGTGAGCCAGTAGACCAATTCACCATGCCGTTCACGGCGAACACCACGAAACGGTGGAGCAAGACCATCATACCCTCTGCGAAGTATATCAAATGCACGATATACAACGACGACGCGGCACAGAGTATCACGGCGGCTTACGTGTATTTCACGATCCAGAAGTAAGGCGGCCTTAAATGGCGTCCCTTTTTTACCCCCAATGGCCACATAGACGACGCATTAGCGTAGCCGATCCTCCGTCCGTCACTGGGTATCAGGTACAAGTCACCGTGCTCTGGATGCCCGGAATGAAGGATGATTTCAGCGACATCCGTTTTTCTGATTACGCTCGCACACTCCCCTACCGGATCGAGACATATACCTCGCGTTCATCCGCTACCGTCTGGGTAAAACTCACCGAGACTGGGGAAGCGGCAAGAGAGTTCTACCTGTATTATGGTAACAATCTCGCCGTGAGTGAAAGCAGCGGCACGAACGTATTCGAGTTCTTTGACGATTTCCCGGGATCAGCGTTGGATACCACGACCAACTGGGACGTGGCATCTGGATCGGTCACGGTGACTGGTGGCGAGTGCACCATCAGCAGCGGGAAGATTAAATCAAAGACTGCGGTCACTGGCCCATTGATTCTTCGAGGGAGGA
>Ga0209606_1004851_pt1 | contig 12109 bp, 9 predicted proteins | sample AD_UKC057_MetaG_FD_184412 | JGI IMG/M metagenome (GOLD analysis project Ga0209606, IMG submission 184412) | Active sludge microbial communities of municipal wastewater-treating anaerobic digesters from USA - AD_UKC057_MetaG (SPAdes) (version 2) | ecosystem: Engineered > Bioreactor > Anaerobic >...
CGGCATCTGCGAACGGGGTAGTCAGTTCTCGAACGGCACTCTTGGTGACGCTCTGTTCAACAAAATCTGCCATGATTGATGCTCCTGCCCTTGATTGAGGGCTGTGAGCAGGTGGGGTGGAGGATGGTGATAAAGTTTGAGGGGGGTGGGGGAACGGAGCTCTTCTTGAGTTCAGATTTTGAAATGAGAGAGATTGAATAAGTTTTAACTTAAAAAAGGGTCTAATTATCTCTTCATCGCGGCTTCGATGATTCCCCGGATATCCCCGGTGTCAAATGAGACCGCAGATGCCCATCGCCCGAATCCACCATGGTCATTCACTGCATCTATCCATTCTTTTAGGAATTGCCGCTTGGTCTTGTCCTGTTGCGTATCCTGTCCCTTTGTTTCCAGCACCAGATGTGTCCCATTTGTCAGGCGAATAATGAAATCGGGCCGATACTTTTTCACAATCCCCTCGAAAATATAAAGGATGTCAAATCCGAGGTGATCGTTCTTGACCCATGATTCGACGTTCTCATTCCTATCCAACTCAAAAGCCTCTGTTGCTTCCCAGGTGCTATCGAAGACACAGACATTGATGTGCGATTTCTGTGTCCTTTCACAAGGCTTTGCTGTGTACCAGGTCCTCATCTCCCCGGTTGAACGGATAGGCCGCTCACGGTCGAAAACAGGATTGATGAACTTGGCGTTCTCTTTTCGGATAGCCTGCCAGATGTGCTGGACGATTGTCTGCATACTGAGAGTGAGCACAATTCTCCTGCGTAGATCATCTTGGGAGTAGAACTGCGGTGAAATGACAATCCTGTCGGAGTGAATGAATTTCTCAATAAGCGGGATGAGCTGGGCGAGGAGGTATTCTTTTGAGGCTTCCCACGTTGGTTTCATCTGGTCATACACATCACTCGCAGTTTTAAAGACAATCCGCTGGTACCTGTTCTCCTGGGCGAGTTTTTCAAGATCAATCGTAGAGATCTTTGTGACATCCGGTTTTCCGTCGATAACAGGTGATAACTCGGCGAGTTTCACGATTCTGCTCGCGTCAATAGTGAGCGGTTCGACTTTCTTTGTATCGAGCGTGAGATGGGGTCTATAGGTGTGCTCGATTCTCATGATGTTCGGCCATTTGATTTCATGGCGCTGTTTTTCTGGATCGGGTTCGACGCGGACCCTGGGAGTTGGGGGTTTAGGGACATGTCCTCCTTCAGACTCATGCGGGAGGAAGGTGAAGGGACACCGAAGATATTGACGTATTCAGCCTCGAACAATCCTGATTCGGGGTTGACTTCGTAGCTTGTCCTCCGAAGGCCCCGGCCTACTACCTGCTCACAGAGGAGCTGGCTTGTAAAGGCCCGCATTCCCATGATGTGTGTCACGGTTTTTGCATCCCAGCCTTCCGAGAGCATTCCAACAGAAATAACATTCTGGACCCTAGCACCCGGTCTTCCTGGCTGGCCCACGGTATCCACCATCTGGCGGAGTAGTTCTGCGGTTTCTTTTTGTGATTTTGCACGGCCCTGGCCATCATTCTCTTCCTCCTCATCGGGAACCGTGGCAAGAATAATCGGTTCCTGCTGTGATTCCGCCTTGTCCAGGACTTTTGAATCGATGTGCAGGAGGCGTTCAGGGTCACAGAGCGGATCAATATCGATCTTTTTATGATGGAAGGCATATTTGATCCTGGCAGCGGTCTCTGTGCGGTTTGTGACCGTGATCATGACCGGCGGTGTAGGGATTCCTCGTTCCTGCCAGTGCCGGAGGGTTACTTCCCAGTCTTTTCCGAGCAGGTAGTAGGCGTTGGTCACCAACTGGGGGAGAGGTTCGTGCTCCTCTGCTCTCCGGTTGAGGTTATCCTTGACTTCCGGATCGTTGTATATATGGTAGAGGCGGGACCGATATTCGGGATTGATACTGTCGTCCCGGATGACGATGCGGGGGGTCTTTACAAGGCCGGACTCGATTGCGTCGTTCAGGCTGAAGTCCGAGACTATCCAGTCAAAGAGCGCCTCCTCGGTGCTCTTCTTCCCGCTGGGCGCAAACGGGGTGGCGGTGAAGTCGTAGCAGCAGAGGATATTCCGGGCGGTGTGAATACGATCGAGGCCCTGGACCCAGATGGTCGCTTCGGTCAGTTCGTCCTTGGTGATTCCCTTGATCTTTGACTCTGCAGGTACCCGCCAGGCATGGTGTGCTTCATCGTTGATCACAACCAGGTTGTTTGCCCGAGAGAGTTCCCCGAGGACTCCCCGCACATATGCCTCGTTGCTCTTCGGTCCCCGTTTGTCGACGCTTCGTCTTTTTGCAAGTTTCTCTGCATCATCCCAGGCAAGGGTGTGCCAGTTCTCGACGAGCACCTTGCCCTGGCGGAGCTTTTCATTCAGGCCAGGAGGGATGATGGAGAATTCGTCGAAGTAATTTCCGGGGCTGTCTGGGAGGAGAACCTGGAGCCGGCTCTTGACCGTCAGGCCAGGGGCGACCACAAAGACATACTTCGAGAAGCGTGGATCCTGGGGATACGTGACTTTGTTGAGCACCTGCCAGGCGATGAGCATGGCCATGACAATGGTCTTGCCGGACCCGGTTGCCATTTTATTGCATATCCTCTTGAATGTCCCTTCATCGCACGGGACGGTGATGCCGACCCTCTCTGATTCGGGGGCTTCGGAGAGCCAGATGAGGGTCTCGATTGCTTCCAATTGGCAGAAGAAGAACCGCCGGTCATCCCGTTCTGACGGGTCATTCCAGTAGTGGAGTAACTGGCGGGTGATGCCGGTCACACCCGGATACCCCTCCTCCCGCCATGCTTTAATACGTGGCCGGATCGCATTAACAAGATCGATTTGGCGGAACTCTCCCGGGTCATCATAAGACCTGGACCTCTCGGATGCGATAAGATACCCCGCAGGACGGCGACCCTCCTTTAATACAAAATTCCGCGTCTCGGGATTGTAGCTCCAATACTGCGTGGGCTCTTCGTATGGAGAGTTGATAATGAGCCGGTCAATGGTCGCAGGCATGATTCTCCCTCAAAGGTCCTCAAGATGGAGAATCCGCAAGCTCTCTATCCCCCTGTCATCGATGATCTTCACGGCGATTTGGCGACGTGAGCCGGATTCGAAGGTGAGCGAGATGGTGCCTCGGTAGGCCTCGATGAGTTCCTCATCGATCTCTGCCCGGAGGTTACGGGCCAGCCGGGACCAGCCCTCTTTCTCACCTGCCATGGGGAAGAAGACCTGGCGAGGGAAGAGGCTTCGGCCATCGTAGTCAGTGTCGAGCATCCACATGGCAATCTTGTCGGTCCCGCCCGAGATGACCTCCCCTTTTCGGGTGTCATAATAATCGAACCCGAGCACCTGGACACGGTATTTCCCCTGGTCTTCTCCTTCCCTGATGGTCTCCACGACGATTTCAGGCTGCCCCATTAGCCAGAAGCTCTCGTTGCTGGACCGTTTCTTCTTGAGGTCCTCGGTGAGAAGGTCGCCGTTCATCTGGACTTTGAGGAGCGTGACTCCGGGCCATTCGACCTCATCGATGTCCTTGGCGGCCTCGGGGTCGAAGTGGAACGCGGCAAAAATGATCATCTTCGGACTTGGTTTCAGCCGCTCAGCTTCCTGGATGGCGAGCTGTACCTGCCGCTGCTCCAGGGGTGCATGGTCCGGGCCAAACGAGATTACTGCACGTTGCGGGCTGGCTTCTTTTGTCTCGGCATCCGCGTGGAGGTAGTAGAACTTTGGACCGGCCGGCAGAGGTTCAACGCGGGTGAACTCTATTTTCTGGCCGCCCTTCCCCCGGATGCCGGTGCGGAATATCTCGTCCCGCCATTCCCCCTGACGGAGGGTCTCTCCCGTCCGGGCAATTGAGTCATCGGCAGGATGGTCGGGGGTGATTGCAGTCAGCGGCTTGACAATCGGCGCCGGGACCGCTTCGACAGTGAAGGGACCGGATACACGGGCTCGGCTTGAATCAGGGAAAGGTTGGTCGTAGAGGATTTCCTGGGCAGGGGGTTCGTTATTGGCAATGGATTTGAGTGTGATGTGGGGAACGGTCTTGTACCGGAACCCGCTCCCCACTCCTTCCTGGGGTTGAGCGAGTTCGTAATAATCAAAGACCGCGGTCATGAGCCGCTGTTTTGCGAGCGTTATTGCCACACGGGAAGTGTCGCAAGTGATCCACCGGCGGCCCCATTGTTCGGCGACGTAGGCTGTAGTGCCGGAACCGCATGTTGGATCGAAAACGAGATCACCGGGATCGGTGGTCATTAGGAGGCAACGAGTGATGACTTTTGTTCCGGTTTGCACAACATATACTTTTGAATCAGTAAAACTTCCAGTTCCGGTATCAGTCCATAAATTTGCAATGGAATATGCTGGAAAATCATCAATATATCTTATATATGCAAGAGTACTGCCCGACGGAACAACTCGTTTAGCCCGAATTAATCGCTGCATTCCTTCAAAATTGGTTTTCCAAAATCCTTTTCCTGGACTTAATTTTTTCTCGTTCATTATTATTTCAAATGCTGTTGTTTCACCACCACTTTGAGAAATCATATTATCAAGGCGAAAAATTCTTGCATTTTCAGGAATTTTTTCTGGATATGTTATCTCATCTGGAGTCATCCTACGACGATTTCCATCAGAAGTCTCAATCCATGTATATACACCCGCTTTGTCTGTTTCAAGGGTTTTTGGCCAGAATAATTGGTGATATTTCACTTTTCCTTTATTTTTTGAATACCAAATTATGAAATCGACAGTACTAGCAGTTATTTTACTGGTCTGACTTGTAGTTTTGTAAAAAGCGATTATTGAACAAAAATTCTCCTTGCCAAACACCTCATCCATAATCTCCCGTAAATGATGCACATTCTCATCCGAGATCTGCACAAACACACTCCCGCTCTCTTGCAACAACTCCCTCGCCAACAATAACCGGTCCCGGAGATACGCTAGATACGAATGAATCCCAAGTTCCCATGTATCCCGGAAGGCTTTCACCATCTCTGGTTCCTGGGTAAGGTCCTCATCGCTTCCGTCTTTCACGTCCCGTTTATTCACAAAGGGCTGGAAATTCGATCCATACTTAATCCCATACGGCGGATCGAGGTAGATCATCTGAACCTTTCCCGCCATCCCTTCCTTTTCGAGTAACGAATTCATCACCAAGAGCGAATCTCCTGCGATGAGGCGGTTACTCCAATCGTGCTTGTGTTTATAGAATTCGATGGCTTCCCGCAGCGGGGGATTTTCCCCTTCGAACTCGAAGAGAGAGGCCTGTCTCTGGGGCTCTCCGTTCCGTTTCCGCACCGCTTCGATGATGGAGCGAGGGTCTATCCGTTCATGGACGTGGAGGGATACGGTCGGGACTTCGAACGATGTGTGTTCGGCCTTTCCAGCCCAGATGAGATGGGGGTCGAGGTTAGGATCGTAAGAGTAGGTCTTCTTTCCTTCTTCCGGGTCGTTAACGGGGTTCACCAGCCCGACCGGGGGGTTGTTGCAGCGGCTCTTGTCTTTGTGTTCATATTGTTCGATTGGTTTCTTATCGGGTGTTGTGGTGGTTTTTTTCCCTCGGGGCATGTAATCGCCTTGTGAAAGGGGAATTGGGGTGGAGGATGGAAAATGGTTTCGAAGTGAAAAGACTCCACTTATAGATATTATCAGATATTATTATACGCAGACAAGAAATTTTAATTATTATAATGGTGCGTGGATGAGATTTAGGCCTGTAATAATCCTGTCAGTGATAATTTCACTGATTTCTACCATATTACTCTTGATTCATTTATTCTATCCAGCAATTCCTATCGATCTCATTACCCTGACATTATTTTTAATCGCTGTGGCCCCTTGGGCTGGGCAAATCTTTTATTCAATAAAGATGCCAGGCGGAATAGAAGTTGTTTATCGAGAATTAAAACAAATCAATGAAAATCTTGTAACTGAAAATTTAATTGCCGAACCAACCGAAAAAACTGATTTTTTTATCAGTGATATCAAAAATCCAGTTTACAGAATATCGTATTTAAGGATAGAAATTTATCGTCGATTACGCATTTTAGCTGAGTCATATGGTATTGATACGAATAGAATGCGAGGGTATCGAGTATTGGGCAGAAAACTTCACGATGTTGGTGGATTGACTGCAAGAGAACTTGGAATTTTTGAAAGAATTCTTGATATATCCAATAAGGCGATTTATAGTTCTTCGGAAATTAAAGAGGCTGTTGCATCTTGGGCGTTTGAGGAAGGGCCAAAATTGATTGCTGGATTAGATCGGAAAATCGCAGAAAAGAAGTCGGTTGCATAATCTATTTGTATGATTCAATGTATTCGAACGCTTCAGGTCTTCTTTCCAATTCTGATTGGGCTATAGTTCTTTCCTTTGCCATCCTCTGATTGAGTGATAATAGATAATCTGTTTGAATGGCGAAATTTTGGGGCTTTATCCGAGGATATACTTTAGAAGATACTCTCGTTAAGTGGTAATTAAAATCATCACTATTGAAAACCCCTGTCGATTTTTCGTCTGATGAATTACCACCTCCACCCCCAGCGATGCGGGCATGAGAGCCCCCTACAATATCAAAACCTAAAAATGAGAGTAGAAATTCCTTAGCGAGGGTCTGTTCGATATTCCGCTTTTGGCTCACGCGGGGTGTCCCTACCCCAAATCCATAATAGGAAAGATAATACCCTTCCTTTAGATAAGCAACCTTTAATTGCCGTAATTTTGCTAAAGATCTTTTAAATTTGTCAGGCAAGCTATTTTTTAAATCAACCATTAAAGGCACATAATTTAATTTCCCCAATGGGGTTTCAATTGATGAACCAGAATCAGTATATAATCGAATAAAACCATCTAAATCTCGATGTGATACATAACTGGGAATATACCCTAGAATATTTGATGTTTTCAACGTCGATATAAAATCCCGGTAGGTTGACTGAATGTCAGATAAAATATTCGCTGCATTATAGGTATCATCTCGGAATTTCAGAGTAAAGGGATACGACACCAAATGGTCATTATACCTCTGTTCGAAATCAGCAAGGAGATTGATATCCTCAAAAGAAAGTAATTCCCGGAGGTCGACGTCCTTATCCCCGAAGAATGTGATAATATTGATTTTATTTCCAATGCTTTTCTTTTTCAACCTTTCTTCAATTGTCCGATTGAAATTTTCATATCCACTTTGAGTAAGATCATTTTTCGTAATTCCGATCAGGACTTCATTGATATATTTATCATAGAATTCGGAGTAACTTTTTCTGTATGCACGAGTTGGTAAAAAATGAGTGTCATTCTCTCTGTTTTGCAGTATTGATGTGAAAAAGGATGCCTCTTCATCAAATTCGGTTAATTTAATTTTCACACTCTATGGTTAATTTATTTATAATTAAAAACGTTATGCATAATTTGCGATGAAATTATCATTAGATCAAATATTCGAACTCATCGATAAGGTTGTTATCTACCTTTCACAAGACAATTGGCTTGATAAATGGAAGATACAAAAGGGGGTCTTCTATTACCTCTGGCTATACAGTGTTCAGAACGATATTGATTTTAAGGAAATTGCAAAAAAAATTGAAATTCATCCAGATAAGCAAGGCCCCTACTCCATTGCTATTGACGGTGAAGTTGAATCTCTGGCTAAAGATGGGTATCTCGCTGTAAAAAACCCCAATAGTAAAAATATTCTCATAAAAGCATCAGACATCGGTCGTCGTAATTATATAAATGAAATCAAGCCGAACGAAGAAATTTACCTATCCCAAATTAAAGAACTGGTTGAAAAATTAGATTCTGACCAAGTCATTTTCTTTATCTACTTCAATCCCTACATCCCAGCCGATATTAAGAATTTCTTCATATCAAAATCAGAATTAAAAGATAATTTCAACAGGAATAAGGAGAGATACATCCAAAAATTGTTAGATATCAATATTATTGATGATATTGTTGCGAATAAAATTCGAAAAACTGTAATAAACCCAATATGACCGTTTTTAAGCTGCTGGATGCAGATTTAATTATTAATCTAATTCGTACGCTTGCCCTTCTTGACGAAGAGCAACGTGAGATTATAATACGGGCAATAGAGGAAGACCAACATTTTCAATTCATCACTACACCAGAAGTAAAAACTGAAGTAAAGCAGAGATTGTTGAAGAAAAAGTCGAATAATGATACCGATGAATTCTTCGCAAATAGAAAGGACGCTATTAAACAGATTGAACGAAGATTATTCAAAAAAATTCGAACCCTTACTATTGAAAAGAATTGTAATTTAACCTTGCTTGTCAGTTCTACAAGTTTAAAAAATCTTGGAGAAAAATCTCTTGTTGTCCTCCTTCTCTGTAGATATCATACTCAAATAAGCGGCCGCCAAGATTCGATACATATCGTATCGAATAATCATAGGGATGTCCAACCAATATATAGAAAAGCTGTGCAATTATTCCAACAAAACACAAATCTCCCAAGAGAAATCTCTAATCTTCAGCATATCCATGAATTCTATATCGAATTACTATTACACCTAAAAATTGAGAGAGAGATCATTGTCTTCTTTTTATCTGTATCAAATATTGACATTCGAGCAATTGATTCAAAAATTGTAGAAGCAATACGAGCTTTATTCTGATACCACAAACACAGCCGCTTTCCTCGCCCTCTCGTCCAGCACATCCATCACCCTCACTAGTGGCGATGTGTACAGGATAGGCTCAATCCAAATGTTCATCGCCTTCCCTGACGCCGACCGCTTCGCCACTCCCACCTGAGTACCATTTGCGAGCAGCAGGACCGGCACGGTTTCGCCATCCAAGATGTCGGCCACATCGACAAGCGGGATGCAGAAGCCACGGACGTCCAGGTCGGATCGGATCACCAGGTCGTCACCCTCGATGTAGAGCCGGCCGCACTTCTCGAAAGGCGAATCTGTATATTCCGTCACTTCCCACCGGGAAAGGTCGACCGGCTCTTCTTGCAATTCCGGCTCGCTCTCCAATGTGGTGGAGAGGGGTTCGGCCAGGATCCGGGAAGGGGAGCTCTCCACCTGGACCTCCCCAGCCGTCACCTCCTCGCCGCCGGTGAAGAACCGGACGAGCCGGTCCCACCCCTCGCGGATCAGGTCGAGCATGGTACCGCCTCCCGGATGAGCAAGGTCTGTCCTGGCCGGACCATTTTGGATTGCTTCCTGTTCCGGTAGTAATGCCGGTTGTATTTTCGTATGTAGTCCGGGTGGGCTGCCCGGTATGCTTTCTGCCGGGCAATCTCCTTCTCCCGGTGAGCGAGGTAATACCGCTTCCACTTCGGCAAGGCCTTGCGCTTCTCCTCGCCGATTATTGCAATCAGCCTGGCGATAGTGACGGTCCGGCGTTCCCGGCTGCCTGCATCCGCAGGTGGATGAAAGAGAATCTGCATAGCCCGCAGGTCGTAGACGAGCATCATGGCCTGCCCTCCGTGAGAGCCGAGATCTCCGATTCGACCAGGTAGAGCTGATCGGAAAGTTGCGTCATCCTCTCCTGGATGATGACCCGCCGCTTCTCCAACATCTCCAACCTGGTCGCCGGGTCGGATATGCAGAGTAGGCACCTTGAGGGGGTCATCCGCTCACCTCCCCGTGTCCCTGGGCCTGCACAGCCCGCTGATAGCAATACTCGCAGAGCTTGGTATCGGTCCCGCGATCAATATACGCTGCCTTGTCCAGCTCGCAGACGGTGCAGCGGCCCACAGTCGCTTTCAGGCGTTCCATCCGCGTAACATCGAATGTGCCCGGGAGGATGGTCGCGTGCCGCTGGGCCCGCTTCTTTGCGCCCTGGTAACAGGTCTTGCAGATCCGGCGGGCGGTTTTATCCTCCCGTCCCCGGCGCTCCTCGGTCAGCTTCTCAACATAGAGCGACCAGGTACCTCCGCACACGTAGCAGGGGGTCTTCTCCGGGATGTCGAGCGGCTTGTAGTCCCGGGCGTTGATCTTCGGCCGTAAACCGGATGACTTTGCAACATTTCCAGGAATTTCCGGAGTTGAAGCGTTCTGTTGAAGTGGAAACGGGGCACTTTCTGGGACTTTTTCCTTAATTGCGGGAGAATTATTGGGATTTGGCGATAGCACTTCAATAATTCCAGGATCACAGTTACATGCAGATGCACATGCACCCTCCTCTTTTGGTTGCTGTGTTTTTGGAGATTTGTTGAAGTGATAATGAGTACATAAATAATTATTATTATTAATAGGGTTATTTTGAGAATCAAGCTCGTTTAATTCATTTCCAAATACTTCAACATTTGATGCGTCTCGATGGAAATCATCGGGATTTTTTGAAGTCTTTGAAGTGTCATCACCATCATTGTCCAGCCAGACCGCACCGCCCGCGCACCACGATGCAAAGATCTCGCGGTCGAAGGTATAGGCGTTGGTCCTCCTCCGCATCGAGACACCGCAGGCCTCGTCATCGGTCACGACCGTCCGATCACAGTAGGAGATTGCGGGGCACTTCTCCAGAAGACCGGAGTAGACCTTGCCGTGGGTGACATGCCCGTGGATGCACTTGTGGATGTTCCCGCTGGTCAGGCCGGAGGCCTTCTGGAGCATCGGGACCGTGAACTCGGGCCACTGGTGATGCTGGATGACAGCAAGCAGGTCGGCCTCTCGCTTGGTCAGCTTGGTCTCCTGCCCCCCGGCGGTCCCGTTCAGCAGGCCATAGAGCCGGGTCGCTTCCTGGAAGTCCTCGAGCGTTGCAGTCAGGCAGACCACCGACCCGGCCCGCTGCTGCTCCCGCTGCATGAACCGGAGCACCGTGTTCGACTTGATCAGGTCCAGCAGCATCTCCGGGTTCCTCCGGTTCGCGGCAGCCTGGAACCTGATCCGGGCGGAGAACGGGATCACGACGTGAAAACGCTGCTGCCCGATGATCTCCCACATCGCCCGGCAGACCTGCGTCTCGGGCCGGTCCTCGTCAATGCAGACCGGGAGAACTTGGTCCCGGACCAGAATGCGGGCCAGCACCCGGGCGTCCTGCTCTTCGGTGTCGTCGATCCAGCAGGTCAGCATCCGGTTGAAGACCTGGTCGTCGCCGGCGCCTTCGACCTTCGCCACCCACCAGATGCACCGCTCCGGGATGGTGCAAAACTGCGGCCTGCGGTCCTTGCTCACGGTCCGGTAAATGAACGGCTTTCGGAAGGAGGTAGTGACCCCCTTCAGGATCTCGGCCATATCCTCGGAGAGTGCACGGTCGTCGAGCACAATCACGCTGCCCGGCTGCAAGTCTTCCAGGTAGAAGAGGGCCTTGTTGCTCATCGCCCCCTCCAGGCGCAGCCGCTCCGGGACCTGCCGGAGCATGGTCGCAAAGGTGTGGCTCTTGCCCTTCCCGCTCTCGCCGGTCACGGAGACGTGCAGGCCGTTCGTGTTCAGGACCGACCGGGAGGCGAGCGACATGATCATGCATTCGGCGACCACCTCGTCGCCTTCGTGGTCGAGGGCGAAGGTCCGGAGCATCGACTGCTTTGGGTTGCCGTGATGCAGGACCGCAAGGGCTTCCTCGCGTCCCGGGAGCTCGCCGAGGTTGATCGGTGGAGAGGCCCCGGTCCGGGATCCGGAAGGTGGGCGTGCCGGAGGCCTCCTGCTCTTCTCCTTTTGAGGCTCGAACCTCTCGCGAAGTTCCTTCCATCGCTGCTCACCGCTCCCGCAGGAAGCGTGGTGGCACCCTGCATAGATAGCGCCGCTCGGAAACTGGATTGCGAACGCCCCGTCCCGATGGGCTCCGGAGAACGGGCATTCGTCCAGGATGTACAGCGTTCCGCCCTGGTAGGGCTTCTCGTGGGCGATACCGAGGCCATGTTGAATGAGCCATTCCCGGAGATCGAGAATGTTTTTATACCCCTTCGTTTCCGGTGGAGCGCACGGTAATGCTTCGGCCAATTGACGTAATGCTTCTTTTTCAATGACATCTACCTGATCAACACCTGTTAGCACGAGCGATTTTCGGTGCGGGCGGTCCTCAGTATGATCACCTTTTCGCGAGACGGTTCCGTACATCTTCCAGATACGGGCCGCGTTGAAGTTCGCAGTGTCCACAGTGACCGCGCTGTTCGAAAACATGGTATCCAG
>Ga0209606_1004859_pt1 | contig 12099 bp, 11 predicted proteins | sample AD_UKC057_MetaG_FD_184412 | JGI IMG/M metagenome (GOLD analysis project Ga0209606, IMG submission 184412) | Active sludge microbial communities of municipal wastewater-treating anaerobic digesters from USA - AD_UKC057_MetaG (SPAdes) (version 2) | ecosystem: Engineered > Bioreactor > Anaerobic >...
TTACACCAATGCGCATTTCATAAGCTCCAACAATTTATTTTTAAGTGCCTCACTGCAGTCACATAAAGACTGCTGAAACAATTCTTCCTGCACTTCTTTCTGCAATATAAAATCATTAAGTTCTTTCTTCGAAATATTCAGAATATTACCCGATTTGACAATGTTGTTCAACATTTTTCTTTTATCAGATTCATTAGATGTAATTTCTATTTTATCAGACAGAATACATTTTTTTAGAGGCAGTGAATACCGGCTGATATGAACGAACTTATCATTCAGTATTTTTTCAATAGCATTTTTGTAATTTATAAATGATTTCCGGGTATTAATTCCACCGACTTTATAATTAGATGAATTTTTAAAAATATAATCTGAATTCTGTTTCTCTAATGTATTCAGCCGTGATGATCTGAATAAAAATCTTTTCTGATACGAACTTGATCTGGAATAAATCTCATGAAACTGAAAAGAAGAATCAATTCCCGTAATATATGTCTTTTTAAATCCGCAGTATTTAGCAAAATTGACAGCATCACCCGCAACATTTCCGCAGTTTGAATCAATGTTTTCAACATCGAAAAAATGACCTATGATCTGACACAAAGGATGAGAATTCAGATAGTAATATTGATGGTCAGTCTTCACTGCATTATGAGCCGTAAGCGACTGTATGAGTATAGCAGATGATTTTATCCCATTAATGTGCTCCCATGTATATGCCTGGGGATCTATTGAAACAATAAAATCAGGGTCTATTTTATTCTCTGCCAAAACAGGAAGAGCAGAATCAACTGCAATTATAAAAACTTTCTTTTCTATCTCTTTTATCTTTTCAACAAACATATCAATGGATGGACCGGAAGACACGATAATTGCTTCACTTTCTGTAAATTTATTTTTGAAGCACTTAACAGAAGGAGACGAAACAAAAGAATTTATATTTTTTAAAACATTTTTAAAATATAATAACCCGAACTTTTTTATAGTGAGATTGTCCGAAGCTTTTTTTGCAATATAAGAACTAAGGGTTTCTTTAGCTTTTGTATAGTATGAAGGAAAAGCTCTCACTGATGCGGGATGTTCAAGAATTACAAATGACGAAGAAGTATCAATATCAATGAGATTCTCCCAGAACTTATCAGAAAATTCATTTACTTCAGGTGAAACAAATCTGATTTTTGAATTCTGTACATCATTCTCTGGAAAAATATTTTTGGATAAATGCACTACGTCTTCGGAAATTTCAACAACAATCAATTCTTTTATATTTTCAGTATTCAGGTTCATCAAATGATATCCGAGACCCAAACCAAGAAGAATGACCCGGCCTGAAAAACCGTCTGACAATATAACAGATTTATCTTTTTCCGGATGAATTCTGCTGTGAACAAAAACTTCATTTCCGTCTTCACTGATGACGGACAATGTCATTCTTCCGCTTTTGGCGGTACTTGTACTGAAACTGATTTGATTCATACTTAATTATCGGAATTATAACCGGCAGAACAAAGCATTATATAAGTGATTACATTTTTCTCAGGAAAGTATTTTTTTCACTCTGCCGATTTCACCCGACTCAAGTTCCACCTTGATACCGTGAGGATGTTCAGCTGATTTAGTAAGAATCCGTTTTACGCATCCTTCGGTTATTATACCGGTTTTCTGATCCTTTTTCAAAACTATACCTACTTTCATTCCCGGCTGAATCGTTTTTCTTATATTTCCTTCCATGAATTATTTCACCTTTTTTATGATTATCCCGAATTTACGGATAATCTTTAAACTACATTATTCTTACGTGCTTTGACAAGAATTGATCCAACTGATTTGCAAAATTCCGCCTGTCTCTTTGGCTGAAAGAAGACTGCCGGTCGGTACTCTCTCCCGCCTCCCTCAAATCAGCCATCAAATTACGCACAGTCAGTCTTTCATTTATGTTTCTATCTGTTATAAGATTTCCGCGAAAATCTATAACAAATGAACCATTCTCTACTGCACGGGCTGCAAGCGGAATATCTGAAGTTACAACTAAATCACTCAGCGAAACCTCTGATGCGATATAGTCGTCGGCGGCATCGGGAGAAGAAGAAACAACAACACCTGAGATATAAACTGATTCCGGAATTTTAAGAGGGATATTCGCAACAAGAATGACATGCACGCCGGTTCTTTCCGCCGCACGGAATATAATTTCACGAACAGCGGACGGAACTGCATCGGCATCAACAAATATACGCAAGATAAACCGGTCTAATATTTTCTGTCCTGAATCAACTGTATGAGAAAGCTGTAAAGACCGGAAAATATATAAATTACTATAAGTCCGATGAAAATAAAAAGAATCCATTTTTTCAGGAGTATTGACATTCCGATGACAATGAGAATCAGAAGGATGAGTTTAACGCCGTGAATCTTTTTGAGAACACTTGCCTGAGGTTTTGAAAATTTAACTGTTGAAACCATAAGAAGAGCAACAAGAACAAAAAATACGGCAAACACCGGAAGAAATCTCTGAATATAATCCGTTTCGGAAAATGATATAGGAATAAGAGCTATTATTATGCCGGCAATAGGAGAAGGCAGACCGGAAAAAGAATTTGATTCGTGCGAAACATTAAAACGTGCGAGGCGGTAAGCCGCACAAAGCGGGAAAATAGCAGCAATAAACATACCTAAAACTATGTGCTGTTCCAGATTGATATTGATGGCTATTTTTCGGAAATAAGCCGAATATGCAAGAAAACCCGGGGCAATTCCGAAAGCTACACAATCAGCAAGTGAATCAAGCTCAGCACCAATTTTACTGGAAACTCCGAGCATTCGGGCAACCTGACCGTCAAATCCGTCAAGAAGCGCCGCGAAAAGAATACACATACCGGCTCTTTCATAATGACCGGACGATGCAAATATTATAGAAAGAAATCCGAACAGAAGATTACCCATGGTAATTGAATTCGGAATCCATGCTTTATTCAGTTTTATAATACTCATTTTTTCATTCCTTCTGAACACTTCCGTTTTAAGTAAAACCTGTAAATAAATAATAAACGGATATTCATTATACATATAAATTCGGCAAATTTTTCATAAACTGCCGTTTAAATAAATCTCAGTAAGTTTATCAAAACAAAGTCTCAAATTGTCAAGGATTTCAGGATCGTATTTGCAGCCACTTTCTGCAAGAATGAGATCAAACGCTTTTTCCGGGGTAAAAGCCTTACGATAGAATCTGTCGGAACACATTGCGTCAAAACAGTCGGCAACTGATACAACCCTTGAATAAAACGGAATCTCGCTGCCCTTAATTCCGTATGGATAACCAGTTCCGTCATAATTCTCATGATGAGTTAAAGCAATTTCAGCGGCAAAACCCGAAAATTCGCCTCCGGCATTAAGAATCATGTCCCGACCGTTAAGAGTATGATCGAAAACAGCATCTTTATCTTTTTGAGAATACACTCCCTCATGACATATAATAGAATCTGGGAGAAGAACCATCCCAATATCATGAAAAGCAGCACTAATACACAATTTCCGTGTTTCTTCTTCATCAATCCCGCATTGTATTGAAAGAATTTTAAGACACTCAAAAAAACTGAATGAAACAGATGCGGGACTTATTCTGGATTCTATAGCGGAATAGGCAATTGATGCTATTTGAAAATTAGAGTCATTGAAACTAATATCAGACAAAATTGCTCCTGGAAATTCTTTGCCGCGAGAGGGACTCGAACCCTCACAGGGAAACCCCCACCAGAACCTGAATCTGGCGTGTATACCAATTTCACCATCGCGGCTTCCCTTAATGAAAGTCTTCAGATGCTGTTTTTGTCAACTAAACTTTTAGCCTGATTACAGCCTTAAAATCTTGTTAAGCCAATATATTCTATTTCATTTTGAATCAAAAATAATTTTAGCATTTTCGATCACAGCCTTGCTCATCAATCTTAAAATTGTTGCAGGGAAAAATCTGCTCATAAAATATATTACTTTCGCTTTTCCTATTCTTATTTCGTTTTTACCTGAAATTAATCCTTTAATAGCCATTGATGCAGCTTCTTCAGGGCTTATCGCAAATTTAGGAGCATGTCCCTGTTGAAAAGGAGTATCAACCGCAGGATAAAATATCTCCGATACTTTAACGCCTTTTCCGGCAAATTCAATCCGCATACTTTGAGTAAAAGAGTGAAGTGCGGCCTTAGTCGCGCAATAATTCGGTTCTGCAAATATGGGACAGTATGCGAGTCCTGAAGATACATTAACAATCATTCCTTTATTTTTATTCAATAATGGGAAAAAGAGCTGCGATAGAACCACTGGGGCAATATAATTGGTTTCTAATTCCTCACGTATGCTTTCTTCAAGGCTTGGAGTCTCTGAAATAAAAAAGCGCTTAACAATACCCGCATTATTTACAAGAACGCTAAGATTCGGAAAATCATTTGAAATTCTATCAAACAACATATTCCTTTCATCTTTTTTTGTCAGATCACACTGAACTGTGATAATTCCCGGTATTCTTTTTATTGTATCATCTAATTTTTGTCTGGATCTACCGCAAATAATTACTCTTGCTTTTTGCAATGAAAGTTGTCTTGCCATCTCCAAACCTATACCGGAACTTCCACCTGTAATAAGAATTGTCTTTCCCGAAAATATCTCCATAAATTTCCTCCTAGTAATAGAATGAAATTCATAGATGAAATTATTGTCATTAACCTACATCAATTTCAGATCTTTTTTTATGCGGCACAAAGCTTCGGGGGTTATACCTAAAAAGGAAGCAATGTGATATTGGCGAATTTTATCTTCAAGCCCGGGGAATTCTTTTAAAAAATTAACATAACGCACCGAAGCATTTTCCAATAGAAATGATTTTTCTCTCATTTCCTTCATTATATAAACCGACTGTAGAAGCTTGAACAAAAAAGGAAACCATTCAATTGCTTTTTGTGCCATATTCATTAATTCCAAGAATGAAAACTGTATAACATCCGACTCAGTAATAGTTTCAATTGAAAAATAACTTTCTCTATTCTGCGCAATTGCACTATATGAAACTATAAACTTACCCGGAACTGAAAAACCTTTAGTAAATTCATTACCGTTGTCATCGGCATAATACAAACGGAAAATACCATTGATATTGAGACCCATATACTCCGGCTTATCCCCAGCCATTACAAAAAAAGATCCTTTGGAATAATGAACACATTTGGAAATTTTAAATAATTCAAGAATCAATTCATCCGAAACCGGCTCAATGGTATTAATAGTGTTTTTAAAAAAATCATACAAATCTTCTTTGCTCATATTCCTATTGTATGATAATTATCTGAAAGTCAAGAAATTACATAATGATAGCCTTTTAATTATTAAATGATGACTTGACAAAAGACAAAAGATAGTATCGGATTTACAAAAAATAAAAAATCACAATATTAATGGGGGTAAAATGAAAAAAAGAGTAGCGGCAATTTGCCTTTTATTTGCTCTTTCAGCCTGTTCAAAAAATGAGACTAAACCTTTCAAAATAGGTCTTATCAATTTCGTTCTCGGAAAAGTTTATCTAATCGGAAAAGACGGAACGGAAATATCCGCAAAAGCCGGCCTTCCTCTCGATTCCGGAATGAAAATAAAAACCATCGGGAAAGATTCAATCTGCGAAGTTTACATTGCAGAAAACGCCATTAAACTTTTCGGAGACAGCATCGTTTCAGTAGATGTCCTTGCACATGATTCAGAAGCGGAATCAGACAACTCTATATTCAAACTTGAAAAAGGGCGGGTAATGGGGATTGTAAAAAATAAGCTGATGAAAAATGAAAACTTTCAAATCAACACACCTACCTGTACGGCCGCTGTTCGCGGTACAACATTTTTCGTTTCGCATGAAAAAAAATCATCGTCTGTCAGCTGCATCGACGGCAAAGTAGAAGTTTCTTCTCCGAAGTCAAAACCTGTTGTTGTTGAAGAAAATGAAAGTGCCGAAGTTTCCAAAACACAGAAAATTAAAAAAAGTGATATAGACAAGGATAAGGCAGTTGCTCTCAAAAAAGATTCAGAAATAAAAGAATTAACTCCTGAAAACAAAGAAACGTTCACCAAAATTGATTCAGGAGATGCGGAATCAAGAGATTCCGTTAGAAAAAAAATAAAAAGAATCAATTATCCGACCAAAAAAGACAGCAAGGGAAACAGCAAGGATGATGATGAAAGCGGAAGCGCTGACGTCTTTTTCTTCAAAAGCAATGACTAAAAATATTAAACCCGCAGTTAATCTGCGGGTTTAATTTTATATTTCCATGTTCATCACTTTCCTAACTTCCGAAAGCGTTTCTTCTGCCGTCTTTCTGGCGTCGGCAATGCCTTTTCGAAGAACATCTTTAATGTAATCGGGATTCTTTTCAAGCTCAGCTCTTTTTGCCCTGATGGGACGCAGATACTCGTTAAGCGTTTCTGAAAGCATCGACTTCAGTCTGCCGCTGCCTCCGTCTCCGATTTTTTCTGCAATAACTTCCGGACTTTCTCCGGTCGATAGTGAAATCAAAAGAAGAAGATTGGATACTTCAGGACGTTTATCAGGATCAAATGTTATAACTCTTTCTGAATCTGTCTTTGCTTTCTTTATAAGTGAAGCCGTTTCGTCTTCAGTCGCACTAAGCATAACTGCATTATTACGGCTTTTGCTCATCTTCTGCGACCCGTCAAGTCCGAGAATTACTGGAGCCTTGCTCAAGAGCGGCTGAGGCTCAGGGAAAACCGACTGTTTCTTTGCAAAACGGTCATTGAATCGCCTAGCGATAGTTCTGGTTAACTCAAGATGAGGAAGCTGATCTTTGCCGACAGGTACAAGATTTCCTTTGCAAAAAAGAATATCAGCAGCCTGATGAACGGGATACATATACATTCCCGCATTAATTCTTTTTAATCCGGCCGCCTGAATCTCTTCTTTAACAGTCGGATTTCTGTCAAGCTCGGCATTTGTTACAAGAGTAAGAAAAGGAAGAACAAGCTGATTAAGTTCCGGTATATGGCTGTGAGGGAAAATAACGAGATTTCCCTTTTCCGGATCAAGACCTGAAGCAATATAATCAATAACAAGCTGTTTTACATTTTCAGAAATGTTTTCGAAAGTATCACGGTCAGTCAGAACCTGATAATCTGCAATTACGATGTAAGTCGAAACTCCGAGATTGTGAATCCTGACGCGGTTCTGAAGAGAACCGAACAAATGACCTATATGAAGTCTTCCCGTAGGACGGTCACCTGTCAGAACCCTGTATTTTCCGGGATTAACAAGAAGATCTTCTTCGATTTTCTTACATCTTTCAACGGTAGCTTCAAATGTTCCGTATTCTATTTTATCATTCGTTTCGTTAATTTCCATCTGAATCCTGCAAATTATTTATACTTTGGTTCTGCGTATGAATAAAGGTCGTGTACGTTTCCTTCTATTTGAGCAGCAACAGATCTAACTTCAAAACGAAGATCATTGCTGTAAAGTTTCTCATGAAGATCCTTTATAGTCTTCACTCCGATATCCTGAAAAGAATGGCGAAGTCCCTGCGTCAAATATGGGAGATAATCCATTATCGAACCCTTATCCAAAACAGCACCTGAAACTCCCTGAGCCACCTTAATCTTTGTATCTTCTGCGAAATAACGTTTAGCACCGCCTCTCTGCATCGCCTCAGGAGAAGCCATTCCTCTGTATTTTTTCAAACGCATTCCGTTTTCGTAATAGTATTCTCCCGGAGCTTCAAGAGTACCCGCGAAAAGTCCGCCCATCATTCCGCATGACGCGCCGAGAGCCAGAGCTTTTGCAATATGACCGGTACTTGATATTCCTCCGTCCGCGATAACAGGAATTCCATGCTTGCGTGCCTCACGCGATACATGAAAAACCGCTGTTCCCTGGGATCTTCCGCAAGCCATTGTAACCTGAGTTGTACAAATTGATCCGGGGCCCATTCCAACGCGAAGAGCATCAGCTCCGGCTTTTATGAGATTAAGAGCCTGTTCTGAAGTAACAACATTTCCGGCAATAATATCTATTTCAGAATATTTACTTCTGATGTATTTTATCATTTCAACCTGATAGAGAGAATTTCCCTGAGCGGAGTCGATTACGATTACATTTACGCCTGCTTTAACAAGCAGATCAAGGCGCTCGTAACTTTCAGTATGAGTGGAAATCGAAGCACCGACAAGAAGCTGTTTGTTCTTATCTTTTGATGCGTTAGGGAATTCCCTGTTCTTAAGCAAATCGTTTCTTGACATCAGAGAAACCAAACAGCCTTTATCATCAACAATCGGAAGTTTTCCTTTTTTTGACTCACGCAGAACATCATTAGCTTCACTGAGAGAAATATTCTTATGCGCCGTAAGAAGTTCTTTCGTCATCACTTCTTTAAGTTTTTTTGAAGGATCTTTTTCAAAATCTATATCGCGGTTCGTTACGATTCCTACAAGTTTAGAGCCCATTTTTCCGTTCTCGGTTATCGGGATTCCGGAAAAACCATATTGTTCCTTAATGTTCAATATATCTGAAATAGTATTTTCGGGAGAAAGACATATCGGATCGGTAATAAAACCGTTTTCATATCTTTTTACCTTACGGACTTCTTCCGCCTGTTCTTCAGGAGAATTATTGCTGTGAATTATTCCTATACCGCCGTTGAGAGCCATTGCAATTGCCATGCGCCCCTCTGTAACAGTATCCATAGGGCTGGAAACATATGGGCGCTTAATAGTCAGGTTTCGCGTCAGTTTGGTATCAAGATCAACATCGGCAGGCGCGAAATCAATGTATCCAGGCAGTATAATTAAATCGTTGTAAGTCAGTGAATTAGGGGATGAAAAAATCTCCTCGGCAGACCATCCGTCTTTTTTCATATTAATCTCCAGTTAATCTCTTTTGTCACCAATAAACTCTAAGCAGTTGATGTCAATAATATATCTCCGGAGCGAAAGGAATCAACTATTTTACCAGTTTATTATATCCTGCTACAAAAGAAGTGATTCCTCCGGCAACAGCTTTAGAAACAACAGCCTGATAGTTTTGAGTAACAAGAAGATTAAGCTCTTTCTTATTGGTAATATAACCGATTTCAACCAGAACAGCCGGCATAAGGGAGCCTCTCAGAACAAAAAAGTCAGCACGTTTTACTCCCCTCGAATGGGACTGCTTCATTGCAGAAGTCATATTCTTCTGAATAAGTTCCGCAAGAATATGGCTTTCTTTCTGAATCTGAGCCGCAAGCATAAGAGCTTCAATAAATTCAATATCATCGTAATGATGTTTTTTCTTTGTTTCAAGAATTACGACATTGTTCTCAAGTGTCGCAGTCACTCTTGCGTCATCTGTGGTCGGATCTCTTGAAAGATAATAAGTTTCAAATCCGCTGCTCTTCGGCGAAATTGAAGCATTTACATGAATGCTTATAAATAATCCGTTTTTACTTTTCCGCAAAAGCTTATTGGCTATTTCCGTGCGTTCTCCGAGCTCAAGAAAAATATCCTTGCTTCTTGTAAGGCTGATGTTGACTCCCTTGAGTTCACGTTTCAAAATATCACGGATTCTTTTACAAACGGCAAGAGTAATGTCTTTTTCACGTTTGCCGCCCTTTCCGACAGCCCCCGGATCTTTTCCGCCGTGCCCGGCATCTATTACAATAAAATCAATTTCTTCATAATGTACATCATCATCGACCGGCTTCTTAATGACTGTTTTTGGTTCTTTATCTTCATTGAAATAATTACCATGCCGCGAAAAATTTTTCTCAAGCATTATCTCTAGTATTTGCCGTGCCGAATCCGCCGGAATAAAAACTTCACCGTCAGACCCGCGCCTGACGGGATAATCCGACTTAATCAGCTCCTTTCCGGCAAGAATTACAGACAAATCAATCTGATATACCGCGACATAAGTTTTCTTATATATTTTTCCGCGTCCGAGAACAGGATCAATGCCCTGGTCGAATTCACCGTCACGGCAGATTTCATAAAGAGAAACATATTCCTTTCCGTTCAGTTTCTGAATTCTGAATTGCAGAGCAGAATTATCTGCCGGAATAATTGAAACTGCCGTACATATTAGAAAAAAAAATGTTAGAATTAATCTCATGTATATAATAAACCCGATGAAATCTTCTCAACCGGGTTTAATATTAAGTCAAGGATATTGCGTTAAGCACTCAAAAGTTCACATATCTTATCAGATAGAACCTGAGCGGAATACGGCTTACTCATGTAATATTTTATTCCGCAGTCTTTGATGCTTTTATCATCCAGACTTTCACTGAATCCCGATACCAATATAATCGGTTTGGAAGGACAAAGAGATAGAATTTCTTTCGCCAGATCATATCCGTTCATTCCGGGCATCATATAGTCGGTAATAATGAGTGCGTATTCCCCCGGATTTTTACTTATAGCGGAAAGAGCCTCCTTTCCGTTTGAAAAAACATCAACTTCATAATTCATCCTTTTTAAAAGCTCAGAGCCGGTCAAGAGTAGATCTTTTTCGTCGTCAATCAGCGCTATTTTCTCGCGCGAACCTTTTTTAAAGCCTTTTCTTTCCCCACCAGAACAAGAAGAGATTTCTTTATAAGAGACCGGAAGATAGACAAAAAAATCACTTCCCGCATCCGGAGTGCTTTCAAAAATTATGTTTCCTCTGAATTTTTTCGCTATACCGAGAGCAACAGAGAGGCCCATTCCACCACCTGCACCTTTCGGTTTTGTTGAGAAAAACGGATCAAATATTCTGGATGAAATTTCTTTTGTTATTCCGCATCCCGTATCTCTTATCCGGATCTCGGCATATTCTCTGCACGGCTCAAGCCCCATTATATTTTCCGGACTCGCTGTAATCTTCGAAAGAACAAGTCCGATAGTTCCGCTTTTCTTTTCCATCGCATAGAGAGCATTGTTAATGAGATTGATGATAACTTGCTTAATCTGAACAGGATCTGCCTCAACATTTATATCATTTTCCGGTAATTCAATTTTCAAAAAAGTATTGTCCGGAACAGAACTCTTCACAAAATCAACCGAGTCTTCTGCAAGTTTTTTTATGCTGAAAACTTCCGTCCTCGAAACCGTCTTTCTGCTGAGAGACATTATCTGCCCGATAAAATCCTGAGCCCTGCTGCATACTTTAATTATACCCGAAATATATTCTGCTGATTCATCCGATAAATCTTCTTGAGATGATAAAAGCTCCGAGTATCCCAATACTGCACCGAGAATATTATTGAGGTCATGCGCGACTCCGCCGGCAAGACTGCCGAGTGCTTCCATTTTCTGATTCTGATAAAAATATTCCTCGAGCTGTTTTTTTCTGCTGATATCATAACCAGTTCCAACGAGATACTTATTTCCTCTTATTTCAATAATTTTGCCTGTAAGAAAATATGGAACAACAGTTCCGTCTTTTCTTTTCAAGTTTGCTTCTAAAAAACCTTCACCTTCCTCAATGATTTTACTCACTATTTCAGCGGCTTCATCTTTATTTTCATCCGCAATCCAGTCAATAATCTCTCTCCCTTTTATTTCATCAGCGGTATAACCGATTAATGTTTCAAAATTTTTATTCCATCTGATAACTGTGGGAATTCCGCTTGCATCATATAAATGAAAAATTCCCGGAAGACTGTTCAGAATATCCTCAACAAACTGTTTTTGATTAGCCAGCTCATTTTCAAATAATGCGGACTTTTCTTTTTCAGACAGAAGATTTTCCTGTATGATACTGAGACGTTCATTTTTTCCGGCAATGTTTAAAACCGCATCAAGATATGCTTTCCTGAACATATATGCAGTTTTAACCAAAACCAGCATAAAAAGAATGTAAGTACACAAAACAACAATCCGCAGCATATCGAAGCTGTTTGAAGGTAATAACATAAAAATAATCTGAGCTAAAACTGATGTGCACATAAAGATTAAAGTTGCAGAGAATTTCATAAAGAAAGCCGACATAACAATTGCGGATATAAACAGAATAACTCCCGATCCGGAAGTTTTCCATTCTGCAATGGAAATTACTCCTGCAATAAACACACTTAAAACGATTACATAAAAATGAACCTT
>Ga0209606_1004868_pt1 | contig 12082 bp, 8 predicted proteins | sample AD_UKC057_MetaG_FD_184412 | JGI IMG/M metagenome (GOLD analysis project Ga0209606, IMG submission 184412) | Active sludge microbial communities of municipal wastewater-treating anaerobic digesters from USA - AD_UKC057_MetaG (SPAdes) (version 2) | ecosystem: Engineered > Bioreactor > Anaerobic >...
TCCAGTGTACGCTGGACTTTAGGTTTCTGCTCGCCAGCCTCGGCCACGAGGTATATGAGCCGACTGAAGGTGGTGTCGGCGCCCACCTGCTCTGCGCGGATCTCCAGGTAGCCTCCCAGAGAGACTGAACCGCTGGTCACCTGGGCGCCCACCCCGGCTTCCATGGGCATCGATTCGCCGGTCACCGATGACGTATCGAGGGAGGCGCTCCCCGCGACGACTTCGCCGTCCACCGGGACCAGGTCTCCGGGGCGGACCACTACGATATCGCCCCTGACTACCTCGTAGGCTGACACCTCCACGATATCGTCGCCGCGCCGCACCCCGGCTGTGCGCGGCATCGCGTCCACCAATTCCTTCAGGGCGGAGCGCGTGCGCGCCAGGGTGCGCGATTCCAGCCACCCTCCCAGGACGTACAGCACAGTCACAACCGCGGCTTCCCACGCTTCGCCTATGAGTACGGCTCCGATCGAGGCCAGCACCACAAGGAGCGCGATGCTGAACTGCCGCATCCGCAGCTTGGTCACTGCCTCCTTAGCGATAGGAGCGCCCGCCGCTATCGCGACGACAATCATCAGCCAGTTCACGGTAGACAGGTTCATGGCCCTTACCTCGAAGCTGACCCAGGCACTCTCGCGGTCACAGCCAGGCCCATTTTCGATACGACCTCGGCGATCTTGTCGTAGGACACGACCGCGGCGTCGTACTCAACGTTGAGGCTACCTGCTCCGAAGATCACCTTCGCCTGATTCACCCCGGGAGTGGACTGTACGGCCTTCTCCAGCTTAGCGGCGCACGTGGGGCAGTTGAGGCCCGAGAGCATTATCATCTCACGACGGATATCCGACATCTGAACTACCTCCTTCGATCAGCGTTCGCGCTGTCGATTAGAGTGTGCCACATACGCCCGGGCAACGCATTGACCTACGTCAAGCGAGCGTCTGCGAAATGGATCGAATCGAGATTGTTCACGGATCCGCCATTGGCGTCCTTCCTACCGGGATCGGCTCGACGACAACCCAGAACCTAGCGAACCTGTGGCGAAAGCGGCCTAGAGCAGGCGTTTCATCAGAACCGCGTTTAGCAGCGAGTTAGCGAGCCTGTAAGGAATGTGCCCGGTTCTTTGGACGGCCTGCTCAGAATGTGCTCGGTTTTGAGTGGCCGTGCACGAAACCCAGCCGATATGGGGATTTCTAGTGGTCTCAAACCCCCGTCTGGGAGCCTTTCGGGGGAGACTCGGGAGACGTGCGCGCGACCATATTATGTAATTCGCTCCTACCTGCGGATTCTCCGGGCGCTCGATTCCACAATATGGGCACGCCGTTGCCGGCGCGAATTCAGACAAATGGCCCCCACCAAACCTGGCAGGATCCGAGCAGGTGGACCGGAAAACCTGACACGATATGAACAGGATGCCCAGGAACCCCGACGGGGCACCGGCACCCCAGAATCTGTCATCGCGCGGGGCGGGGCGGGATCCTACAGGCCTGCGATTTCGCGCAGCCGTTCCAGATCGACGATGACGACCCTCCGGGCCCTATCGGAATCAGCCTCGGCCTCGGGGAAAGGGCGGGATATGAGTCCCTCGTCTTCAAAAGCGCGCAGCCTGCGGCTGAGGCTTTCCGGCGTGGTACCCAGGCGGGCGGCCATTTCCGCCCACGGGCCCGGCAGGACCACGGTATCGGACTCGCGCCTACCTGAGCATTCGCAGGCGCCCCGGGCTGCCCGGACCAATTCCGCCGCCAGGCGCTGGCCCACATCGCGGGCGCCCAGATCCCCCATTACCTGCTCCGCCCGGGCAAGCCGACGAGCCAGCGACTCGATCAGGCGCATGGAAGCCTCGGGGCTGGAAAGCACAGCCTCACGCACCGCGTCCCTCGAGAGCATACAGGCCTGAGTGTCGTCGGCGGCGACTACATCCCCATCGTAGCGGGCCGCCGCAACCAAGCCGAGCTCGCCCAGGAACTCACCGGGGCCGACATCGCGAACGATCTGCTCCCTCCCCGAGGGGGACGTGTGCACTACCCTCAGCCGGCCCGACGCGACCACTATGAGGTTGTCGATAGGGTCGCCGTAGGACGCAATGAGCGCGCCCCGTGCGAACTCTCTGTGCCGTACCGCCGCAGCCAACTGCAGCAGAGTATCGTGGGGGAGACCATTGAAAATCGGCACACTTGCGACACAGCCGATGTGTGAATGGTCGCAACGGTCTGGCATGACAAGGACACCGCCTTTCGGTACAGCGGAATGGTCTGGGAGGGCGCGCCTGAGTGATGCTCTCGCGTGCAGTATCGCGTCTTCTTTATATCCTTTCTTCCTCTTTTCTTCCTTCAATGGGGCCGCCGCCCATGGGCGGCGGAAGGCCACCTGGCCTCAGGCATACAGGGCTTATACCCATATCCTTCAATGGGGCCGCCCGGTTAGCGGGCGGACTACTACTACTCATATCGTAACACACAGACGCCGAAATCAGCTAACTGGGCCTCTTCAGTTTCACGCGCAAAGAGCAACATGGGGCTTGACGTTCATATGCGTATAAGATTATTATGTACATGATCCTTGTCCGATGCAACGACTCTTGCTGAACGCCGCCTAAAGCGCAGAACTAGCCGCTTCTCTACATCCATCCATTGAACTACTCGCCGTTTCTGCGTGTCACCACACTTGGCGCCTTACCCCGCAACGAGACTCTCCTGGCAGGGCTGTTCGGAGAAAACCGTGAAGGTGTGAACAAGATTCCGCAGTATAGTATACATGGATTATCTTGTGGAGGTAGCTTCCAATGGCAAGTAGGTCATTTCACGAAGTATTCCGCACCGCCACTGAGCACCATCCATACACGTATCAAGAGCGCCTAGCCACCTGCGAAAGCATTCCAGAACTGCTGAATGTGCCTACGGCAGGGGGCAAAACCGCCGCAGCAGTTCTCGCCTGGGTTTGGCGCCGGCGCTTTGCTGGGCCTGAGGTTGCGACAGGCACTCCGAGGCGGTTGGTATACTGCCTACCGATGAGAGTTCTAGTCGAACAGACTCGCCGCTGCATCGATGAGTGGGTGCACCGGCTTGCTCAAGCCTACCCGGACCTTGCTGAGAATCCCATCGGAGTCCACACTCTCATGGGAGGGGACGCCAACGATGATTGGCTGCTTGAGCCGGGTTCTGACTGCATCATAATCGGGACTCAAGACATGCTGCTGTCGCGAGCCCTGAACCGGGCTTATGCCATGAGCCGGTTCCGGTGGCCAGTGGCGTTCGGTCTGCTGAACTCAGATGTGCTGTGGGTTTTCGATGAGGTTCAGCTCATGGGTGTCGGACTCGCTACATCCCTGCAAATGCAGGCTTTCAGAGAGCAACTCGGTTCGTTCGGACCAGCCCTCTCCGTATGGATGTCCGCAACAGCCAGGGAGGATTGGCTATCGACTGTGGATCATCCTGCACCCTCAGCTGGCAGGGTCCTGCGCCTGAGCCAGTCAGACACAATGGCCAACCCGGGTCTGCACAAGCGCATGAATGCATCCAAAACTGTCCGGCAGCTTAGGCCCTCGCCTTCTCGGTCCTCTGCGTTGCCGCCGAGGCAAATTGCGTCCGAGGCGATCGCTAGCCATGCTCCCGGCACACTCACTCTGATCGTCATGAACACCGTAGAACGAGCAACTCAAGTGCACTCTGAGCTTCGCGAGACGCTCAAGGCGGCGCCCCGGGGACGACAGCGACGCGACGCTCCTGAGCACACTCCTGACTTGGTTCTGCTGCACTCTAGGTTCCGCCCGGTTGAACGGAGGCAAGCCCTGGATGGGGCCTTAGGCGAGCTAAGCGACAATGGGCGCATAGTCGTCTCCACTCAGGTGATCGAAGCAGGAGTCGACTTGGACGCCCGCATCCTTATCACCGAACTTGCGCCTTGGTCAAGTGTGGTCCAGCGCCTGGGGAGATGCAATCGCAAGGGTGAGCACTCAGACGCAGAGGTTGAGTGGATAGACGTGATGGGCGCGGCAAGCGCGCCCTACGACGCAGCTGAGCTTGAAGTTTCGAGGGAACGACTGAAGGCCCTTGAAGGGACAGACGTATGTCCGTCATCGCTACATCCGGCAGACTCACTGACCCGACCATGCCACGTAATCCGCAGAAGGGATATCATTGGCCTATTCGATACTACACCTGACATATCGGGCAGCTATGTTGACCCCGGCAGATTCATCAGGGATGCCAACGACCTTGATGTGCAGGTGTTCTGGAGAGAAGTGCCGATCGGTGAATCGCCGCCCGACGACGCACCATCTCCAGTTCCGGCCGAGCTATGTGCAGTACCTGTCTACAGCGTCCGAGACTTCCTGCGGGAACCCGGCCATCGAGCGTGGATCTGGGACCACCTGACCGAGTCGTGGGCTCGGCTACTTCCCGCCAGGACTACGCCTGGGCAGATGGTCATGGTATCGTCTGATTCAGGCGGTTACTCAGCCGACTATGGATGGGCGCCCAAGTCCGCGGATCCGGTTCCAGCGTTATCAACAGATCGGCGGACACCCTCAGAGGGCGCCGGCAGCGACCACGGATCATCTCGCCCCTGGCAGACAATTGCGCAGCATACGGACCTGACCGTCCTGGAAGTCAGGGGCATTGTCCATGCTCTACATGGCCTGCTCGAGGACTGGATCGTAGACTCGCTAATCGCAGCAGCGCGCGCGCATGACTGGGGCAAAGCGCATCCGGTTTTTCGAGAGACGCTACTCAATTCCGGACGTCAAGCCAAGTCCGAACCTCCTCTGCTGCCGGGCTCGTCCGAATCCGGATTGCTGTGGGCAAAGGCGCCGGGCACAGCCAGACACAGCCGAAAGCATTTTCGGCATGAGCTGGCGGGCGCCCTTGCCCTGATCAAGCTGCCCCATCTCGCATCGGCTGTCTCGCCTAAAGCAAACCCGGACCTTGTCGCGTATCTCGTGGCAAGTCATCACGGCAGAGTTCGGCTGGCAATACGATCACTGCCCGGCGACTGGATACCCCGGCGCAGTGTGCGCAGCGCACTTGGGGTGCAGGACGGAGACAGGCTCCCTGAGTGCGATATTGGCGGAAGGATAGTCCTCCCGGAGGTTGTGATCGACATGACGCCGATGGAAATGGGGATCTCGACGTCGGGAGACGCCTCTTGGGCAAGCCGGATGATGGCGCTAAGGGACTGCACCGATCTGGGACCTTTCCGACTGGCATACCTGGAGGCGCTCTTACGCGCTGCCGACGCCAAGGCGAGCGAACGTTCCGCCCCAGCACACACCGGAGGTGACAGGCATTGAAAACGGAGCTGAGGCTTCCGGGCCTGCGGACCGACCCTATCGCATCGTACCTATCAGCGATAGGAGTCTTGCGTATAGTCGGCACCCAGGCAGACCCCGGAGCAGCCGGATGGTGGCACGTCGATGAGTTCCGACTGTCAACCCGTCTGACACGTGAAGAACTCGTTTCATTCTTCGTATCGGACTACTCGCCTACTCCGGTCATGACTCCATGGAGTGGCGGTTCTGGGTTCTTTCCAAAGGACAACAAGGCGAACATACGCACCATAGAAGCGAGCACTGACATGAGGTTGGCCCGGTACCGCGAATCGATCGAACGAGCGAAGTCCGTACTTCAGCAATTGAGCATAACCGATAAGCTAGACAAGCCTACAAAGCTAGCCTTGCTGCAGGCGTGCCGGGCACAGTTGCCCGATGATGCCCTCGACTGGCTTGATGCAGCGTTCACGCTCACCGATACAGACGTGTCCTTCCCTCCCCTTCTTGGAACAGGGGGCAACGATGGTCGGCTCGACTTCGCTCAGAACTTCATGGCCAACATCGCAAAGCTTGTGCTAGAACCCGGCAGTAATGAACGGGCGCGCTCGTGGTTGGAGGACGCCCTATCCGGCGTTTCGGATCGACCTCTCGCAGACTCGGCGGTGGGACAGTTCCACCCGGGCGGCGTGGGCGGTCCAAATGCGACATCAGGCTTCGAGGGGGCATCGCTTGTAAACCCGTGGACCTACGTTCTGATGATTGAAGGGGCGATTGCTTGGGCCGGCACCGTCTCTCGGCGAATGGGAACCAGTGCGTCCGGGCGTGCCGCGTTCCCGTTTACGGTAACGGCATCTGCTGCTGGATGGCCTACACTCGCCGGAAAGGACGATGCCTCTGCCAGAGCCGAGATGTGGTTGCCCGTATGGTCGAATCCGGCATCATGCAGTGAAGTGCTCCATCTCCTGTCAGAGGGCCGAGCCACCGTCGGCCGCCGCCAGGCGAGAACAGGGGTAGACTTCGCACTAGCCGCGTCTCAGTTAGGTGTGGATCGGGGTATCAGGTCCTTCCATCGGTACACTTTCGTAAGGCGAAGCGGACTCGCCTACCTTGCAGCGCCGGCAGGCAGTATCACAGTGAAAGAACGCCCAAGCTCATCGCTGATCAACCAAGCTACACTGTGGATCGATGCCGCGCGTCGATTGGCTGAAAGCACCGATGCCGGGTCTTCCTTGCGTTCGGCAGTGCGAAGGCTTGACGATGCAGTCATGAGTTTCTGCTCGTTCGGCGGGAAGCCGAGGCTTGCGGAGGTACTGATCAGCGTGGGGCGCTTGGAGCGCCTGCTATCAAGACTTGCCACTAGCAAACTCAACGAGAAGATACCCCCACTGCAGGGTATATCCACTCGCTGGCTCCAGGAGTCCTACGATGGGTCTGCCGAATTCCGCCTGGCTGCTGCTGCGGCATCGATATGTGATGAACACGCGGGACCCATACGTATGCAGCTAGAGCCTATCACCGAACGGCGCGACTCCCGATTGAAGTGGGCCGACCGTACATCAGCGCTGGCCGTCGACGCCGCTGACCCGGCCAAGCTATTTGCCGCACTGCTACTCAGGCGTTTGGTCGAGACTAGCGGCGTGTCTTCTGCTGCGTGTCCTACAAGTGGACTCGTGAATGCAACACTTGGCGACATCGACCGCCTGATCCGTGGAAGCGTTGATTCACAGCGACTGACACATCTGTTCTGGGCAATGTGCACTCTCGCGTGGCCCAAAGCATCTCCCACGTGCCCTTGGCGTTCAGAGTATGGGGAGCCACCCCCAGATATCTCGCGGGTGTACTGCATGCTCAAGCTGACCATGCTGCCGCGGCCAATCGAGTGGCCCAAGGGGAGCAAGCCCATTCCGGTGCGAGCCGAGACTGCCATCGTCGCCCGCCTGCGCGGCGGAGGTATCAACAGTGCCGTGAGCCTGGCCGGTAGAAGGCTACGTGCATCCGGCTTTAGTCCGATGATGCCGGAGGACATGCTCTCCCGCGACGCAATGGTGTTCCCGGTTTCGGATCGGCAGGCGCGGGGCATCGCTGGAGCTCTTCTGCTTCCGATCTCTGAGAAAGACGTCCGCCAATACCTGTGTGAATTCGTGCTGCACAGGCCAGCGTCACAGGTTGCCAACCAATGAAGAACAACGAATGGAGGATGATCTCTGTGTTGGATTCCGCTCGGCTCGCCCGGACTCCGCGGCTGTTGCTAGAGGCCGACCTCTGGCCCGTACAAGGAGACCGCTTTCAGCCCACGGGATTTCCGGATCTCGGCGCGGCCACATACACCCGGCCAAACGGGGTAGAGATGGTCCTAGTCGAGTCTGCTCAGTCCATGGCGAACAGGCTTGAAGCTGTTTGCTGGGATGACAGCCGTGATGACCTGGTACCCGAACTTGACGGAATGCCCTATGTGATGGTGAATCTATCCTCGGCTACAGGGAAGCCCCGGACCAGCTCCATACTGGAGTTTCACAGGCTCAATTCGCCCTACATCATGTCCAGCTCCGAATGCTTTGCAGATCGCTTGGCCTCAGAGGCAGGCCTGGTTGCAAGAAGCAGACAGAGGAAAGGCGATTCCGAAGGCGACAGCATACTGGGCATGATTGACATGGCGGGGCTCGCGAAGGCATGCTTCAGGTTTGATCCCAACTCAGTTCTGCACGGTGTGTTTCTCGAGAAGATCGATGGCCGAGCCCGCCTGACCAGGCTTCTGTCAGCCTTCGTTGAGGCAGAAAACGCTAGGCCAGCTGAGAGCGGAGGAGTCAAGCTCGACAGGGTCCAACCTAGCGGAAGTGCCAAGGATGGCTATGGGAATGTTCCGTTTCGTCGCATCGAGTACGTAGCCGAGCGCATCACAGCCTATTTCTCTTTGGACCTCGCCACCCTTGGCGGTTACAATCTCCCGGAACCAGCCAGTAGACTCCTGATCTCTCTGGCTCTATGGAAGATCAGGAAGCTCCTTAGCGACAGCCTGCGCTTCCGTACTGCGTGCGACCTGGAAGTCAAGGAGCTCAGAGTGATGAAGCCTTCGGAATTCAAGATTCCCGGCGCCGACAGCCTCACAGCTGCTGTCTCGAAGGCTATCGCTGAATGTCGCCAGGCACAGCTCTTCGCGGATCCTCCTATCACCCATCTCACATGGTCGCCGCCGAAGCGGGCCAAGAAGGCAGATGGGGCCAAGAATGATGACAGAATCCACGATGAGAGCGCAAAGAATGATGGCGACGGAGATGCGTCCGGGGAGTGATTTGAGTGCTTAGCATAGGAGTCAGGTTTATCGCAGGACGATACCACGCTACTGAGTGGGGGCGGCATGTCAACGAAGGCGTGCCTGAATGGCCGCCGTCGCCCTGGCGTCTGCTGCGTGCGCTCGTGTCCTGCTGGCTGCTAGCGTCGCCTCATCTCAGCGTAGATGAGTTCCTGCCCATTCTCGAAGCGCTCGCGTCCACGCCGCCAGCATACAGGTTGCCGCCAGCCTCTGTAGGGCACTCGCGGCACTACATGCCCTGGGCGAAGAAGGGTCCCGACAATCGCACACTGGTGTTTGATACATTCGTCTCGCTGGAACCGATGTCGGAGTTGGTCATTACATGGCCAGATGTCGAGCTCGCCAGTGGCCAACGCGATATCCTGCATTGTCTCCTTGACAAGCTACAGTACCTTGGCCGTGCAGAATCGTGGTGCGAGGCGAGACTGATCGAAGGTGCCATAGCAGGTATGCGGAATTGTGAACCCATCACCGCAGACGGCGAGGTCGGGCCGAGATTAGAACCAGTGCGGGTTCTGTGTGCTAAACGGGGCCTGGCTGGCAAATCGATTCTGGATGCGCTGTGCATTGATACTGGACACATGCGGCGCAAGGCGAGGTTGCTGGACCCGCCCGGCAGCGAGTGGGTCACGTACCTCAGGCAGCGCAACGCGTTTCAAGTAGTGCACTCTTCGGCCTTGACTGCAGACCGGTCGGATGTGTCTGGTCCAGCCGTTGCTCGCTACGCTATGAGCATGCGTTTTCGTCCCCCTGTTACCGAGACCCTGACAGTCGGGGAGCTTGCGAGGAGGTCAGCAATGAGCCAGTATGGTAGACTCAACCAACAGAAACGATCCCGGATTCTATCTGGAAAAGATGATGAAGGTGAGCCCCTTCAGGGGCATCAGCATGCATACTACATTGCATCGGATGAGGACAGTGATGGATGGCTCGATCACCTTACCGTCTACTGCACTTCCGGGTTCCCAAGAGCGGAACAGGAAGCGCTAGCCAAGATATCATCCCTGAACCCCGGCAAGGGTCGGCCTGAGCTCCGGCTCATTCTGCTCGGAATCGCACCAAGTGAGGAATTCCATAGTTCCCGTGGTGTGCTGGGTACCAGCTCTACATGGGAATCGAGTACGCCGTTTCTCCTAGTCCGTCACCCGAAGCTCCGCAAAGACGGCAGTCCCGTGATCGGAAGCGATGGTGTCCAGGCTGATGGCCCCGCGGCGCAGGTCTTCATGGAGTGGCAACGACGACGGCAGCTGGATCCGAGCCTGCCCGAGCTGACTAGGGTGGAGCCCGTTTCTGCCCTGCAATGCCTCAACCGCTCCATAGCATGGCTTGCCTTCCGGAGATGGCGAACACGGGGGCACGGGCCATCGTCGGCTCATGGCTACGGATTCAGACTTGCATTTGCCGAACCAGTGGCTGGGCCGGTCTGTCTGGGGTATGGGTGCCACTTCGGGCTGGGCCAGTTTCGCCCAGTGTAGGGCAGACTGGCCTGCCCTTTGCTCTTTGACAATGGCATATGGGAGGTGACGTCAATGGCAACCGCTCAGGGCCCAGATCTCATTCCTGTTAGGATGCTCAATCAGTATACCTACTGTCCGCGCCTTGCGTACCTCGAATGGGTCCAGGGAGAGTGGAGTGAGAGTGTCGACACGCTGGAAGGGTCATACGGGCACCGACGAGTGGATAGGCCTACCGGCGACATTGAACAGGCGGAATCCGAATGCGGGCACGACGACCGCACTCGCAGAGCTAGAGCAGTCACACTTGCATCTTCAGAGCTCGGCATTATCGCACGGCTCGACTGTGTAGAGCAGATCGGTCCGGTGGCAGTCCCGGTAGACTACAAGCACGGGAAACCAGCGCCTGATCCGCCGCACGTGTGGGACTCCGATCGCGTTCAGCTCTGTGCGCAGGCACTGTTGCTTCGAAGCCATGGTTACTCCTGTGACCATGGGTTCGTCTACTACATTGATGCCAAGACGCGCGTGAAAGTAGGAATCGACCAACCACTGGTGGATCTGACTCTGGCCTCCATCAGAGGCTTGAGGGACTCGGCTGAATCAGGCCGCATACCGCCGCCGCTCATCGACAGCCCCAAGTGTATCCGATGCTCTCTTGCCGGGATTTGCCTGCCGGACGAGGTCAATTTGGTTGCAGGAGTATCCGGAGGCGGGCCGGATGAAATCCGGCGACTCGTTCCAGCTCGTCATGATGCCCTTCCTCTGTACATTCAGGCACAAGGCGCTTCGGTATCAAAACACCACGATACACTGCGGATCAAGATCCGCAATGAACCCGTCAGGGATGTACGCCTTCTCGATGTATCGCATGTCGCTCTACTCGGCAACGTGCAGATTTCGACGCAGGCACTGAGGGAGTTGTGCGGACGCGGCATTCCCGTGTGTCTGCACTCGTATGGCGGATGGTTCTATGGCATACTTCAGCCCGCGGTGCACAAGAATATAGAACTCAGGATGGCCCAATACAGAACAGCCTTCGACCTGGAGGCTAGCCTGGCGCTTGCCAGGGCATTTGTCGTCGGCAAGATCCGAAATCAGCGAACCATGATCAGGCGACTTCATCCTGGCGCTCCAAAGGCAGCGCTCGCAGAGCTCAGCCGAATGGCGACCGCGGCTGCTGCGACAGACAATGCAGGGTCACTATTGGGGTTCGAGGGCGTGGCCGCAAAGACATACTTCGCGCATTTCGGTGCGCTGCTAAAGCAGGAATCCGGCTTCGACTACACTGCACGAAACCGAAGACCCCCCAAAGACCCCGTGAACGCGATACTCTCCTTTCTATATGCAATGCTCGTGAAAGACGCGATGACAACATGCCTCGCTGTGGGGTTCGATCCTTACCTTGGGTTCTACCACCAGCCCAGATATGGAAGGCCAGCTCTCGCCCTTGATCTCATGGAGGAGTTTCGACCGCTGATCTGCGACTCAACGGCAATAACACTCATCAATAAGGGAGAGATCAAGGACCACGATTTCATAACCCGCACGCCAGGAGTGGCGCTGACATCCGAGGGTAGAACCAAGGTCATAGCTGCGTACGAACGGCGCATGGACACCCTCGTCACTCATCCGTTGTTTGGGTATTCAGTGAGCTACAGACGTATCCTCGCTGTGCAGGCGCGACTTGTGGCCAGACTCCTCCTCGGCGAGCTATCTGTCTACGAGCCGTTCTGCACGAGGTGATCGAAATGAGACGTAGGTACATCGTCTGCTACGATATTTCGGATCCCAAGCGTCTTTCCCGAACCTTCAAGACCATGAAGGGATTCGGTGATCCCCTGCAGAAGTCGGTGTTCACGTGCGATCTGTCACCAGCCGAGAGAGTCATGCTGGTCTCAAGGCTGAGTGAGATAATGAACATGAAGGAAGACAGCGTAATCATAGTTGACACGGGTCAGGTTGGCAGCAAGCGTGAATCCCTTGAGTACCTCGGGCGTGCAGTACTGCCCGAGGAAGGCAGTGCTGCGGTAATCGTCTAGCCAGGCCGTG
>Ga0209606_1004870_pt1 | contig 12076 bp, 10 predicted proteins | sample AD_UKC057_MetaG_FD_184412 | JGI IMG/M metagenome (GOLD analysis project Ga0209606, IMG submission 184412) | Active sludge microbial communities of municipal wastewater-treating anaerobic digesters from USA - AD_UKC057_MetaG (SPAdes) (version 2) | ecosystem: Engineered > Bioreactor > Anaerobic >...
AAGACAAGAAATTGAATCTATTAAACAATTATTCAATAATTCAGCCTATTAAAGTGGAATGTTTGTGGAAAAACTCATAAAAACTGTTAACTTCCTGGGATTTAAGTGCTGAATAAAAGGTGGAAAAATTAAAGTTATCTTCAATAAAAAATTAATCCCCAAAATTATCACCCTAAAATCACCACATATTAAGAGTTAAAAACACAAAGAAAATAATTTAATAATAGATAAAATAAACCACAAAAATCATTTATCCACAATACTTATTATTACTATTATTAAATATATATAAAATATAATATATAACAGATATGAAATTTATCTGCCTGCAAGAAAATTTAAAAAAGGGGTTAGCGATTGTTAATCATATTAACAATAAAAATATTAATTTACCCATATTAAATAATATTTTAATTAGGGCTAATGATAATGATAATAGTATTGAGCTAATTAGCACTAATTTGGAAATTGGAATTACTCACCAATTAAGAGGAAAAATAGAGGAAGGCGGAGAAACCACGATCGACGCAAAAATTATTAGTGATTATGTCAATCTTTTACCGGAAGAAAAAATAGAATTTAAGGAGGACAATAATGAAATTAATATAAAATGTGAAAATTATAAAACTAAGGTTAAGGGCGAATCATCTAAAGAATACCCATTAATACCCGTGATTAATCGTAATAATTTTTGTGAGATTAATATTTTTGATTTTCGCAAAGCTCTAAATAGTGTAGTTTTTGCAGTAGCTAATAATGATAATCGTATAGAATTGTCTGGTGTATTTTTCCAATTCCAAAGCGATGTTTTAACGATTGCGGCTACGGATAGTTATCGTCTAGCTGAAAAAAAAATAAAAATAAAAAATAACTCCATTAATGAAACTAATATTATTGTCCCCGCTCGCACCATTCAAGAGATTTTAAGAATTATTTCTAATTTTAGTTCTGACGCTCAGTCTTTAGAGTCTGATATTATTAAAATTTATTTGTCTGATAATCAAATTCTTTTCTCTTTAGATTCAGTGGAATTGATTTCTCGATTAATAAATGGTCAATATCCTGATTACCAGCAAATTATTCCTGATAAATATAAGACTGAAGTGGAGATAAAGAGACAAGATTTAATAAGAGCCATTAAAGCTTCCGCTATTTTTTCTAAATCTGGTATTTATGATATTTCTTTAATTTTTAAGAAAGGGGTTGTTAATGTTTACGCTTCATCAAGTCAAAGTGGTGAAAGCTCTATTGATTTAAACGGCGATGTCTCTGGTGATGATAATGACATTACTATTAATTGTCGTTATTTATTAGATGGCTTAAATATAATAGATAGCGAACAGGTAATAATAAAATTAATTAATAATAATACCCCTTGTGCCGTTGTTTCCAGGGATGATGATGACTATCTTTATATAGTTATGCCGATTAGAAATTAATAATAATTTTTATAAAATAAGGAGACTCTACATAAAAAAGCCGTTCTTGAAAGAGAACGGCTTTTTGGGTGGAGAGAGGAGGTTGTTGTTTTATTTTTAATAAACTAAATTAAAATTTATTTCGGCATTATTACAATTACCCACATCGTCGCAGGCGGTGGCTGTTATTTTTTGATATCCTTTTTCTAATCCATCTAAGAAAAGGTCTATTTCTGTTTCTGCGCCCAATCCGGGGAGAGCGGAACCATTTAACTGATATTTAATTGATTTTATACCCCTTGGAGCCGAGGCATTAACTTTAACCTTTAATATTTTTTTGTTTACCAATTCACCTTCGGACGGCGATTCGATTATTATGGTTGGCTTATTTTCTGGTTTTATAAGTTCAGCTTGGTTAATCAAGTCTTCGCTTGATAATTGATTATTATCTTTTGCCCATCTTTTTACCGCTTCTTCCCAGGAATTAAATTGAGGGTCTTCTGTTGGATTTTCTGGTTCCGGACCCAACGGGTCTTCTTTGTTGACATAGTAGAGGATGGTGTGGTGATTGAATATTTCAATTTCTTCTTTTAATTCATCTGGGGTGTCGCTATTTGCCGGTAGTTTAGTTTCTTTGTTGATGATAATTTTTTTAGAAAATTGTATAGTGCCGTCTATCGCTGCCTTTCCAGTGGCTTCTTCTTGCCAAGGATTAAATGATTCTACTGGTGTACCGGTGAGGGCGCGCCTCATAAATTCATTCCAAATAGGGGCAGCAACCACACTGCCATCAGCGCCGCTATTCATTTTGGAATTATCAGTATTTCCCACCCAGACGCCGGCAACTAAAGATGGCGTGTATCCGATTGTCCAGGCGTCTTTATAATCATTAGTGGTTCCTGTTTTGGCGGCGACTACACGGTCGTTGAGGGTTAGCCAATTTTTTACACCAAAAATGAAGGCTCTGGCCTCGTTATCTGTTAGAATACTGTTAATCATTTGGGCTGTTTTAGTGGTGATTACCCGGCTTTCTTGGTTTTTATATTCTTCCAACACCTTACCATCCTTATCTTCTATTTTTAAAATAAGCGATAGTTTGTTTATTTTTCCCTCTCTCGCAAAGACGCTATAGGCATTGACGTGTTCTATCATCTTCACTTCACCTCCACCCAAAACTAAAGATAACCCATATCGACTGCGGTCTGTTAAGGTGGTGTAACCAAGATTGTCGGCAAGATTAAGAACTTTATCTATTCCTGCTAGATATATAGCCTTAACCGCCGGAATGTTAAGAGATCCAGATAAAGCTTGACGAATAGAGACAGGTCCATATTCTTTACCGTTGTAATTGTGGGGGGTGTATGGTGCGCCATTATCTGTCGAAAAATTAGTGATGACGTCGTATAATTTTGTGTTAGGAGTATAACCTCTTTCAAATAGGGCAGCGTATACTATTGGTTTCATTGAAGATCCCGGTTGTCTGGGTCTATCGGCAACGTTGACTTGACCGTCAATTTCGTCATTAAAATAATCTCTTGAACCAACCAGGCTAAGCACTTGTCCTGTCTTTGGGTCTATGGCCACTAAGGCGGCATTGTTGGCATTATATTTATCTTCGTAATTTTCAGTCTTTTCTTTTATTACTTCCTCGGCAATTTTTTGTTTATTCCAATCAATGGTGGTGTATATTTTTAAGCCACCTCTCTCCACCTCATTTTCTCCATATTTCTCTGATAAAATATCTTTTACCATCATCACAAAATGAGGAGCGGTGATGCTGGTTTCAGCTCTTTGAAAAACTATTTGGTAGCTTTTGGCGGCGTCTTTTTCTGCGTTAGATATATATCCTTGTTCCGCCATTAAGTCGAGAATATAGTCTTTGCGTCCCATGAGAATGTCAACATTGGGTCCGTATGGGGAATAGCGGCTTGGTGCTTGCGGTAGGGCCGCTAATAGGGCTGATTCTGCTAAATTGATATCACGTACGCTTTTTCCAAAAAATTTTTGGCTGGCGGCCTCAACCCCATAGGCGTTAGAGCCGTAGGGGATTTCGTTAAGATACATTTGCAAAATTTCATCTTTACTGAATTTTTTTTCAATTCTTTGGGCTAATACTAATTCTTTAATTTTACGAATATAGCTTTTTTCCGAACTGAGTATGGCATTTTTAATAAATTGTTGAGTAAGAGTCGACCCCCCCGCCTTTCGGTTGTAGATTACATTGGTAATAGCGGTTCTAAACATTGCCCAGAGGCTAAACCCTCCGTGTTTATAAAAATTTTTATCTTCAATAGCAATTGTGGCGTGTTTTACATTTTCTGGAATGTCATCGAGACTAATAAGAGTTCTTTTTTCTTCCCCGTGGATTTCGTAGAGGAGGTACTCTCCGCTTCGGTCATAAATTTTTGTGCTTTGAGCAATTTCTCTGTCTATTAGTTGGTTGGGGTTAGGTAAATCTCTTGATACCCAGGCCACTATAATAAAAACCGACAATAAACCCAAAGAAGCGAGCAGGATTAAGGCTATAATAATTTTATGTTTTATTTTTATCTTTTTTTTCTTTGGTGTTTGTCCTTTACGCCAAAATTCTGCTTTAGGCGCGTTTACTGTTTTTAATTTAGGGATGGGCATATTATTTCCGGTAATATGTAGCGGCCTCTTCCGGCATGACAGGATTGATAATTAGGCCGGAACCAAGTTCTATTCCCGCCCAGATATTGGGGCGAGGTTGTATTTTTATATAAAAATGTTGATGTTGGTTGTCGATATCGTTGTGAGCAAAGAAGTTAAAATCATATTCCAGAGACTTTAACTTCTTGGCTATTAGCTTAAGAGCTTGGGCCAATGATTTTAATTCTTTATTATTTAAGAGGCTAATATTATCTACATGTCTTTTACTGATAATCCAGACTTCATATGGAAATTCACTGGCGAAGGGGCAAATAGCTATCATTTTACTGTCTTGCCAGACTAATCTTTGGCTTTTTTGTTCGTTATTTATTAATAGGCAGTAGGGGCAAACTTTGTTTTCTGCTTGGTATCGGGCGGTTCTGTTTCTTTCCTCGATTATTTCCGGTGGTAGAATTGAAGATGCAAATATTTGGGAATGAATATGGCGCAATGAGGCGCCGGCGGCACGACCTTGGTTTTTAAAGGTCAGAATGTACTTAATTTTTTTGTCTTTAGATAGCGCTTGATTGCGTAGTTGAAATAATTTAAGTAAAGAACTTATTTGTTTTAAATTAAGTTCTAAAAAATTTTCATAATGATGTCCAGAATCAATAATTATTTCTTGATAGCCGTAGGCGTTTTTGTTTTTATTTGATAGTGCGGGGTAAATATTTTTTATCGCCGCGCTTTGCCATTTTCCTGAAGATGGCCATTGTTGTAAAATATTGGTTTTTTTTACATTAGCGGAGCAAAAGGGACAAGAGGATTCTTTAGTTTTATTTTTTAGGTCATTCGGCCTTTTTGCTCTTTTGGGTGCAAAAATGATACTCCGGCCGTTTAAGGGGTTGTATCTAATTTGAGCTTGATTTTTCATATTATTTTTTATTTAACTTATAAACATTATATCAGATTTAACTTTAAATAAAAAAACGGGCTTAGTTTTGCCCGCCCCTTAAGCTTGCTGGCACAAAATTGTCCGTTCTTGGTTTTTGCCGTTTTTGATCACAAATTTAGCTATTTTAAGGCTTTATTTCACATTAGCCAGACGATTTTTTCGTGACCTTTTGGCTATTGGTTGTTACTCTTTGGGTGTGTCCGCTATTTCTGCGGCTTGGTACATACAACAAGAGAGTAAATTGTTAATCCCTGTAACCTTAGATTGCTGGGTTGAGATGGTTTTTTCTTCGGTGTTTATCTTTTTAATTTTTGAGGGTTGTTTTAAGTAATAAAAAATCGGTCCAAAATGAGGGCCGATTTCTATTTTCTTAACACGACAATTATTTTATCAGATGTTAAAATTTTGTCAAATAAGATATAATGTCTAGGTATGGACACAACAATTACCAGCCTACAAAATCCCTTGATTAAGAATATTGTAAAATTAAGAAAAGTCAGGTCAAGACAGAAACAGAAAATAATCGTCGTAGACGGCCTTAGAGAGATTAAGGTGGCTTTTAATTATGGCTTTGAATTTATAGAGATTTTATATTGTCCAGAGTTAAGCCAAGAAACGTGGACACAGGCGCCTTTAAGGCCCATAATAGTGTCTAAAGAGGTTTTTTTTAAGATTGCCTACGCCGATAATCCCAACGGTTGGCTGGCCTTGGTGCGCCCACGCTACCGTTCTTTATCTGATTTAAAGATTAAGACTAACCCTTTAATTTTAGTGCTAGAGGCGGTTGAGAAGCCAGGAAATTTAGGCGCAATGTTACGAACTGCCTATGCTGCTAAGGTTGAGGCGGTTATTTTAAATAATTTACAGACAGATTTATATAATCCCAATGTGATTAAGGCTAGTTCTGGTTATGTTTTTAGTGATCAAGTAGTTTTGGCGAGCCAGGAAGATACGCTGGATTGGTTAAAATCTAAAAATATTAAGATTTTTGCCACCAATATTAAGGCGGCAAAAAAATATACTGATGTTGACTGGAGGCAAGCGGCAGCTTTGATTATGGGTACTGAGGCCACCGGTTTAAGTGATTTTTGGATTAATAATGCGGATAATAATATAATTATTCCTATGCAAGCCGGCATCGATTCTTTAAATGTTTCTGTTAGCGCCGGTATTTTAATCTTTGAAGCTAGACGTCAGCGTGACTTGGGCAAATAATGCTAATTTTCGTTAGTATTATCTATTTGACAGTCTTGTTTTTATCTTGTATTATCTGGTTATTATCAAGAGTCTGCGCCCATAGTTCAATGGATAGAACACTAGCCTTCTAAGCTGGATATGTAGGTTCGATTCCTACTGGGCGCACAAAGTTAATTTTTAAATTAAATTTGTTTATTATTATATGGAAAATAAGAAAAAAGCAGCACTGGTTAAAAAAATAACTAAGGCTAAAACAATAAAAAAAGAACCGGTTGCCAAAAAGAAAACCAGAGAAGAAATTGAAAAAATGTTTGCTTTTAATTTTGGATGTGATTGCAGTTGTTGTTCTCATCGTTGCGATTCTTATAAATAGTTTAACCTTGTTTCTATGTATGGTGCCTATGGTGTAGTGGTAACACAGCAGGTTGTGGTCCTGTTGTTTCGGGTTCGATTCCCGATGGGCACCCTAAACGGTATCTAATATAACCGAGTCCGGTTGATTGGATATCATGATGGCAGAAATCTCGGCAATTTGTCGGGATTTTTGCGTTTTGGTGCTAATTAATGGCTTTGATTTGCCAGCGGCGGTCTGGATTTTCTTGTTGGCTATCTCGAATTTCTCTCAGCACACTTTTTCAGATTTAAATTGGAAGTTACTTTTAAGGTTATTTCCAGTTTGCTTTTCCGGCATAAGATACTTTTGTTTTATTTTGACTAAAAATAGTAAATATCAGTAAAAATGCTTTATTTTAGTCAAATATACTATCTATTCAGCTATTATATCAACATGTTGATATAGTAATTTGTTGACTTAGCATTTCAGATATGATACACTAATGTCAAATATATGAAAAGCAAAAAGAATTTATTAGAACAGTTAAAAACTTTTCCTCACTTCAATAAAAATACCGTACATCAGCTTGGCAGACAGTGGGAGCTCAAGGATTCTACGATTAACACTTATATCAGTCGGTTTTTGAAATATAAGGATGTTTTGCCTTTAAAAAATGGCCTTTATGTGACTACCGATTTTTTTAAAAACAATCGATCGGATGTTTCCTATTCTTTTTATCTGGCAAATATTATTCGTACTCCTTCATATGTGAGCTCTTGGGCCGCCTTACAGTATTATAATCTTGCTACAGAGGCCGTTCATTCTATCACTTCAACTACCCTTAAAGTGACGAGAGAATATCAGACGAAAGCCGGCAATTTTGCTTATCAGTCTATCAAAAAAGATTTTTTTTCTGATTTCTTTTTAGTAAAGGGTAAATTTGATTTTTATATCGCCTCTCCAGCTAAGGCATTGTTTGATTTGCTGTATTTCAGGACGCGTCAGCTTAAAGGAATAAATTTAGAAGATATTAAAAAAATGATTGAGGAATTAAGAATAGATTTTGATGAAATGGATAAGACCGAACAGGAAAAATTTTATTCAATAATTAAAAAACTTATATAAGCGAACAAATAACGACAATTTTAAAAAGAAAACTTGACGATCTGTCTGCCTACGGAAATATTGATGCTGAAACTCGTCGCAATGCTCTTAAAGAGGAGCTGCAGTTTTATGTTTTGAATTTTATCTGTCATCATCCAGAATATAGCAAATGGATAATGTATGGAGGTTCCGCCCTTCGCATAATTCATGGTCTCGATCGTATGTCCGTTGATTTGGATTTTGAAGTTCCCCATGCCATAACAGAAAAATTTTTAGAAGAATTAAAAAAAGAAGTCGAGGGTTATTTTGTTAATACTTACGGCGCCGATTCTGATTTTCTTACCATAAAAATCACTACTGGTAGGGGGCTACTTTTAAAATTCCACGTCGGTAAAGAGTTAAGTCTTGGCAATCCTTCAAATCAGGTGCATGTAAAGATTGATTTAAACCATTTTGTTGCCCCGAAGACCGTAACTGAACGTCGACCGATAAATCGTGATCAGCTTTCGTTTGTTATTTTGACATACAACATGAGAGCATTAATGGCCAGTAAATTAGCGGCTATTTTCTTGCGAGGCCCTCGTGGGGTTGGTGATGTTGTTTATGAAGAAAAGGGGCGTGACATTTATGATCTTCTTTGGTATATGGGTAAAAAAATCGTACCAGACTTTGATTATATGACAGCCAAAGGCATTGATGTAAAAGATCCTAGAACTTTATTTGATAAGTTAACATTACAAATGAATAAAGTTAGCGATAAGAATTTAAAAAATGACTTGACGCCATTATTTGTTGATCAAAAATTTATTTCTAATTGGCTCAAAAATTGGAGGGAGAGCTATTTTAGATTGCTTAATGAGTATAAAATACATACTATAAAAAATTTAGAAAGCGTTGGCATATCACGGGACTTTAATATGGACGTATTTTCGGACGTATTCTCTTTTATATATTGGTTTAATACAGAAGAGGAAAGTTCGGTTAGAGTTGTTTATCGTATCAGCGATTATTGGATTAATTTTCGTGACGGCGACTTGGCTATTGATGTAGATAAAAAATTAGAAGATAAAATGGAGTTTAATGGTAATAGTTGGAGTAGCCGGCCAACTTTTCAGGATAAGTTAAAGCGGTATGCCACTCTTTTTTATCAGAAAACAGAAAAATATTTCAAAAAAACGAATCACATAATGCTTGGTGATGTTATTATTACTAAAGTAATCAGAATGACGGCTGACAATTTAAACCAGAAGGAGCAGATCGTGCTCAATAAATCTGCTTTATTATCATGTGAATTGGATGATTTATTAAAATAAACATATGTCTCGGGAGATCGCCAACAAAACCAAAAAGCAAATTTTTATCAAATTTAGGATGTGTGAATTAATTTTGGGTAAAGATATGTAAAATATTAGCCAAGGTAATAGTAAATAATTATTTTAAAACCCGATAGCAAGGCTATCGGGTTTTTATAGTTTTTTAATCTCATTTTGTATTTTTTGGCGGACATCATTAATTTCCATCGAATCGAACTTTATGGCTGGTCCGATTTTGATTAAAATTTTTTGTCCGCCTTTGACGCGGAGCCATTTAAAGCCAATGTTTATTGGCATCACTTTGTCCATCCCCGAGATTCTTATTGGGATGGTAACCGGTTGCAGGTCAACCACTAATTTAGCGGGACCATATTTACAAGCGCCAATTTCGCCGTTACGACTGCGCGTTCCTTCAAAGAACAAGAGCAAATTACCATTTTCCAAAATATTTTTAAATTCTTTAATATTTCGATTGGCTGTTTGGATATTGCTTTGTCTGTAGGCGGGAATTGTTTTTAAAAAGTAACAGAATATTCTGCGACTGGGTTTTTTAAAAAAATTTTCCCAAGCGGCCGCATTCCAAGGAATTTGCCGATAATGGCGGAAAATATCCCATGGGCTGAAAAGGGCGTAACCGATTAACATTGAGTCAATTAGACTCTGATGATTAGACAAAAAGAGTAAACTTGTTTTTTGGGTATATTTTCTCTGCCAATAATTGTTGTTTTATTTTTTATTTTAAACAACCACCAGCCGAGCACCCAAAAAATCAGGAGCATCATTACGCTAATTAAGTTTTTAATGAGCATTTTCATTTTTTCTGGATTTTTGGGGTTAATATTTATAGTCTAAGACTTAATAATATTTTTTGCAAATTAGCGTTTATTATCCATTTTGTCGGATTTTATTCTAATGTTATAATTACTTATATATTAAATAAATTTAAAGTTATGAAAATTGGTAAGCTAATCTATCCTGTAATCATTATTGGTCTATTGTTTTCGGGACAAGTTTTGGCGGTCTCTTCTCCGGCGGTGGTTAAAGCAAGGGTAGATAAGATTTTAGAATCTCGGACTTTATATAGAGAAAATGGAGACGAGATAAGACAACAAGAGGTTGAATTAATTGGGCTAAGTGGTGAGTATAAAGGAAAAATTTTAATTTATCACGGCCTTGGCGATCTCGACGTCGTCTCTAATCGGATTTATAAGGTTGGCGATATTGTTTTTGTTAGTGTTGATTATGACAGCGATGGTAATCAGGTTGTTTATATTACTGATTATGTGCGCAGTCGCGGTTTATTGTGGTTATTAGCAATTTTTATAGTTGTGGTTTTATTGATTGGAGGACGTATTGGCTGGCGTTCTATTTTAGCTTTATTTTTAAGCTTTTTCTTGATAATGAAATTTTTAGCACCTCTGATTTTAAAAGGAGGCAACCCTATATTAATAGGCTCGGTTTCCGCTTTTATTATTCTTTTATTACTTGTTTATATTACTGACGGTTTTAATCGTAAGGCCCATATAGCGGTGCTTAGTATTTTATCAGCCTTAGTTCTTACCATTAGCTTGTCTTGGTTTTTTGTTCATCTCACCAATCTAAGCGGCACCTCCAGTGAAGAAACGGTATTTTTAATTGGTGATAATATCGCCGTCATTGATTTTCAAGGATTGTTGTTGGCGGCTATTATTATTGGCGCCTTAGGGGTGTTAGATGATATTGCTATCGGTCAGGTTGAGGCGGTTGAACAGTTGATAATAAATAACCCTACTCAAAGTCGAAAGCGCTTATTCGTTTCTGCCATGAAGATAGGTAGGGCGCATCTTGGTGCAATTATCAATACCCTGTTTTTAGCTTATGTCGGCGCCTCCCTGCCTTTAGTTCTATTATTTAATCTTAAACATGAACCATTTTTATCATTTTCCCAAGTGATTAACAATGAGGAAGTGGCCACCGAGATTGTCCGTTCTTTAGTAGGCGCTATTGGCCTTTGTTTAACTATGCCGATTGCTACCGGTCTTTCTGTTTGGCTATTATTTAAAGAAAAAAAATTATTAAACTAATTATCTATTTTATAAAATTTACCATTCTTTGTAAAAAAGCTATAATAAAATTAAGAGAGATAAGCTTAAGTTATGCAGTCCGTTTTTAAGTGGAAAAAAATATTTTTTAGCCTTTTAGCTCTTAATTTTGTCTTAAGCGCTTTTGTTCCTTTTCTAATTAAATCTGACTTTCTAGGATTATCAGAAGAAGCTGTTGAGGTGCTTATTATCGCCCTTCTTTTGATTTTGGCTTATGTAGTTAATTTTTTGTATTTACGCGAAGTTGGTCGATTAAAGCGGTATCAGGTAAATTTAGAAGATCGTTTGCAGGATACTTTTAAATATATTGGTTCTGTTAATTTACAAATAGAAGAAATGCGTCAGGCTTTCGCTAATTTTAAAAAATATCCGGAAAGTAAAAAAGATATACGAACTGTTTTTATATATTTTTCAGAAAAAATATTAAGTATTGTTAATGCTGATTGGGTTATTTTACGAATTATCGACATTAAAACCGGACGAACCATTCGCGATGGTACCTTTACCCGCAATAATCAGAAAATTAATCATTTTAAGTTTGATAATCAAGAAATACTTTCCGGCCAGTGTAGGTCTGAGCAGTGTACGATTGTAAAGTCTGATCAAGAAAATCTTAATATTAAAGCGTGTTGTATTTTACCAAGCAAGTTAAATGGCCGCGATCAAGAATTTTTTGTCCGTTCCATGGTTAATCAACTAGAAATGATGTTTATTGTTTTTTCTTCTCTTAGTAACCGTAAAGTCGGCAATTCTAAAAATCGCATTAAAAAGAAATAATTTGTCTCTAAAAAAAGACCTCACATTGAAGCCTTTTTTTGTTTGGTAATATTAGCAAGTTTCAATTAATTGAAGAATTTCATCCCTCTTCTTTTCCATTACCTCTTTTTCTTTTGCCTCTAAGTTGAGTCTAACTTTATCTTCTGTATTTGAGCCTCTGACATTAAACCAGAAATCAGGATAAGTGACGCTAACTCCATCCAATAAGCTAATATTGCCGTCAGCATATTTTTTTTGAATGGCACTAAATATAGCTTCTTTGTTGTTTACATGGCGATTGATTTCTC
>Ga0209606_1004876_pt1 | contig 12063 bp, 6 predicted proteins | sample AD_UKC057_MetaG_FD_184412 | JGI IMG/M metagenome (GOLD analysis project Ga0209606, IMG submission 184412) | Active sludge microbial communities of municipal wastewater-treating anaerobic digesters from USA - AD_UKC057_MetaG (SPAdes) (version 2) | ecosystem: Engineered > Bioreactor > Anaerobic >...
GCTGCTGAACTGTGCGCTGCTGGCCTTGCTCAGGGGACATTCGGTCCTGGCGGCAGCCGGGCTGGGAGGCTTTAGCGGACAGTTGCTGGTGGTGCTGGGCCTGCTGTCCATGGGGGCGGCGGCCGTCTTCATGATCCGCCAGGGCGACTACAAGCGGCTGCTGGCCTATTCGAGCATCGAGCACATGGGCGTTGTGGCGTTGGGAGTGGGTCTGGGTGGCCTGGCTGTGCCCGGCGCGATGCTGCACGCGGTGAATCACTCGATTATAAAGGGGCTGCTCTTTCTGGCGGCTGGCAACCTGTTGGCGACCTATCACACCAAGACGATCCGCAACGTTCGCGGGGTGCTGAGGAACACGCCGGTGACAGGCGCACTTTGGCTGGCGGGATTCCTGGCGATCACGGGTTCGCCGCCGTTTGGGCTCTTCCAGAGTGAGTTGACGATCCTGAAGGGTGCGATGGATGGGGGGCATTGGGCGGCGTCGGTGCTGTACCTGCTGGCGTTGGGCGTGGTCTTTGTGGCAATGGCCCGCCTGGTCCTGCCGATGGCGTTCGGCGAGCCCGCGAGCCTCGCTGCCGGGGAGACGACACCCCGGCCCCGCGAGCCCGCGTGGGCGATCCTGCCGCCGCTGGGTCTGGCGATGCTGGCCCTGGCCCTGGGACTGTTTGTGCCGCAGTCGCTGTGGGACGTTCTGTCGCAGGCGGCCGCCGCGATCGGAGCGCATTGACATGGCCACCGATGCCCCCGTCATGGTGCGAAACGCCCAGGCCGTGGACTCCTCCGCGGTGCCAGCCCTGTCGGTCGATCGCTTCCGCCAGGTCGTTACGGAAGAGGTAGCCGGCGGAGCCAGGCTGTCGGCCCTGCTGGTCCTTGCGCCGCCAAGGGTGCCGCGGCGGCTGCTGGCTGTCATCGCTCGCCCGCTGGTGGGCAATCTGGGCCTGCTGGCCTGCGACGTGGGCGATTCATACCCATCTCTCACGCCGAGTTGCCCAGCCGCCCACTGGTTCGAGCGAGAGATCGCCGAACAAAGCGGGGTTCGCCCCGAGGGGCACCCGTGGCTCAAGCCGATCCGCTTCGTCGCGGGCGGCCCAGCCGACGTGGGCGTAATGGATTTCTTCCGGATGGAAGGCGAGGAGATTCACGAAGTCGCCGTGGGTCCCGTTCACGCCGGTGTGATCGAGCCGGGGCACTTCCGCTTTCAGTGCCAGGGCGAGACGGTGCACCATCTGGAGATCTCGCTGGGATATCAGCATCGCGGCGTGGAGCGGGCGATGGCAGGGGGCGCGACACCACGCGCGCGGCACTACATGGAGACGCTGGCTGGCGACACGACCGTCGGTCACATGACCGCGTATTGTCGGGCCATGGAGGCCCTGTCGGACGCTCGTCCGCCGGCGCGGGCGGAGGCCTTGCGGGCGATAGCGGCGGAACTGGAGCGGATTGCCAACCACTTGGGCGACCTGGGGGCGATGGCGGGCGACGTGGGCTTCCTGCCTACCATGAGCTATTGCGGTAGGATTCGAGGCGACGCCCTGAATCTGACAGCCCTGCTGTGCGGCAACCGGTTCGGACGCGGGATGGTCGTCGTCGGCGGGGTGGGCTACGACGTGGACGCCGCCTTGGAGGACGAGATCCTCGTCCGGTTGGATGGAATCGAGAAAGACGCCGCCGGCGCCATCGAACTGATGTTCGACACGCCGTCGGTGCTGTCGCGGTTCGAAGGCACGGGGATCGTGCCGGAGGAACTGGCCCGGCGGATTGGGATGGTCGGCTTGGCTGCGCGGGCTAGCGGACTGCCCTGCGACGTCCGCCACGAGTTCCCCTACGGGCTCTACCAGTTCACGCAGATGCCGGTATGTACGTGGCAATCGGGCGACTGCTTCGCCCGGGCCTACGTTCGGTGGCTGGAGATCCGGCAGTCCATCGTGTTCATCCGGGAGCACATGCGGTCGCTACCGGGCGGGCCGATGCGGCAGGAGCCTCGCCCGTCTCAGGGGGGGCGGATCGTCGCCAGTCTGAGCGAGGGCTGGCGGGGAGAAATCTGTCACGTCGCCCTCACCGACGCTGACGGGCGGCTGGCCGCCTACAAGGTGGTTGACCCGTCCTTCCACAACTGGTTCGGCCTGGCCTGTGCCCTGCGCGATCAGCAAATCTCGGATTTCCCCCTGTGCAACAAGAGCTTCAATCTCTCCTATTGCGGGCACGACCTGTAGGTCGCCCCGGAGATGGATCGCATGTTCGACATCCTGAAGACTCGCATCCAGCAGAAGCACCGGACGATTCGTTGGCCCGACGGGCCGGCGCCGGACCTGCCGGCGAGGTTCGCGGGCCGACCCGTCGTGCGGAGCGGCGCCTGCGCAGCCGGCTGCCGGATCTGTGCGAACGCCTGCCCGGTGGGGGCGATCACGGCGGGGGGGGCGTCCGGACCGGGCATTGACACGGGCAAGTGCCTTTTCTGCCGCGCGTGCGAGTCGGCTTGTCCATACGGGGCCATTTGCTTCGGCAAGGAGTATCGCCTGGCCGCGACACGGCGCGAGGACCTGGTCGTGGGCGCAGGCTCGCCGGACCCCGCGGGAGCGCTGTGCGAGCGGGCGGCGAAGCTGTTCGGGCGGTCGCTGAAGCTGAGGCAGGTATCGGCGGGCGGGTGCAACGCCTGCGAAGCCGACAGCAATGTGTTAGGAACGCTGGCGTGGGACATGGGACGCTTCGGCATCCAGTTCGTCGCCTCGCCCCGGCATGCGGACGGCCTGCTCATCACCGGCCCGGTGACGAGGAACATGCACCTGGCGCTGCGAAAGACGTATGAGGCCGTCCCCGATCCCAAGGTCGTCATCGCGGTAGGGGCATGCGCTATCGCGGGCGGTCCCTACGCCGACCATCCCGAGCAGCACAACGGGGCCGCTTCCGTCGTGCCCGTGGACTTGTACGTTCCAGGCTGTCCGCCGCATCCGCTGACGATCCTGGATGCCCTGCTTCGCTTTCTGGGTCGGGTCTGAGCCGCCGTTGCGGTTGACCCGTTGGGCCTCTCTGGTAAGATGGCGTCTGGTTGGCCCGATGGGCGGCCCAGGAGTTGAGCATGATCCGCAAGTTCATCGTTGTTGCGATGGTGGCCGGCATGGGGGTGCTTGCTCGCGTCGGTTGGAGCGCGGAGCCAGTCGCGTCGGGCGACCCCGCCAAGCCGTGTTGGCCCCAGTTTCGCGGTCCCAACCGCGACGGCGTCTCGCACGAGACGGGGCTGCTCCAGGCCTGGCCCGAGGGCGGACCGAAGAAGCTGTGGAGCGTCTCGGGCGTGGGCATGGGGTATTCGTCGCCGATCATCGTGGGCGACACGCTCTACATCACCGGCGACGTGGACAAGAAGGACCTGGTGATTTTCGCGATGGACTTGTCGGGCAAGGTGCGGTGGCGGGTGGCCAACGGCAAGGCGTGGACGGGGCCATGGCCCGGCTCACGGGCGAGCTGCACGTGGGACGGCGGGAGGTTGTTCCACATGAACGCCCACGGGCGGACGGTCTGCCTGGACCCGGCGAACGGTCGCGAGCTGTGGGCGGTGGACGTGCTGGAGCGGTTCGGTGCCAAGAACCCCCAGTGGGGCCAGTCGCAATGCTTGCTGGTGGACGGCTCGCAGGTGCTGGTGGCCCCGGGCGGGCCCAAGTGCATGGCCGCCGCCCTGGACCGCCAGACGGGGCAGACCGTCTGGACGGGCGAGCCGCTGAAATTCATGCGGACGCACGCGTTCGGGGGCAAGGAAGTGGACCCGCCCCAGCCGGATACGGACAAGAGCGGCTATGCGTCGCTGACATTGCTGGAGGCGGACGGACGGCGTGTGGTGGGGGGCTGCTCGGGGAGGCACTTCTACTGCGCGGACGCCGCAAGCGGCAAGCTCCTGTGGACGCACGAAATGAACCCGCGCTACGAGGTCAATGCATGTATGCCGGCCCGCTGGGGGGAGAGCCTGGTGTTCGGGATGAACGGCCCGTTGGTCCGCGTGGACGTTGCCCGCGAGGCGGTGAGTCCCCACGAGCCCTTGCAGACCCCGCTGGACTTCTACCACGGGGCCGTGCTGGTGGTGGGCGACCGTATCTACGGTGCCTCGGGCAGGCTCAAGGCGTGGGGCTGCGTCGACTTGAAAGCCGGCAAAGTGCTTCAGCACGCCGAGGACTTGACCACCGGCTGCGCGACGTTCGCCGACGGGCGGATCTACGCCCTGTGCCAGGACGGGCGGATGGCCCTGCTGGCGCCCACGCCGGAAGGGGTGAAAGTCGTCAGCCGCTTCGCCTTCACCGACAAGCCGAAGAAAGACGTGTGGGCCCACCCGGTCATCTGCGGCGGTCGCCTGTATCTGCGATATCACGACGCGCTGGTCTGCTATGACGTTCGTCGGTGAAGACGAGGTCTCGCAAGCCACGGGCGCAGTGAAGCCAGGAGAGTCGACTTCATTACTCCTGTGGCATCCGGCGTCCTAAGGCTTCTCTTCGGCAGGCGGGGCGAAGACCTTCGGCGGGCTGCGAAGGTCGAGCGTGGCATCCAGCGAACGACAACGCCCGGCCGGGTCGTCACCGATCACGTCACAGAGCGTCACGAAGTGCTGGGCCTCGCCGCCGCCCTCCACGCCGACGCCGCCCATGCCACCGCCCGGCCCCACGCGGTGCGTGCAGCCTGCGCCGGGCGTAATCAGGGCCAGCGTCAGGCCGTCTTCGCGACGCTTAAAGCCCCAGGTAGTCCCCGGGCGGGCCAGGCTTAGCTCGCCCGCTTTGCCCACGTCGGCCTGATGGCCGTCGCTGAAGGTGGCCCGCCCCGGCGTGGCGGAACCGGCGCTCATCAGAGCGTCGTCGTCAAAGTCCCAGTAATATCCCACCGGCCGGTCGAGCGCGACTTCGAACCAGGAACGATTCGCCCAGAAGGTCATGCGTTTTTCCACGCCGTCCGGGCTGACGCATCGCGCCCGCACCAGCAGCGGACCGTCCGCCTCCAGGGTCAACTCGAACTTGGCCGCCCGTTCGGAGCGCCCGAGGTCGCTGAAGCCGTGGTGGGCCGACCGCCCCGGGATCGTCACGTCGCGCCCTTTCAGGGCCTTGAGATGGAACTCGTACAGGTGGGCGCCCTCTCGCATGAGTCGCGCGCGGTAGAAGGCGTTCTCGATCCAGAACCCGCCCTGACCGTCGGGCGTGGCCCGGACGGCCTGTTCACTGCGGGCGCTGAACGGGTCCGTCGCGTCAACCGGCCCGGCGTAGAGAAAGAACGTTCGGCGCTGTCCCGCCCTGGTCAGCCCAGGCGCGATGGCGGCCAGGCCCAATTTGCCACCCGCCAGGCGGTCGATCTGGGCGGGCAGCGATTCCTGCGAGCCGTCGGCCTTGAGTTCCGTGAGGGCGAAACGGGCGCCGGGCGGAAGCTTCGCCGGTGCGGCCAGGACGACTTCGAGCGGAACGTCCTGGCGGTCGCGTTTGCCCGCGTCCCACACGATGGCCTGACGCCAGGTGGCATTGCTCACGTGCCATGCGATGGCTGACAGCTTCTTGTCGGGCGGAAGGGCGGCGGGCGCGACGGCCCGCCCAGGCGGGGGGGGCGCAACGAGCCCCAGCTTCACCGCGTCCGGCCAGACTTCCTTCTTCTCCAGCATCGCAGCGCCGTCAGTCAACTGCTTGCGGGCCGCTTCGATGCGGGCATGCAGCGACTCATACCGGGCAGAGACCGTCTTCAGCCAGTCGGACCGGTTCTCCTTCGCCCACAGTTCGCGATACAGTTCATGCGTGTGCTGAACCGACGCACCCAGGCCGGCCAGCTTATCGGCTGTCTCTCGCAGGACCTTGGCGGCCTCCGCGGGTCGATCCGCGGCCTTGGCGTACCCCTGACGCATTCGGGCAAGCAGAATCTGACGTTGAAGGACCGTCAGGATGCGCTCGCGAGCCAGGACCGTGTGGCGGACGTAGTCGGCGTTGAAGCGGGGCGCGATCGTGCTGAGAGAGACGGCGTTGAGCTTGTCGATCGCCTCCTGCGCGAGCGTCTCGATCCGCCCTGCGGACAGACGCGGCAAGGCGAGGGGGTCCTGCCAGTAGGCCTGATCGCGAAGCCCGCCCAGCAGCGGGCTCTTGCGGACGTCTTCGATGGTCCAGACGAACCGGCTGACGGCGTCGTCATCGATTCCCAGGAACAAGCGTGGGAAGGCCTGGTTGAACGCTTCCAGCCGGGATTCTCGCTCGGCTTCGGCTTGTTTCAGCCAGTCGGCATCGGGTTTCGTCGCGGCCGTATCCGGCGAGGACGCCGCAACTGCGGGCAGGGCGGGTCTCCACGCCACCTCACCAGCCCAGATCTGCGGGAACCAGGTGTACCCGAAGAGTTGCTCGCCGTCGTCGCCCCAGGTGGTGTTGAGCATTCCCATCGCGCCGTGGCGGACGCCGTCGCGAACGTAGTTGGAGATGTTGGTGACGGCTGTGCGGTGGTCCGGCCAGATCCACACCCAACTGCTCACTCCGGGGCAGACCCAGAAGCGGAAGCCCAACTCGGTAAAGGGCACTATCTGGGCGTCCCACAGCGGCCGGGCATCGTATGCCCACGACAGCACGATGAGGTCTTTGGGCAGCCGCGGTACGATGTCACGGTGGTGCAGGGCGATATCGCCCCACATCAGCGGCGTCTTGCGGTGCGGCTTGAGCAGGTCGGCCAGGCGGTTGATGTGGTAGGCGTAGAGGCCGCCGATGCCCATCGTTTTGGCCATGTCCTTGGCGGGCCCCTCGCCCAGGCCGTACGTTTCGTCGCAGTTGATCACGAAGAGGGGGCTGTCGAAGGCCGGGGCGATCACGTCGAAGATATCCTTGAGCAGGGCGTAGGTGCCCTCCCTGGCGGGGCTGAGCACCGAGCCGTTCTCGCCCAGGTGGGCGTACTCGGGCAGGCGAAGGGTCTTCGCATAGTGTCCGAACGCCTGGTGGTTGCCGAGGACCTCCACGTGGTAGCGCTTGGCGTAGGCGCACAGTTCCCGGGCCTCGTCGGCGGTGATGCCGTCGCTCGGGGCGATCTTCGGGTGTTTGGGATTCTTGAACACGTGTTCGGTGTACATCGTCATGGCGTTCAGCTTCATCGCGCTGAGTTCGCGGACGGTACGTTTGAGGAAGTCCAGCGTGGGGATGGGCCCTCGGCTTACATCGAGTTGCCAGCAGCGGTAAGCAAGGCCCGGATAGTCCACGATGCGGCAGGCGGGAATGGACTTTTCGCTGGCATTGGCCCGGACGAGTTGGCGGAGCGTCTGGACGCCGTAGTACGCGCCCCGGGCCGAGCGGGCCGCCAGGAGCACGCCGCCGGGCTCGACGGACAGCACGTACCCCTGGTCGAGCCGGTCGCGGGCGTATGGCCCGTTCAGCTTGTCGGGCATGCGCAGGTTCAGACGTTCAAGGGCGGCCTCGGCGTCGTCGTCGCGGCCGAGCCGGACGATCAGGACGTGGCTCTTCCCATCGCGGACGGGTGAGCTGATCGACGGGCGAAAGCCGAAACTGGCGTGCACTTCCTCGACGAGCTGCCCGGCCGCAAACAGGTCTTGCGCGTCCTGGGGGCGCCCCAGGCACAGGCGGGTTGCGGGCGTGAAGGTGAAGCGTTCCTGGCCGAGGGTGACCTGGCTGGGGGTGGGGATCAGGTGCAGGGAGGGTGCGGCAGCGGCGAGGCGGGCACACAGGACCAGGCAGGCGACGGCGGGCAGCAGTCGAGTCATGGCGGGCTCCTTGACGCGGATGGGGGCATTGTCGAACAGGGGAAGGGGGGAATCAACGGGATTGTCCGCGAAGGAGGGTTTTCGCGAAGCCGCGTACGGAAGGACGGATGGGACGCAAGGGCCAGGGGGGCGGTCCAGCGAGCTGTCAGGGATGTCTTTCCGGAACTATGGGTCGGGCGGTATGCTGTTGGGCGTGCGTGATGACGCGACATCGTGGTTGGACGTGCGGGATTGGGCAGGGCCGATCTTCCTGAAGGAGCGTCGCGTTGCGAGCCGGCGGCGGCGGACGTACTTCCTGCGCGCGGGGTACGTACTGGCGCTGGGGTTGTTCATGCTGCTGGTGTGGTTGGAGGTGGCCCCGCGCGGGGTGGCGCCGGCGGCGATGATATCGCGGATGGCCGACGCGGGTCGCCACATGGTGGGCTCGATCCTGCTGTTCCAGTTCGTGGTGTTGCAGGTGGTGGCGGTCGTGCTGCTGAGTGGGGCGTTCAGCAGCGAGGTGGACCGGCGGACGCTGACGAGCCTGCTGTCCAGCCCGATCCGCGAGGGGCAGATCGTCCTGGGCAAGTTGGGCGGGGGAGTGCTCCAGGCGTTCATGCTGCTGCTGTGCGGCGTGCCGATCCTGGCTGTCGCCCGTGTGTTCGGGGGCGTGCCTTGGCAGCAGGTGGTAGGCGGGTCGATGGTGACGCTGGGCTCGCTGTTGCTGGCCGGGGCAATCGCCATCTACCTCTCGACGGTGATTCGCCAGCCGCTGGCAGTGATGGCCCTGTCGGTGCTGGCGCTCGCGGTGTACAACGCCATCACGTGGATCTGGGTGAGCGTGCTGGTGCACTGGATGGCGCTGGCGTGGCTGAACCGGAGGATGGGGGTCGACAAACCCGCGGCGGGCACGTTGCGCGCCTTGGGGCAGGCGACGGTGTCGCTGCTGCTGGTCCTGAGCTTCCTGCCCGTACTGGGCGGGGCGGTGTACCTGACGGCATACGCGACGCGGTACGCCAGCCCGATGGCCGCCATTACGCGGGGCGGGGCGGGCGCCGTCCCGGCGGCGGCCGTGGTGCTGGCCCTTCAGGTGGCGATGGCGGCCCTGGTGGCGCGCCTGGCATGCGGCTCGATCGCCCGTGCCCGGGGCGGGGTGCTCTTCGGACAGGAGGGCTTGGCGGCGGAAAAGATGGAGCAGTTGGCCGAGGCCGTGCTGGGCCCGGCGGCCCGGAGGACGGTGCGACGGGGACAGGGGGCCCCAGATGCGGGTGCGGCGCGAACGCCGCGCCCGTGGCTGCGTCGGCGTCGGCGGCCGAAGGAGTTTGGGGAACGCCTGGGTTCGCCCGTGGTGTGGAAGGACTGCCGTGGGCCGCTCCTGCGGAGCGAGTCGCTGCACATCTTCCTGGTCGTCCTGCCGTTGACCGTGGGGCTCGGGCTGTACGCGGCCGTGCTGTTGGAGGGCAAATTCTCCAGCCGCGGCGCTCACCTGTGGGGCGTGGTGGTGCCGGCGATGTCGGCGGGCCTGCTGCTGACGGCCCTGTTGGCGGCGACGACCATCTCCGCCGAGCGTCAGGCACGAATGTGGCCGGCGCTGCTGACCAGCGGGCTGACCGACTGGCAGATCCTGTGGGGCAAGAGCCTGGCGGTGTTCTGGCGGGTGCGCTACCTGTGGCTGGCCCTGCTGGTGCACCTGTCGGCGTTTGCGGTCGCGGGCGTGCTGTGCGCGCAGACCGTGCCGCTGATCGCGCTCATCATCATCGGCTGCCATGTGTTTCTGACCGGCTTGGGGATGTACGTGGGAACGCGGACGCCGCAGAACTCGATCGCGCTGCTGGTGGTGCTGGGCGTTGCGGGGGGAATCTGGGTGGTCTTGCCGGCTGTGCTGACTCCCCTATGGTATGCGCTGCAGCAGCGGGGCATGGACGTCGAACTGGCCTTCCTGAACCCGGTGAGTCAGGCCACAGTGGCCGTCGAGGGGTTCCTGCCTTTCTATCATCCGACGCGGTACCTGGGCCTGGAGGCAAGCGGCCTGGACTGGCCGACGGCTGCGTGGTTGACGCTCGAGTTCTTCCTGCTGTATGGTGGAGTGGGCACGCTGCTGGGGTGGCGGGCGGCCCGGCGGTTCCGGGCCTGCGCGTTCTGAGTTGAGTGAAAGGGAGCAATCATGGGCCGGGCTACGGTGGCAAGCATGCTGAGTCGGCTGAACCCCTCCCGGCTGACCGGGCCGATCTTCATTAAGGAACTGCGGGTTTCCAGCCGGCGGTTCCGGAATTACCTCACCCGCCTGCTATATCTGGCACTGCTGACGTTCTTTGCCGCGCTGGCTTGGAACCAGGCTATGCGCTCGGTGCGGCACCTGGGCGCCGGTACGGCCACGTATTCCATGCCTCAGGTCGGGCAGGCGATCGTCGTCACCATCGCGTGGTTCCAGTTCATCGTGCTTCAGTTGGTGGCGGTGGTGGCGGCCAGCACTTCCATCAGTGATGAAATCTACCACCAGACGATTCACTCGCTGCTGACCACGCCCATTACGAGCCTTCAGATCGTGCTGGGCAAGCTGGCCAGCCGTCTGGTCCACCTGGTGCTGCTGCTGGCGGCGACGCTGCCGCTGCTGGCGGTCATCCGCGTGTTCGGGGGCGTGCCGTGGGAGTTCGTGCTCGCTTCGACGTGCATCACGCTGACGGCCTGCCTGTTTGCTGGCACGGTGAGCCTGTTCTACTCGGTCCTCTTCCGGCGGGCGTACGTCGTGATCCTGCTGACGCTGGGCACGGGCCTGGTGCTCTACCTGCTGCTGCCTCTGGCGATTGCCTTGATGCTCTACAGCGCGGGGGCCGGCCCGGACTCTCCGGAGCTCTTCGCCTACGCCAACCCGCCGATGGCGATGTCGGCAACGACCTACAACCTGCTGTGGGGCGGGCACCGGTACGGTCGCGGCCTGTCGTTCACCTGGTGGGTGCACTGCCTGATCATGCTGGGTGCGTCGCTGGGACTGCTGGTCCCGTGCGTGGCACTGGTGCGCCGGGCGTGTCGGCGGGCCGGTACGGGCGAGGACCGCGCGCACGAACCGGCCCCGCAGGTTGCTCCGCTGGTGGTTCCGCCGGCGGGGGCCGCCAGGGACGGCGAGGCCCAGACGCCCGCCAGGCCCGCCCCGCCGGCGCCGCCCGGTGAAGCGGAACTCGCGCGCCTGGGCGTGCGCCGCGTGAGCAACTCGCCCGTCCTGTGGCGCGAACTGCACGGCAGGCTCGTCCAGGGCGGCTGGGGCACGCGGATCCTCCTGATCGTGTTCGTCGCCCTGCTGGGCCTGCTGTATGTTTCCATCGCCTGTGCCGAGTCGCGGGCCTTCAGTCACGCCGAGCTTCAGGTCGCGTTTATCGAGGGCTACGTCCTGATCGGCCTGGTGGCGGTGGGCGTCTTGGCCGCCACCGGCATCAGCAGCGAGAAGGAGTCACGGTCGCTGCCCATCCTGCTTTGCACCCCGCTGGAGAGTTGGCAGATCGTCTGGGCCAAGGCCGTCGGTGTGATCCGGCGCAGCATGATCGGCTGGAGCTTCCTGATGGTGCACGCCGCTCTGTTCGTGCTGGGCGGGGTGCTGCACCCCATTCTGCTGGTGTTCTTGTTCCTGATGATCGGGGGCTACACGTTCTTTCTGACGGGGACGGGGCTGTACTTCAGCGCGACGTTCAAGAAGACGACGACGGCGGTGATCTTCAACCTGCTGGTCGGAGTGACGATCTGGGGCGTGGTCCCATTGACATCCATGCTGATGGAGGTGGACCGCCTGCCCGAGGCGATCAACGTGACCAACCCCTTCATCGAGGCGGGCATCCTGACGGTCGGCTCGGGCGGGCCCAGCCATGAGGGGCGGTATCGCGGGTTTGAGAACTGTCGCTATGACTGGTCCATGTCGTATTGGAACGCGCCCAGGGTTCCCGCGGACGGGACCCTGGCGCGCGTGGTGGCCTGCGGGGGCGGCTACGCGGTGGTGTCGCTGGGCCTGCTGCTGGCGGCCGCCGGCAGACTTAGGCGAAACCTGTTCTGACGCGGAGGTTTCTGTCCGCTTTTTCGCCTTGCCTCTTGCCAATCGGTCGCCAATTCGGTGCAATGGGCCGGATATACTTCGCGATGGAACGTCAGGCCGGGGCCGTGCGGGCCCCGCGGGAGAGCGATAATGCGCTATGCGGTGATCATGGCCGGCGGAGCCGGCAAGCGTCTGTGGCCGTTGAGCCGGGCGCAGCGGCCCAAACAACTTCTGCCCCTGTTGGGCGGCAAGAGCCTGCTCAAGCTGGCGGTCGATCGCCTGGAGGGCCTCTTCGATCCCGAGCACATCTGCGTGATCACCAACGCCGAATACGCGGATCTGGTGGCCGCGGAACTGCCTGAGCTTC
>Ga0209606_1004878_pt1 | contig 12050 bp, 10 predicted proteins | sample AD_UKC057_MetaG_FD_184412 | JGI IMG/M metagenome (GOLD analysis project Ga0209606, IMG submission 184412) | Active sludge microbial communities of municipal wastewater-treating anaerobic digesters from USA - AD_UKC057_MetaG (SPAdes) (version 2) | ecosystem: Engineered > Bioreactor > Anaerobic >...
AGCCAGTCGTAATCAGTAAGTCGTTCCGGACAATACCCGTTGGCTGATGGAACGATATCAATGAGCGGCAGGTACAAAACAAGCGCCCGGTCTTCCCGCAATTTCGCGATTAAAGAGGCCGATTGGTCTTTGGCACGGGTTACAACGATTCGTTTGTTCAACAAGGTCATTTTTGACACCGTTCGGGGCCTTATGTGTTCAAACCGTCGCGCAGTTCCCGGCCTATTTCAAGCCCCAGTTCCAACGCGGCATTATTTGAGCCGTTCCGCCGGATGCGCACATGTTTCCCATTTTCAGGATCAGCGGCGAAGGCTTCCACGAACACCTTGTCTCCTTCGCATCGTGCGCTGGCGCCCAGCGGTGAACGGCAGCCGCCACCGAAAGCCTTAAGTATTGCACGTTCACAGGATACCTCGGTCGCGGCATTTTCATCGTGCAGCGGTTTAAGAAGCCGGGAAAGGGTAGAGGCCCCCGTTCGTATTTCGATGGCGAGCGCGCCCTGCCCGGGTGCGGGCAACATTTGGGAAAGGGGGATTTCATAGAGGCCCGGCTCATGGTCAAGCCCCAGGCGGACCAACCCGGCCAAGGCTATCACCACGGCGTCATAACGGCCTTCGTGCGCGGCCGCCACTCGTGTCGGCACATTGCCGCGTAATTCCCCTATATGCAGGCTCGGACGGGTCAGAAGCAACTGCACCTTTCTGCGCAAACTCGAAGTGCCTACGCTCGCACCTTCCCGCAGGGATTCCAGGGAATGGCCGGCGCGGGAAATCAGTACATCCGCAGGCGATTGCCGCCCAGCGATGGCCGCGATATGAAGGCCGTCCGGTTGCTCGATGGGAAGGTCTTTGAGGCTGTGTACGGCGACATCAATGCGTCCGGACTGCAATGCCTGTTCAATTTCACGGGTAAAGGCGCCCAAGCCGCCAATTTCAGATAGAGGGGCTTGGGACAGCTGATCGCCTGTGGTTTTGATAATCTTTATTTCCGCTTCAAGTTCCGGAACATATGCTGCGCATTTAGTAATGATGTGTTGTGTTTGCGCCAGGGCCAATGCACTGCCACGGGTTCCAAAAACAATCTTCATAGGGACTCCGTGTCGCAGAGGTCAAAAATACGCTTGATAATCAGCATAAGCTGTTCCTGTTCCATTGCGGAAGCGTTTTTGAGGGCGGCTACGGGCTTGCGTAATAAACTGTTGGTAATGCGTCGGGCCAGGGATTCCACCACTTGCCGCTGCGCATCCGTCAAATGGGACAATTTATCAAGCGCATTGCGCAACTCGCGTTCACGAATGGCATCATAATTTTGCGTAAGGGCCTTGATCAAGGGATCCGCATGCAAGCGCCTTCTCCAATTTATAAAACTGGCTGTTTCGTATTCCACAATCTCCATGCAGGCGTCAATTTCCTCCTGGCGTTTCTGCAGGTTGCGTTCCGCCACGGCTTGAAGATCATCCATATCATAGCAATATACATTATCCACGAGAGCCGCCTCTCTTTCGATGTCCCGTGGCACCGCAATGTCGATAACAAACATGGGCGCCCGGCCACGCCGCTCGATGGCGCGCTCAAAATCACTCGTTTTTAAAATGACTTCAGGCGCGCCGGTTGAACTGATCACAATATCAGCACGGTGCAAGTGACAGGGGAGTGCGTCGAGCATGATGGCTTCACCCCGGTACCTGCGGGACAGCAACCTGGCCCGTTCCAGCGTACGGTTGAGTACCATCACATGACCGATTCCCCGCTCAATAAGGGTCTTCAACGCCTGCTCGCTCACCTGTCCAGAACCCACGATCATGGCCGACTTGCCCTGCAGTTCTTTCAGGACGGATTCTGCGAGGTCTACCGCGACCGAAGCGACAGAGACTTTCCCTTCGCCGATATGGGTCTCACTGCGAACACGCTTACCGCATTTCAGGGCTCGCTGCAGCAAGACACTGAGCATGCGGTTCAGCGTCCCTGAACTACGTGCCAAGTCGTAGGCCTGCTGGATTTGACCCAATATCTCATTTTCGCCTACAACCATGCTATCCAGACTCGACGCAACCCGAAAAAGGTGCGTGACCGCTTCTGAGGCCTCCTTGTGATACAGGAAGCCTGAAAATTCGGACTCAGACAGATGGTAAAGTGTACCCAGAAACTTGACCAGTATGTTATGGGTTTCTTGCGCAGACTCTTTGCAGCACGCATACAGTTCAATGCGATTGCACGTGCTCAGTAACGCGATTCCGCTATCCGGCCCGAGAGCGGCATGCAACAGGGCGAGGGCCTCCGGCACTCGCCCGGGATTCAAGGTCATGCGTTCCCGTAATGCCAGAGGACTCGTATGATGACTGAGTCCTGTTAATGCCAAGGTCATAATTATGATTCCCTGAAATGGTGGGCTTGAAGGCAGTGAATATTGCAGTATATTAACCAGAACACGCGGTCTTTATCCACTTGTACGTTCTATGGCGCAACCATTTACATTGTGAAGTGGATTTGGAATTGACTTGTCCTATATATCAAACGTATCATTTACGCTCTAGGAACGCAACATTCCCCTAAATGGAAAATACTTATGGCACATGTTATTGCAGTTACCAACCAGAAAGGCGGTGTCGGAAAGACGACCACCGCTGTAAACCTCGCCGCCTCGCTGGCCGAGACAGGATTACGGGTGTTGCTGGTTGACCTCGACCCGCAAGGAAATGCAAGCCAGGGCGTAGGGATTGACAAGAACGCTATTGAAAAGACCCTGTATAACGCCCTTGTGGAAGGCACATCCGTACTGGACATGATTATGCCCACCGAATATGAAGGGTTGTTTCTGGTACCATCCCATCGTGACCTGGTTGGCGCGGAGATTGAACTGGTTGGGGAACAAGGCCGTGAATTCCGCCTCAGGGAGGTTCTGGCCCCCGTGCGGGACCGTTATGGCTTTGTCATTCTGGATTGTCCCCCGGCACTTGGTCTATTGACTTTGAACGGGTTGGTGGCCTGTACTGGCGTCATCATTCCCCTGCAATGCGAGTATTATGCCTTGGAGGGTCTGAGCGAATTGTTGAATACCGTTATCCTGGTTCGGGACAATATGAACGCGGACTTGGCGGTAAAAGGAGTGCTGCTTACCATGTATCAGCATACCAATCTTTCCCGTCAAGTTATGGAGGATGTTCGTAATCATCTGGGTTCCAAAGTATTTGACACCTGTATACCGCGCAATGTAAGTCTGAGCGAAGCGCCCAGTTACGGGATGCCCGTCATTCATTATGACAAGAGGTGCGCCGGCGCCCAGGCTTACCGACAACTGGCTCAAGAGGTACTCTTACGTGGCTGAAAACACAAAGAAAAAAGCGGCAAAGGGGCTTGGCAAGGGGCTGGATGCCTTGATGCGTCCAGGCGTTTTCGATGTAACTTCGCGAACGCCTTCAGCGTTGCCCGAGGTGGCAGGGGAACGCATTCTCATGTTGAATCCTGAAGCCATTCGTCCCAACCCCAAACAGCCCAGGCGCGTCTTCGATGAGGATTCTCTTGCTGAACTGGCCGATTCCATTCTTAAAAATGGTATTCAGGAGCCACTAATCGTACGCCAGATTAACGGCGAATACCAGATTGTCTGCGGCGAGCGCAGGTGCCGCGCCGCCGTAATGGCGGGGTTGAACGAAGTGCCCGCCATCTGTCGCGATGTTTCCGACATGGACATGCTCAAGTTCGGCCTCATAGAAAACATACAGCGGGAAGATCTTAACGCCATCGAACTTGCCCTTGCCTACCGGCAGCTCATGGAAGAATACGACTGGACGCAAGAGCGGTTGTCGGAAGAAGTCGGCAAAAAACGAGCCACCGTGGCCAATACGCTCCGCCTGTTGCAATTGCCTGAGGTGATACAAAAACACGTGTCGGACGGTTTTCTGTCCATGGGACATGCGCGCGCTCTGGCTTCGATTCCAAGTTCGGAAAAACAGATTGCTCTCGCCCGCAAAATCATAGCGAATGGTCTTTCTGTAAGACAGGCGGAACAGATGGCCGCAACTGTGGCCAACAAGGCGCCTCAACAAAAAACCGCACGGCCGTCGAAACTTCCTCATCTTGTTGAACTTGAAGATAAACTGCGACGGCGCCTCGGTGCCAAGGTCGCCGTAAAGCACCAGGAGAACAACCGGGGGCGCATCGAAATCGAATACTTCTCCCTGGAGGAACTCGATCGTATTCTATACATTATCACGAACCGTTAAGAAGGATAACCATGTTTGACATACGGTTAATACGAACGGAGCCGGACCGCGTAAAAGAAGCCATGGCCAGACGCCGAGCAGGTGTGGATATTGATGCCGTGCTGGATACGGATGCGAAGCGAAGGACCGCCATCTATGATATGGAGCAATTACGCGCGCGTCAGAATAGGGCCGGGGAAAGCATCGCAGCACGGAAACGATCCGGTGAAAACGCCGATGATGTTATTGCAGAAATGAAGTCCATTAAAGAATCCATTACGGTGCTGGAAGAACAATCCCGCGCACTGGATGAAGCGCTTCAACAGCAACTGCTGATATTACCCAACATTCCAGATTCAACCGTACCGGAAGGCGCGAATGATGGATCCAATCGCGAAGAGCGCACTTGGGGTGTTTTGCCGGTTTTCGATTTTTGTCCAAGAGATCACGTGGATATTGCGGAATCCCTCGGGATTATCGATTTTGAACGCGCCACCAAACTGTCAGGAGCGCGTTTTACGCTCAATATGGGTGTTGGCGCGCTGCTGGAACGGGCGCTGATTAACTTCATGCTTGACTTGCACACCCGAGAACACGGATATACAGAAGTATGGCCACCGCTATTGGTCAATAGCGATTCCATGCAGGGAACCGGTCAGTTGCCGAAGTTTTCGGAAGATTTGTTCAAGGTGGAGAAAAGCGACTTCTGGTTGATTCCCACGGCGGAAGTTCCTGTTACTAATATACATCGCGATGAAATTCTGGAGGCGTGTCAGCTTCCTTTGTATTACACGGCCTATACGCCCTGTTTCCGAAGCGAGGCTGGATCTTATGGAAAAGATACCCGGGGAATGATTCGCGTACACCAGTTCAACAAGGTGGAGATGGTAAAGTTTACTACCCCTGAAACTTCCTGGGATGAACTGGAAAAACTGACTGCGAACGCGGAAGATGTTTTGCAGCGTCTTGGACTTGCCTATCGTGTGGTAACGCTATGCACGGGTGATTTGGGTTTCTCCTCTGCAAAAACCTATGACATCGAGGTTTGGTTGCCTGCACAACAGACCTATCGCGAAATCAGCAGTTGTTCCAACTTCACGGATTTTCAAGCCCGTCGCGCCAATATACGGTTCCGGCGCGACAAGAAGCCAGAATTTGTCCATACACTCAATGGTTCAGGCTTGGCGGTCGGCCGCACTGTCGTTGCCATTCTTGAGAATTATCAGCAGGCTGATGGCAATGTACTGCTGCCAGAGGCGTTGCGGCCCTATATGGGAGGAATGGAGCGAATCACCCCAGCATAATGCTGCCGGGATTAGCTGGAGGTATCATGGACACAACCCGATTTGATGATGAACAGTTTGACCGCGCCGCCGTGGCGTTACGGAATACCCTGAATGGTATTGCCATCACCGGCGCAGGAATTTCGGTGGAAAGTGGTATTCCTGACTTCCGCAGCGCAAACGGGCTCTGGTCCCGGTATAACCCCAGCGAATACGCGACCATGGACGCTTTTCTGGACAACCCGGACAAAGTCTGGAACATGTGGTATGAGCTTGCCGATACTTTGAAAGGCGTAAAGCCAAATTCCGCCCATTATGCCTTGGCCAAACTGGAGGAAATGGGGCATGTTAAAGCGGTTATCACACAAAATATCGATGCCCTTCACAGCCATGCGGGTAGCAAGACGGTTATTGAATACCACGGCAACGCGGATACCATGGTCTGTCCCGCCTGCAGCCGACGGCGGGGCATGGACCTCAGCCAGCGCGCACTGGGAGCGCCCCGGTGCGAATGCGGCGGGTATATGAAGCCCGACGTGGTGCTTTTTGGTGAAATTATCCCAGAATACGCGCTAAAAACATCGGAACGCCTCGCACGCGGGTGCGATGTCTTGATTGTGGTGGGCACGTCCGCAACAGTCTATCCTGCGGCAAGCCTGCCCTATCTTGCCAAAGAAGGGGGCGCCACGGTTATTGAATGTAATACCGAGACAACCGCCTTCACCAATGCCGTTACCGATATATTCCTGCAAGGACTGGCCGGTGAAACGCTTCCTGAACTGGTCCGGCGTGTAGAAGAAGCGAACCTATGAGAGCTGAAAGCCAAACGTCTGTGATATAGGCATAGAAATGAGCAACCACCGGCAGAGCCGGTGGATTAACATTGATTAAGAGGGGGGAGCGGCCTCAGCGAGAATTGGTATCTTCCAATGCATAGAAAAGAACGCATACCGGAGAAGGAACATTTACGGAGTTTCCTGTCGGTATCAGTGTGCCGTCAATAGTATTTATTTTAAAAACCACCACATTTTCCGTCTCTTGATTTGCCACGACCAGATACTTGCCATCAGGACTGATGGCAAAATTCCTTGGTACTTTTCCCAGCGTTGAGAAATGCCCCTGCCCGGTCAACCGTCCGTGCTGTTCATCGATTACAAACAGAGCGATGCTGTCATGACCGCGATTGGATGCATAAACAAATCTGCCTGACGGGTGTATCCGGACCTCGGCGGGGTAGTTCTCCCCAACAAATCCTTCAGGAAGAGTTCCAACCGTCTGAAGTAAAGCCAATTCTCCTGTGTTTTCAGCACAAGTAAAAGACGCAACCGTACTGTTGAGCTCATTTACGGCATAGGCGAAGCGACCCGATGGATGAAACGCAAAATGGCGCGGTCCAGCACCGGGAGCAAGCGCCAGAAAAGGGGGATTATGGGGCTGCAGCTTGCCGTGCTGGGAATTATACTGATAAACCATGATTTTATCCAGACCAAGGTCCATCGCATAGATAAGGTGACCCGTGGCATCAAACGTTACAGAATGCGCGTGGGGGGCTGTTTGACGCGAGGGATGTACGCTGGAACCTGAATGCCGCTTCAGGTCAGTGGCGGGTTCCAGGGCTCCATCCCCGGTGATGGGAAGAACGGTTATGCTGCCATCACCGTAGTTGGCTGTCACGATATGGCGTCCCTGCCGGTCCATGGCGACATGGCATGGGCCTTCACCAATGGTCGGTTGTTGGTTTAACAAAGTCAGGCGGCCGTTTTCTGAACTGATGGAGAATGCGCTGGCCAGGCCTTCGCTCTTCTCTGAAGGACCAATCCCTTCTCCGACAGCGTAAAGAAGAGGACGATCAGGATGCAGTGTCAGGAAAGAGGGATTTTTTATTTGTGCCGCCAAGTCCTGGTATTCCAGAACTCCGGTGTCTTTGTTCAAACGCAGTTGGTAAATGCCCTCACTTGTACCGATGGTATACGTGCCGATATAGATAACCCAGGATTCAGGCGTTTCGGCGGCAGTACCAACGCAAAGCATGACCAGAAAAGCCACCGTTCGCCAATCTTTGAAATGCATCAAAACTCCTTTGTGCGGCATGTTTGCTATTTTAAAGTCGAGCGAAGGGATACCACCGGATTATTTGACAACACACGAACACTTCGTAGAAATTGTCCTGCTCGCTGTAAATTTATGCAGATTGTCTATCTACTGGCGTCGGCATATAGACAGAGAGTATGTTATTTCTCTTTCTTTTTTTCTTTTTTTTGCTTGCGTTTTTCCATCAAGGTAAGTTTAGGCTTTTTCTTAGCCTCTTTTTGTCCCTTGTCCATTTTTCCTTTTTCGGCCATGTCTATGCTCCTTTTTTTGAGTGTGAGAAAAATAGGGTCATCACGTTACTACGAGACTCCCACGGTCATGATAGCGTTGGAGTAACACATACATTATATCCATAATCCCGTCTCGGTTGTAATTTCTTTTTCTTTACACGCATCCGCGGGCGATAAGCCACCTTTGAACCTCTTTGTTTTGCACATCCCGTTAATAGGCATTCATGCTGCAGGGTATTGTATAATCGGACTCTTAAGATAGTAAAAGCAACTTTTATTAAAGGCTTGGAAACATTGAAACATCTTAGCAGGAGGAATGGATATGTGGTTGCGCGCATGTATCGTGTGTAGTGTTCTTTCGACGGCGGTCTTTATGCCTGTTGTGTTCACGGAGGAACCAGGACAGATAGTAGAGAAAGCTATAACGAAAAAAACTGAAATGGATACATTGACTCTATCCCTGCCGGAAACGATACGGCAGAAGGATGTCATTCCGTCCAGGGAATTTGAAGCGCGTGTTGCAGGCGCAGGAGGCAAAGTTCTGTTTATATTTCAAGACGACCGGCCTTTCGCCCAATGCCATGCCAGCAGCATAGTTGAAGCGGGGGATGGCTCCCTAATTGCCGCCTGGTTTGCGGGTACCAAGGAAAAACATCCCGATGTAGGCATCTGGATGTCCCGGTTTGTGGAGGGAAAATGGACCGCGCCTTACTTGGCCGCAAAGGTAAAAGAGTGCGCTCATTGGAACCCGGTATTATTTATCGACGCTGAGGGAACGCTTCATTTATTTTTTAAAGTTGGCCCCGAAATTCCAAAGTGGCAGACCTGGTGGATGTCCTCGGAAAATCACGGGGCGACCTGGTCGGAGCCGCGCGAATTGGTCCCCGGCGATGCGGGGGGCCGTGGACCGGTGAAGAACAAGCCCATTATACTTTCCGACGGCAGTTGGCTCGCTCCCGCATCCACGGAGTACCACTTGTGGGAGGCTTTTGCGGATCGTTCCGAAGACCGGGGCATGACCTGGCACCGCTCTGCCAATTTCCAGGTGGACCGTAACGTGTTCAAAGGTAAGGGCGCCATACAACCCACCTTCTGGGAATCCGCTCCCGGACAAGTCCACGCTTTGCTGCGTGCGTGTGCCGGAAGCGCGTGGCGTTGCGATTCAGAAGACTACGGCAAAACATGGACTCCCGTCCGAGAGGCGGGGCTGCCGAATAATAACAGCGGTCTGGATGCTTTGCGGCTTGATGATGGCCGGGTATTGCTGGTATTCAATCCCATCGGCAAAAACTGGGGACCTCGTACGCCGCTTTCGTTAGCTGTTTCCGGTGATAACGGTGATACATGGGATTTATTTGCCCATTTCGAGGACGACCCGCCCGAAACGGATTTGGAATATTCCTATCCTGCCATCGTACGCACCCGCGACGGTATTGCCGTCTCCTATACCCATAAACGCGAGCGGGTCCGCTGCTGGCTTATCCCTTTGGCGGCATTATAATTCAAACAAGGCCTTCTTTGTGCCTGAGGGCGCGCTTGCACGAGTATCCCCATGTCACGCCGGATATTACATATAGACATGGATGCGTTTTTCGCATCTGTGGAAACGGCCTTAAACCCCGTTCTGCGAGGAAAGCCGATTATTGTGGGCGGTAATGCCGATGACGCGCGCAGTGTTGTTTCCAGCGCGTCCTACGAAGCGCGCCGTTACGGGGTGCGCTCGGCCATGCCCATTGCTCAGGCCAGGAGGCTCTGTCCCGAAGGTATCTTCATCCCCTGCAGCCATGGCATTTACGGGGAAGTATCCAGACGTATAGAAGCCATTCTCGAGACCGTAACCCCCTTTATACAAATGGCGTCTATTGATGAAGCTAACCTGGATATTACGGGTTCCATACACTTATTTAAGAATGAGGGCGCCTTGGCGGTTCATGTGAAAAAAAGTATCGAGGAACAGGAGCACATTACCGCGACGGTGGGTATCGCCTCGAATAAAATGGTTGCAAAAATTGCCGCGAACACCTGCAAACCGGATGGATATCTTTCCATAGACACCGGCATGGAACGCGCCTTTCTCGCGCCGTTGTCCGTGGAAGTATTGCCCGGAGTCGGGCCCAATACCCGGGAAAGCCTGGAAAGCAGGGGCATCATGACAGTGCGGCAAGTACTGGAAACCCCTGAACCGCTGCTGGCGGGCCTGATGGGGTCCCACGGAGCCAGATGCCTTCTGGACGCAGCTATGGGAATGGGAAGTGATACCATAGAAACACGGCAAATGCCCAAGTCTATCAGCCGTGAAACGACTTTTTCCAAGGATGAAATGGACTGGGCCAAATTCGAACCCGTTCTCTTTCGTTTGGCCGAACAATGCGCTTATGCGTTGCGCTCGGAAGGGCTTGAAACGAGTCGTGTAACCCTCAAAGTACGCTACAGCGATTTCCAGACGAAAACCTTCGCCACTTCACTGCCGGAACCGACCGCATTAGACAGCACCCTGCTTCGGGCCTTGCGGGAACTTATCTCGAAAGGTAGAGGGCGCCGTGCGCGGGTACGTCTCATCGGTGTTAACTTGTCTGTATTGTCATATAATCAACATCAGATGGAATTATTCAACCGCGAGCGGGAAGAAAAATGGGAACGCACCATGCGAAGTGTGGACGCTGTCCGCGATAAACTCGGGTTTGGTTCCGTGGGGCTCGGAAGCGCCCTTGGAAAAAACACGAAAGACAACCGGTCGAGCAGGCAGAAAAAAAACAGGGACTCAAGCAAATAACGACCAACGGGGAACTTCAAAAAACCGACTCTTTACACAACCTGTGTTGCATTGGTATGCGATTGTCAATCTAGAATGCTTTCCTGCTGCCGATGCCACAATTCGGGCATTTTACATGCCGGCGTATACCTTTCACTACCTTCATAAGATAAACGGATTACGGAAAATACTTGGATGGTGTCTCCATATCCATCTTTCCCGGGTTGCTTGTGTTACTGTAAGAAGACATTGTACCATGCTCCGAGCGGTTGGTTGATGCCGCTTCCCGCAGAGAATGCGAAATATTCCAAGCACAAAAAGCACGCTGTTTTCTATATACGGGCATGCCATAGCAATTATGATATCTGACACGTCGGCTGAATATTCTTTGACTTCACCGGTCCAGAAACTTCCGGGTATTGGAGATAAGCGTGCCGCCCTGTTGGCACAGTTAGGCATTGTAACGGTGAAGGACCTATTGTTTCATATTCCACGGGAATATCAAGACCGATCCAGAATTGGCAAGGTATCCGAAGCACGCGCGGGGGAGCGCATCATGATCGAATGCGAGGTAACAGCGGCACGTTCCATGCGAATGCGCGGAGGCAAGACCCTGGCCTTGCTTGAGGTGCGGGATGAAACAGGGAGTATTAAAGCAAGTTTTTTCGGGAGAGGCTTCCTGGCGCGAGGAGAGTTAAAACAAGGAACGCGCTGCCTGATGGCGGGTAAAGTGGGAGACTATAAGGGGCTGACCTTGAAAGACCCCGAGTACGAAGTTATTCAGCCCGAAGAAGAGTTGACCACTGTGCATACGGGTAGGCTCGTGCCTGTATATCCATTAACCAAGGGCATCAGCCAGCGACAGATGCGCGGCTGGATATACAAAGCCGTTCAATCTTCTCTGCCTCTGCTGAAGGAATCATTGCCGCCGGATATTCAGCATAGGCACTGCCTGCCTGACCTCACCACAGCAATGGCGTCGATTCATTTTCCTGAACGGGCGGAAGCGGCGGAAAACGCGAGGCGCCGCTTCGTTTATGAAGAACTGCTCGTGATGCAATTGGCTATCGTACGGTATCGTGCCACACGAGTGGAATCGGTTCAGGGTTTCCGGCACACGGTTGACGGACCCCTGATGAATGCCTTTTTGCAGCATCTGCCGTATACCTTGACAACAGGACAGCAGCAGGCTGTTGACGATATTCTGCGGGATATGAGTGCCGCCCGCCCTATGTTCCGGCTGCTTCAAGGCGATGTGGGTTGCGGCAAAACGCTTGTAGCTCTACATGCGGTAATTGCAGCGTCGGACAGCGGCAGCCAGACCGCTTTCATGGCGCCGACGGAAATTCTGGCTGAACAACACTATGTCACTCTGCAGGGACTATTGGAGCCACTGGGTATTCGAACCGCATTGCTGACCGGCAACATTCCCAATGCGGCACATGTCCGGGAAGAAGTGATGCTGGGCAATATTCCCGTTGTGATCGGCACCC
>Ga0209606_1004881_pt1 | contig 12044 bp, 9 predicted proteins | sample AD_UKC057_MetaG_FD_184412 | JGI IMG/M metagenome (GOLD analysis project Ga0209606, IMG submission 184412) | Active sludge microbial communities of municipal wastewater-treating anaerobic digesters from USA - AD_UKC057_MetaG (SPAdes) (version 2) | ecosystem: Engineered > Bioreactor > Anaerobic >...
CCGGGATTTTTGTCCTGTGTTATACCTCCAATCCTTCACGGGTTGATCTTCAGGCAAAGACAATCCGCAAAAAAGACGGAACGGCGGAGGCGATGTATCAATGGGTGGCGCGGAAAATCCACGACTGGGATACCGCGAAAAACCTGGGTGCGGTAGTCGGCGCAACCGCTCCGAAAGAGCTGGGCGACATTCGGGGTATTCTCGGTCCTGACATACCGATCCTCTGTCCGGGAATCGGGGCACAGGGCGGTGATCTGGAAGAAACTCTTCGATACGGGGAGGCATCACTCGACGGCAATACCCTTATTAACGTATCCCGTTCCGTGCTGTTCGCTTCAAGAGGCAAAGATTTTGCAGAGGCTGCCCGAAACAAGGCGGCCGGAATCGTGGACCGGATGCGTGCCTATTTCAACCTGTAGATGATAAATTAAGAATTAACCCAAATTCGTCAAGGTTTGGTTTGGAAGAGGGCTGCAGAACACCGGATATGGGGGCTGGGGGATTCGGGAAATAGTGCCGGTAATAAACACTCGCATCAGTAAAATCAACCACTTACAAACTTTGATGTCGAATTTGGATTGGCCCCCATTGTGTGGCAAGGGAGGTTCTTTTATGCGGTTGTGGCGGAAGGAGGAACCTTCACCCGGTCGCTTCTCCCGGGAGAAAAGAGGCATTTTCCGCCGTAGGGGCACGTTGCAACGTGCCCCTGCGGTACGGCGTAATGCGATGTTTCTTTGAATGTTATGCGACCGGATATTTTGCCAGGATGCGGTCGAGATCGTACGCGATACGCTCTATAACACTGTCATCAACGGGATCTTCTCCGAATCGGCCGTAGGTCGGAACATTCAAGCCCTTGCGTTTCAGATACGCCAGTCCCGAATAAGGGGCGGAGAGGCCATCGAAAAGACGAAGGGCACGCTGAATGTCTTTTTGTGCCTCCAAAGCCCCCTTGTAATCACCTTGCACAAACCGGTCGAAAACGGCGCGGAGGATTTCCGGGTTGACATCGCATCCCTGCCCAATGACACCACACGCGCCTGACTGGATGGCAGGAAGCATGGCGGTTTCTGCCCCGGCAATCATAACCATATTGCTCCCCTCCATTGCCATCATCAGCTCCAATAGCCATTCATAATTGTTGGTGGAAAGTTTCATCCCGACGATGTTTTTCAGTTTGGAGAGGCGGGAGATCATCTGCGGGGTTGTATTGTACGGAGCGGGAAGCCCCGGCGTATTGTAAACGAAAATGGGTAAGTCAGTGGATTTGGAGACCGCTTCATAATAATTGAAGATGACGTCCTGGACTTTCATGCCGCGAGAAGGTAAAAGCGCGGCAGGGATCACCAGGACCGAGGCGACGGCTCCACGATTGCGGGCGTATTCGGTGAGTTCCAGAGTCTGGTCGAGATACTGCGCCGGGTCTGGGCGGTTCTTGCCGATGGTTTTGTAATGCCTCAAATCAACTCCGGGGGGAACTCCCTCGCGGAAGTATTCCCCAAAGGTCCCGAACATGGCAGGTTTCTTGCCTTCGAGAGCCTCCAGGGTGATGTCGATAGCCCGTTTGGTATCCGCTACGGTGTACGTATACATCTTGCCCAACCCGCACCGAACGAACAGTGTGGTGATACAGGGGTGGTCACGCAGCCAGACAACAAAATGGCGAAATCCATCCCAATCGATCATTCCACCGGGGCCGCAAGGGGTAAACATGGGGACAATGACACCAGTGAGATACGGAGAGACCTCCTGGCCTGTAATGGGGTGACGGAATAAGCTCATAATTAAGACCTTTCACGAAAAGAAATTAAGAACCTTTAGTTTAGCGCTTTGGAAGCGTTCGGTCTGGAGTCGTCGGCGAAACCGATAAGATCATAAGCCAAACAGCACAAATGGATGCTGCGTAACGTGGTTTATGACCATTCCTGTGGGGATTTGAGCCAGGCAGTCAGCAGGTCCACTGCGCCCTGAAGATCCTTTTTATGGACGCTTTCCACGACGGTATGCACATAACGGCACGGAACACTGATGGTGATAACCGGTCTCCCGATGCCGGTGCGCTGCATGGGTCCGGCATCCGTCCCGCCGCGTGGCAGGACTTCCATCTGAAACGGGATTTTGTTGGATTCCGCTGTTTTGATAAACGAATCGACCAGCCCGCGGTGGGAGATAGAATGGCTGTCCATGATTTTGATCGCAACGCCCTCACCCATCCGCGTTATGGCGTGATCCGGCTCCACACCGGGCGTATCGCAGGCCAGAGTAACATCGATGGCAATCCCGATATCCGGGTCCAGGCCGAAACACGATGGGCCGGCTCCTCTGGTTCCAACCTCTTCTTGAACGGCTCCCACCATATACACATCAAAGAACGAATCCGTTCCGAGATTCTTCATCACATTCAATCCGACCCAGACCGCGACACGGTTGTCCATCGCTTTCCCGCTCACCACCTCACCATGATCGTAGAACGGTTGAACCAGGGTAACCGGGTCCCCCACCCGAATGACCTCTTTGATTTCATCGGGTTTCATAAATACATCCACAAAGAATTCATCCACCTCATAAGTTTTCTTTTTGTCCTCCTCCTTGAGCGTATGAATAGGGCGACCGCAGGGATTCATGATTCCGATCACATCCCGTTTCCCCTGGATCAGCACTCGTCGCGCAAACAGGTTGCGTGTGTCGAATCCGCCCAGCGGAACCACGCGAATGAATCCCTTGTCATCGATGTGTTTGACATAGAAACCGATTTCATCGATGTGGCAGGCCAGCATAACCTTACGGGCAGGTTCGGTGCCGCCTGACTTTGCTTTCTTGAGGGCGATCAGATTTCCCAGGGTATCGACAGTGATTCTATCGGCATTGGATTGAAGGTTCTCTTTGGCAATCTCTCGAATCCGTTCCTCACGTCCGGCAACACCGGATGCTTCGCATAGTTTTTTGAGTAGTTCCATTGTCAATTCTGCCTTTGCGAAAAGATGAGTTGAGGATAACCCTTCGATGTGTTCGGTGCGAGGGGAGGCAATAAGTCAGGCAGAACCAACCCGCATTGTATTTCCACCGGACTTCAGAAGAAAAAGTTGAGAGTATACTCGCGGGTTTTAAGGCAATTTCAGAATACGCTCCCTGCACCCCAGACACAGAAATTGGACGTCTCACATTGAGAATGTTTCATAATGAGATTGATGAAAAATGTTATTGACAATGGCCAGGTATGTGATATAATATACTTAATTGCAATACATCTTAGCAATATGATTTATCAAAAGAAATGATTATTCCTTCCAAAAAGGTGTTGCTTTTCCGAATGGAAATGGCATATAATGTGCGCATGTTGATGGTCGGGACGGCGCGTTACCATCTTTCAAAGGTTGAGGTGTGAGAAGGGGCGATGTCTTCATCCGATCGAAACAAAGGCCCTGACACTCAATACTACACACGTGAGAGCCAGTCCAGGTATTCCCCCTCCGGGAAGAACCCCCAGGCAGCGGCGGTAACCGAATCGAACCGGTTTGTGTGCCGGCATTGCGGGATACCGTTTGCTGTGATTCGGAATGCGCGGAAGTTGCAGCTGCTGCGTGAGGGGATCATCAAGCGACCGTTGTGCGCACCGTGCCAGGAGCGGGATCGGGAATTGCTGACTGCCGTGAATCAGTGCCTTCGTGTGCTGGGCGGAGCGTGTACCGTGGCGGAGGTAGTGGGAATCTATTCGGATGAGACACTGGCACGATCCCTGTTCAAAGACCCTTTCGTGAAAGTCCGTGCCCGATATAACGGGAAAGAGACATTAACCGTTCAGGATATCGAGGGCTGGATCGAAGAAGGCGTGATTCAATTTGACGAACACGGTCAGATCAAACCGAAACCCAAGGGATTCCTGCACGACCTGGAGTTGCGCCAGCAGGTTCGGGAAGCGCGGGAGGAGATGATCGACAAGCAGAAACCGAAAGATACGTTTCCCGATGAAGGAGGCACGGTGTTTGTGTCGCGCAGAAGCAAGAAGGGCGGGGCTTCCATCGGGGCAGAGTATTGGGAGACGCTGAAAGATGCCGAGTCGGTCAAGTAGAAATTCCGCCTGATTTTCATACCATTCCTTTATGCCTCAAATCCGAATAACGCGACTGGGGTCGCCCCGACAAACCGGCAGCGGCAAGCCACCGTGCTTGTCCGTATGAAATCACAACCGAAACGGGAATAAACCGTGATCCCGATTCTCTTTCTCATACTCGTTCTCAGCCCGCTGCAATTGGAGATTACTCCGCTCGACTGGCAGACGGAGGGATCCAGGCAGTTGGAGCGAGAGCTGCGCAGCCGGGGTATTCCGATCCTTCGGGTAATTGACGTGCGAACCTCGGATATCGCTCCTCTGCCGGAAATCAGAAAATACATCCGTTTACCCCTGCCGGAGGATACCCGTGTGTTGCTGGTCGATGGCTCCAGCCCGGCTTTCAATGAGCAGTTCGCGGTACGTCTCCAGCCGGATGGGAACACCCAGAGTATCGACGGATTCACACAGGGACGCCTGATCGCCATCCGTGTTCCCGGCTCGCTTGAGAAACGATTCAATGAGGTGTTTCGTCATGAGTTGGTTCATGCGTACCTGAATGTCGTTGCGCCGGGAAGGAATCTGCCGCCGTGGTTGGAAGAGGGACTGGCCTGCTATTTCTCCGGCAGTCCCAATCATCTGAACCATGAAACATACCGCCTTTATGAGCGCGACATGCGGTACCTGTTTGACCACTACTCAGACCGGGTTCCGTATTTCCTGGCCGATGCCCTCTCCTCCATGGATACCAACAATGCGCTTTTTCTGCATCTCCGCATTCCTGATTCGGTCCGTTTGCATATCATGCGGCTGTCCTGGGAAAACGCCTTGTGGATTTCAATTCTTCTGGTTCCCGTGTTGGCATTTATATTCGGCAGATTTCTCAGCGAGTTGCTCTATCCATGGTATGTCGGGGTACGACGCAGATATCTTGGATATCAATATATGAAACGGCTCCGAAAACTGGAGCGGAGAATACGTTCGGAGATTCCGCATCCTGTGGTGCAGTTTGTCGCCGCTGCACAAAAAGCGGCAGCGCAAGCGGATATTGCAAGGCGGTCTGCCGAACGGCTGGAGCATCGGCTGCACGAGATTTCCTGTAGATTTCTTGATTGCGCGGATTCTCTTGTCACATATTTCGCCCCCCGTTTCCCCGGATTCGGCGTCTATATGAATGCGTTGGGGGAGGCGCTCCATACCATTCATGTATTTCGTGACGCTGGTTCCGGGATTTCATCCGGTCTTGCGCAAGCAGAAGCCGGTCCGGTGATGATGGAACAAGCGCCGGCAGGGATGGACCGGGCAATTTCGGCAATCGGCAAGATCGCGCTTGCTCGACCGTCCTTTCCTCCCGACCGATGCGTTCGAAGATGGATCGGCGCCCAAGAGGACTGGAAAAGGGAACGGGAACAGCTGCGCGCGTTGTGGGCCGAGACAGCGAGCGAGTTTGAGGCTTTGCGCGGAAGGTGCAGAGAATTGGGTGAGTATTCGTCCGACCTGTCAATCCTACCTGAATCCTCGCCGGTCTCCGGGAGGGGCCTTTCGGAGACATTTTCGGATGTTCATCCGCTCCTCGCATACGGAATTGCCGTTCGGGATGCGCTTGACCAATGGCAGGCGGGGATGATCTCTCTGCCGGAAGCGGTGGAAACCATACGCCATGCAGAGCAGAGACGGTTTCAGGATTTCCGAACCTGGATCGATGACCGGGATACCGGGGCGCTTTTTCGTGGGGACCAACGGGTTGCGGAGTTTGTCGAGGCGCTGGCGCAAGGGAACATGGGAGGTCCGGCGCGACGATGGGGGTATCAGGACTTTGTTCCGCGTATCCGCCGAGAGGGGTATTTGCGCTGGCTTTGTCCGCCTGATGCGCTGGAGGCCGCGTCATTTATGCTGTTTTTCTGCATTTTCGGCGCATCCTGGGTGTATCTCCGGCGCTTCTGTGCGTTCTTTCTTCAGGGTGTAGATCGTTTGCTTGGAGGATAAAAGCGCACAGGGAATCTGAAAAATGGAGCTGTTCACGTATGGACGGCCGGGCAAAATTATGTCATAATAGGTTTAGTATGCGAGTCGGGGTCTCCGATTCCTTGTGCGGCATGGTATTGGAAGGCGGTAAGGCGACGCGAAACCGGCAGCGCGTTCGTCGGTTGACATATCGGGAGAATCCGGCGGGATTGCGCGGACCCGTCACCGACCTGCGGACGCGGCTGACTTGGATGATTGGGCATTCATGATGGCACAACCGTCCAGCTTCCTGTATCACTACCGTCATGCACTGAACCTCTTCCAGAGCGGTCACTACGAAGAGGCGCTCACCGCTTTGAAAAATGCCCTCCTTATGGAACCTAATTTCCCGGACGCTTATGTCGCCATTGCGAAAATTCATGATGAACTGGGAAATTACGAAGACAGCATTTCTCTGTACAAAAAGCTGGAGAGCATGCTTCCGAACGACCAGGAAATTTCCAAACGTCTGGCAGCGGCCTATGAGAAATCGGGCGACAAAAAACGCGCTGTCCGGAAGATGAGACAGGTGATTCGAAGCAATCCCCGTGACACCCAGGCCCGATGTCAACTCGCCCGGTGGCTGATTGCAGACCGCAGATTCCGGGCAGCGAACTCTCTTCTCCGCAAGGGGATTCGTGTCGTGGGAACCTGCGCGGAGTTTTACAATCTCATGGGCGAAATCCGCCGTTACCAGAAAAAACTCGAGATGGCTCAGGAGTATTATGAGCAATGCCTGGAAATCGATCCGGACCATTCGGGCGCGAAACGCGGGATCAGCCAGGTAATTCGCGCGATGGATGCCGGAGACGCCGCTGTCGCCTCCGATCAGGACTCCCAGGACACGGAAGCCCGGGAAGAGCTGGTTGAAGCGGCTCAGCTGTTCACGGACGGCAAATACGATGTGGCAATTGTCAAGCTCCAGGCGCTTCGGGAGAAACGTGCGGTAAAACGTCAGGCATCCATCCTCTTGGGTCTGGCTTATGTCAGGAAAAGCCTGTTCAAACGGGCACGCGATATCTTTTATGATCTCGCCAATACGATGCGCCCGGAGACTCTTGTCCTGTTCAACCTGGGTCTTACGTCCAATCGGATCGGGGAATATGAGGTTGCCATTCGCGCATTGACAGAAGCGCTGGAGGCCGACCCGGAATACTATGAGGCCCTGCTGGAATTAGGATTTGCCTACCAGCGAACCGACAATATCAAAAAAGCCAGGGAAACCTATCTGCGGGCCATTCGCCTGACCGCAAGCGATCCGCGAGCGTACGCATTAATCGCGCGCCTGGAATATGATCTGAAACACAAAAAGCAGGCGGAACAGATCCTGATGCGGGGTCTCCGAATCGACTCCCAATCCCCCGAACTGCTTTTGACCCAGGGGTATATTCTTCTGAAAGAGAAGCAGCCTCAACGAGCTGTCGGCCCACTTCAACAATGTGTGAAACTGGCTCCCAACTCCTTTGAAGCGCACAGGAACTTGGGGCATGTGCTGGAACTGCTGGGGAACACTGTCGCGGCAACCAAAAGCTACCGTATGGCCTATCAGCTCAATCCCAGCGATGAAGATTGCCGTCTGCAGATCGAGCGGCTGGAGAGCGTGTGAAGCCTTGTCTCAACCGTCATTCCGGCTTTCGCCGGAATGACGCGCTCGCCTCAACGTTCTGTCTCAGACCGGCTCCAGCAGGGCCAGGACCTCGACATGCGGGGTATGGGGGAACATGTCGAAGGCTTTGAGGAAGAATGGGCGATAGCGACCCGCATCCGCGAATCGGGCCAGGTTGTCCGCCAATGCCTTCGGATTACAGGAAAGACAGGCGATGCGGCATGGGGGACAGGCATCGAGAAAGGCAAATACCTGCCTGCTCAGTCCGGCACGCGGCGGGTCCAGAATAATGACATCTTTTCCCCGCAGATCGAACGGTGGCCGTTGAACAGAGGCAACATCCGATTGCATGACACGCACATTGCCGAGTCCGTTTCGACGGATGAATTCGTGTGCCGTCTCGACATTAACCGGGTCTATCTCAATTCCAAGCGCTTCCGCTACCCTGTCGGATAGCGATCCGCCGATCAACCCCATGCCGCAATACAAATCCAAAACTCTTTCCTGTCCGCTGAGATTCAGCGCGTCCGCCAGAGTTTCGTAGATTGTTGCGGCCACGGTCAGATTCGGCTGCATAAAGGTCCGTGAATAAATCGGCGCCTCCAACCCCAAAAACCTTTCTGTGATGAAAGGCTGACCGAACACCAACTCCGAACGCAGCGGCGCGGCGACATCCGCCACTCCCGGCACGTAACTCCAATATAATCCACGCAATTCGGGGCAAGATTGAGTCAGATGTTTTGCCAATCCGGCAATAACTTGCATGTTTTCCTCTGCGGTCATTATATCGGCAAGGAACCGACGGGTGGCGCAGGTCCCCCGAATCAAAAGGTACCGCCAGAATCCATCGTGGCGGTTCTTGTGGTATGCGGGCAATCCTGAATCCCGTGCAAATTCGCGCACCGCCCAGAGAATCCGTGAAAACTCACTTGGGCAAAGATGGCATTCCTCCAAGTCGATTAAATCCCAATACTTTCCCCTCCGATGCAGTCCCAATACCAGGCGGTCATCCCGTGAGGAGAATGTAAACTCCATCCGATTCCGGTACTCCCACAGGATCGGGGAAGGATACACATCCAGGGTTTCCAGAAGGTCCGGAGGCACAACAGGAGCCGACAGTTCCCGCAAGTCGGAGCGTTTTTGCTCCAGTTGCAGGTGATAAGGGATGTCCTGAGTCCGGCAGCCGCCACAGGTCCCGAAATGCGGGCATCGGGCTGCGCTTTGTCGGTTTTCCTGGTCCATTTTACCGTTCAATTCAGAGTATGACATTGATGGCGAATTGTATAAAAAATACTATAGTGATGACTGGAGGGAAATCGAAATGATCCGGCTCATCCTGATCCTCATCTCGACATTCGGAATCGTTTTATCGGCATTTGGGCAAGAGGCAGAAGTGGTGGTTTACACTGCCCTGGACCGGATCTATTCGGAACCGTTGCTGAAAAAATTCGAACAACAAACGAATATCAAGGTCCTTCCGATTTATGACACGGAATCGAATAAAACTGTCGGTCTGGTGAATCGCCTGATCGCAGAAAAAGCCAGGCCACAGTGCGATGTGTTCTGGAACAACGAGGTTGTCCGAACACTGGTTCTCAAAGACAGGGGGGTTCTTGCGCCGTACGCTTCTCCCATGGCCGTGGAAATCCCCGAAAAATACCGTGATCCCGAGCATTTCTGGACAGGTTTCGCCGCCCGCGCGAGGATTCTCATCGTGAATACCGATCTGGTTTCGGAAGCGCATCTTCCCGGTTCCGTCTGGGACCTCGCCGATCCCCGCTGGCACGGTCAGACTGCAATCGCCAATCCGATGTTCGGAACCATGGCCACACATATCGCCGCCCTGTTTGCTGTCCTCGGGCCGGAAAAAGCCAAGAAGTATTTCCAGGCAATCAAGAAGAACAAGACGGTTCTTGCGCCCAGTAATTCGGCGGTTCGAGACATGGCCGCACGGGGCGAGATCGCTTTCGGCCTGACGGATACGGACGATGCCAACGGAGCCATTGAGGACGGCAAGCCCGTAAGAATTGTGATTCCTGACCAGGAAGACGGTGCAATGGGGGTTCTGGTCATCCCCAATACCGTTGCCCTGATCGCCGGGGCGCCACATGAAAGGGAGGGTCAGCGGCTGATCGACTTCCTGCTCTCAGAAGAAACCGAGGAGTGCCTTGCCCAGTGCCGATCTGCGCAGATCCCTCTGCGTCCCGGTGTAGAGAAGCCGGAAAACACGCTGGACCTGGAAAAACTGAGGGTCGTGGACATTTCCTATCCTCAAGTTGCGGAGACTCTTCCGAACTCGATGCAATTTGTTCACGAGGAATTGCCTGGTTTTTAGCGGTCGTTACCCCGGCTCCCTTTCTAGCCTCACCTTCAGATGCGCTAACTTAAGTGATTGATAGATCATGGTGGGAGTGGAGGAAGATATCGTAGAAAGGTGACTCAGACCGGTATTTGCATGAAGGAGTAACGCGTTCTCCCTTGTGATTGATTGCGATCCGACAGAGTAAAAAGGCAATCGAACGGCCGTTCAGATGTCGGAATTGTATCCGCTTCATCGGCAGATCGAGCGGATTTTCAAACGCTTGAAGACCATTCTTACATCACGAAATCTGTGTGTGAAGGACCCGCAATTAGCGAAGATATACCTCTTTTCGAAAACCCTCGGAGCGTTATTCATGGGGGATCAGACAGATAGGAACGAATACTTGTCTCTGGGAGGCATTCGAAAAGAACATCAGGAAATTGAGGCGCCACCTGCGGGATAATCCAAGGCGGAGAGAGAAACAACAGTGGCCCATAACCCTACTGGCCTCCCTTGGACCAGTTGAAACCAGGCCGGTTGAGCATGGTGCGGACGCGGACCGTGTAAGTGTGACAGCGGGCAACATGTTCCTGTCCCGCAGAGGCGAGGCTTTCCCGCGCGGCTTTGTTTTCAAGAAGGTCGGCGACGGTTTCGTAGAGAGACTCCGGGGATTTTGGAAACCGCGCATGAACACTGTCGGTCAGGAGTCCCTGCTCGCAGTCTGCTACCCAGTCCGCGACAAGGCAACCCCCTGAAATCAGCACATCGAAATCTCTTGCGTTCAAACAGGTCGGGCATTGGCAACTATGCAGACCGATATTGACTTGGGTGGAACGATAGAGGTCCGGAACATTGTCAACGCCGATTCTTCCATGAATACGTTCCGGGGGCATTTCCGGGAACAGGACTCCCCAAGTGTCGGTTCCATACAGGTGCAAACCGAGAGGAATCAGGGGCCGGAGGTAACGGACTCGTTTTTCACTATTGGCGGCCACATAGAGGAAATAGGCGACTGCCGCCGTGTTTCGCAGAGGAGTTGCGCGCCAGACACCGACGACTTTCTCGATCATCCCCAGTGCCTGTTTCGATGGCGAGACCATCCGGGCGCATTCCATGGGGGTCTCGGCATTCCCGCTTACGAGACGGTCTACCTGATCTAGGATGGCACCGCGGTCAGCCTGCGGCAATACAGAGAAGACATCTTTGAGATCGGTCACATTCCCTACAAAAGCGACGGGGTGTTGAAATCTTTCCCGGACCTGTCCGGCTCGTGTCACACCGGCTGCGACGGGCAGAAATCCACCCTTTTGAGCAGGGGAACATCGCAATGCAGGTTCGAATGTCCGATCCATCCAGAATACAGTGTCACGGTCATCGAACGAGTCCGGGCCGATTGTAGAGTAAAAATCCGAGTTATCGGAGAACCAGGCGACTCGTCGCAGCGATCGGAGAAAGGGATTGTCTTTCCGCATTCCGAGCGGCCGAACAAAGTCACCGCCCGGCGTGTTTAAAAGCACGACAAGATCCGGCCGGACCCGTGCCAGACTGGTCAAGATCCGCAGCGGCACGGTCCGGCAGGGCTGGATGGACTCGATATGGACCGAAAGACCATTCGCGCGGAACCCATCCGCAATAGCGTGAACGATGGGCGCATGAAAACTGTTGGGGACATTGTATGTCCAGATTTGAGTCGGCCCATGTTCGGGGACGGTCACAGGCTCTCGCAGGGAACGGCATACCGAGGAATTATCCGGGGCAATTTCGGTATACGCGGAGGATATCGCGGTTTGATATGCCTGAGTTTCCTCGGCGGAGAGACCCGGAACAGGTAATGCGGCGATCAGGTTCCAGCCGATCATGTAAAGCGATTCGCGTCGAAGAAGGTCGGCGAGTTTCGATCTCAGGTCAGGGCCAATACACCAATAAACATCCGGCGAACTGAGAACCGCGCGGAGATCGTACAGATGAAATGCGGAACGGACGGAATCCTCGGAATGCTCCAGGAGAACCACGACGGCATCGGGCCTTGTGTTCGGATTTGCTAAAACCGCCGGGACGAGTCCGGCGTGAATGCCCATAAAGAG
>Ga0209606_1004888_pt1 | contig 12027 bp, 8 predicted proteins | sample AD_UKC057_MetaG_FD_184412 | JGI IMG/M metagenome (GOLD analysis project Ga0209606, IMG submission 184412) | Active sludge microbial communities of municipal wastewater-treating anaerobic digesters from USA - AD_UKC057_MetaG (SPAdes) (version 2) | ecosystem: Engineered > Bioreactor > Anaerobic >...
GCTCTGGGCGCGATGTCCAAGACCCTTGTGGAAACCGTTCTGGGGTTTCCACAGGGTCGCCATTTCCACAGCCCGGGTGTGCGCACGCTCATGCCGCCGCCCCCGATCGGCGACCCGGCTTCTGCCGGCTGCGGTACGACTCGCCCTCGATGAGCAGGTCGTAGGCGTTGCTGGTGAAGCGGTCGATAGCGCTTTGGGCGCGGACGGGGTCGGCAAAGGTCGCGAGCCATTCGTCCGGCGCGCGGTTCGAGGTGACGATGATCGAGCCGACCCGGTGGCGTTCGGTCAGCAGCTCGTAGATGTCGCGGCTCTCGGTCGGGTCCATCGTGTCGAGGGCGAAATCGTCGAGGATGAGCAGATCGACGGCGAGGAGCTTTCGCAATTCCGCCTCGTAAGTGTGGTCGAGCCGGGCGTGCTTGAGCGTTTTGAGCATCCGGTCGGCCCGCAAGGCGAGGACCGAGCGGCCCCGCCGGCAGGCGGCGTATCCGAGGGCGTGGGCGAGGAAGGTCTTGCCGACGCCGACGGGGCCGACGATCGCGACATGCGCATGGGCGTCCAGGAAGCGGAGGGAGGCGAGGTCATTGAGCAGCGTCTTGTCGAAGGTGACCTTGGCCGTGGGGTCCCAGGCCTCCAGCTGCATGGTCGGATCGAGGTGGGCTCGCTGGACGCGCGTGGTGACGCTCAGGGCATCGCGTCGCGACGCCTCGTCCCCCAGGACGACGAGCAGGAAGTCCTGGTGGGCGAGCTGCTGCTGTCGAGCGAGGGCGAAGCGCTCGGGCAGCGTGTCGAGCATCCGACCGAGTTTGAGGCGGCGGAGGACGGCGCGGAGATCGGGCGAAATCGGATCCTTCATTCAGGCTCTCCTTCAGTCGGGGGCGTGGCGGGCACGAGCGCCAGGCGGTACTGCGCGGCCGGACGCAGGAAGCGTGCGGGGGCCGGAGCGGGCGGCGCGGGAGCGGACGGCGCGGCGGTGACCGCGAGGGCGAGCATGCGTTGGAGGCGATGGACGTCGAGCATCCCGCGACGAGGGCCAGCCGGCACGCCTCGTCGACGCGTCGGCTGCCGTAGCGGCGGGCGAGGCCGAGGACGGCATAGACCCGGCGCATCCGCGTCCAGGGTAGCGGGCCATCCAAGAGGGTGCGGACGTAGCGGCCGACCGCCTCGCCGTGCCCGTCGGCCTGCGTCTGCAAGTAAGTGACGTCGCGGAGGGCATAGGCGGTCCGCTCCGCGGGAAAATCCTCGGCGTGCGTCGACTTGCCGCCGGGCGGGCAGCGGGGATGCGTCTTGATCAGCACGCCGCGGTGATAGAAGCGGACGGTCGCGCGGTCGGCGCGGGCGCGCAGACGCACGCCGATCCACCGAGTGGGCAGGGAGTACAACGCGCACGCCACGACGGCGTAGTGATCGCGGCCGACCTTGGGGTCGCACCAGGCCGGGAGGTCGTACGCCTCGATTGGGGCTGGCTGGAGGGCGGCGTGCTCCTCGGCCTCGAAATGCTCGAGGGGCCGGCGCTGGGTGCGCGAGTGCCGGCGGTGGCCGTACTCCTCGAGACACCAGCGGCGTGCGCAGGTCCGGGCGGCGTCGAGGTCGATCAGCTCTTCACCGGCGAAACAATCGTCGCGCACCGACGCCACCGCCCGCTCGACCCGGCCCTTGTCCTGTGGATGGCGGACGCGGGTGGGATCGACGTGGAAGCCGCGCGCTTGCGCATACTCGAGAAACGCATCGACCAGTTTGGGCTCGAGATTGTCGGCGGTGTGAACGATCGCCTTCGTGTTGTCCGGGATCAGCACGCGGAAGACGCCGCCGTAAAACTCCCACGCGGCCTCACAGGCTTCGATCGCCGTGGCCGTCGTTTCCCGGAAGATGGGATAGACAAAGCGGTGTCGAGAGCGGACCGCCGTGAAGATCCACGCGCGGAAGCGACGACGCGTTGTCCCCCGCAGCCAGCCAACCCACCCCGTGTCGAGCTGCAGCTCCTGTCCCGGCTCGCCATCCACGACGCCCACCGTCGCCGCGCGGCGGCCGAAGCCCAGCTCGCTCACCGCATACCGGTGGAGGGTCGCATAGGGCAGTTTCACGCCCTTCCGGCCCAGCAGCGTGCGGATTTTGGTCAGCCGCAGCTCTTGCTTGAGCCATTTCTCGATGTCCGCCCGGTGCTTCACGCATGCCGCCCAGCTGTCGCCGTGCGGTCGCTCAATCACCGGATGCAGTGCGAGCAGCACCGCCGTCACCTGAGCATCGGTGACCGCCGTCGCGCCCGGGAGCACCCCTGCGTCCCCCGCGACCTTCAGGTAGCGACGGACCGTCTTCGGATCGAGCCCCAGTATCGCGGCGATGCGCTTGGTCGCCGTGCCGGCAAACCACAGGCGCAACACCTCCTTCACTTCGATCATCGTGACCTCGCGATACGCCATCCCCTCCTCCAGCCCGCCCCGGGGGCCGGGTCGGAAGGGGGATGATCGCTGCGTCACGCACAGGGGGGAAAGGTGGTGAGAAACACCGGTCCGTCAGGGGGGAATGCTGGTGAGAAACCTGTCAGGCAGGGGTCCCTAGGTCGTGATTACCGACAGCACCTTGAGCACCTCCAGCACCGCACCTTCAGCACCTCCAGCACTGCACCTCCAGCACCTCCTGCACCGCCTGCACCCCCAGCACGACGAGCTTCATCATCCCGCTTGACAGCCCCCGAGCTGAGCCGCCATAGTGGAAAACTGCGCGGCGAGTGCTGCGTCGGCGCCGCGTGCCAGCCCTTTGTGGCAGCTCCTGGTCTCGGGCTGCCAGCATGAAGAGTACGGCGAGAGTTCCGGCTCGACGACCCGTACGCCATACCGTCGTCCTGCTCCCTCACCCGGAGCGAACGGTGGCCCAGCCGGCCAGGCCAGGTGGCCTGGAGCCATGCGCGAGCGAGACGGACCGCGATCTCGAAAGGGCGTCATCCCAGCACGAGGAAGGACTATGGAGAAACTGACCCACACGCTCACCTCGGAGTCCGTGTCGGAGGGCCACCCCGACAAGGTTTGCGACTACATCGCCGATTCGATCCTGGACGCGCACCTCTCGGGCGACGCGCGGAGCCGCGTGGCCTGCGAGGTGCTGTGCAAGGACGGGCAGGTGGTGCTGGCCGGCGAGATCACGTCGAGGACGCCGGTGGACTACGAGGGCATCGCGCGCGCCGCCATCCGGGAGATCGGGTACGTGTTCGACGGCGAGGCGTTTCACGCCGACCGCGTCAAGGTTCTTCAGTTCATCTCCCGGCAGTCGGACGACATCGCGCAGGGCGTGGACGAGGGCCGCGGCCTCGACGTCGAGCAGGGGGCCGGCGACCAGGGCATGATGTTCGGCTACGCGACCGACGAGACGCCCGAGCTGATGCCGCTGCCGATCGTCCTGGCGCACCGCCTCACCCGGGGGCTCGCCGAGGACCGCCGCAGCGGGAAGTACCCGTGGATCCGGCCCGACTCGAAATCGCAGGTGTCGGTCGAGTATGCGAACGGCCGGCCGGCCCGCGTGACCACCGTGCTGGTGTCGACGCAGCACGACCAGGACACGCCGCACGCGGAGATCGAGCGCTACGTGGCGACCTGCCTGGCGCCCCGCGTGCTCGACTCGTGGTTCACGCCCGAGGTGAAGGTGCTCGTGAACCCGACCGGCAGCTTCGCGCTCGGCGGTCCGTCGGCCGACTGCGGCGTCACCGGCCGCAAGATCATCGTCGACACCTACGGCGGCGCGGCGCACCACGGCGGCGGCGCGTTCAGCGGGAAGGACCCCTCGAAGGTGGACCGCAGCGGCGCGTACTTCGCGCGGTACGTCGCGCGCCAGGTCGTCAAGGCCGGCATCGCCCGGCGGGCCGAGGTGCAGGTGGCGTACGCGATCGGGAAGGCGCAGCCGGTCTCGACCAAGGTGGAGACCTTCGGAACCGGCGACGAGAAGGCGGCCCGCGAGATGGTGGACCGGTTCGACTTCAGGCCGGCCGCGATCATCGAGTCGCTCGACCTGCTGCGCCCCATCTACCGGGCGACGACCAACTACGGCCACTTCGGCAAGACAGGGCTCCCGTGGGAAGCCTGAGATGAACTTCAGGACGATCATCGAACCGTTCCGGATCAAGTCGGTCGAGGCGATCGCCTTCACCACGCGCGAGGAACGGGCCCAGGCGCTGCGGGCGGCCGGCTACAACGTCTTCCGGCTGCCCGCCGCCGAGGTGCTGATCGACCTGCTGACCGACTCGGGGACCGGCGCCATGTCGGCGGCGCAGTGGGGCGCGCTGATGCAGGGCGACGAGTCGTACGCCGGGAGCCGGTCCTTCTACCGCTTCGAGGCCGCGGTGAGGGACCTGACCGGCTTCAAGCACGTCATCCCCACCCACCAGGGTCGGGCCGCCGAGCACATCCTTTTCCACACGGTGCTGCGGCCGGGCCAGATCGTCCCGAGCAACAACCACTTCGACACCACCCGCGCCAACATCGAGGCCGAGGCGTGCGAGGCGCGCGACCTGGTGATCTCCGAGGGCCGTGTCCCCGCCCTGGTCCACCCGTTCAAGGGGAACGTCGACCTGGCGGCACTCGAGCGCACGCTCGCCGAGGCGGGCGACCGCGTCCCGCTCGTGATGGCGACCATCACCAACAACTCGGGCGGCGGCCAGCCGGTGTCGCTCGAGAACCTCCGCGGCATCCGCGCCCTCTGCGACCGCTACCGCAAGCCGTTCTTCCTCGACGCCTGCCGTTTCGCCGAAAACGCGTACTTCGTCAAGGTGCGCGAGGCAGGGCAGGGGGGCCGAACGCCCAAGGCGATCGCGCAGGAGCTCTTCTCGCTGGCCGACGGCTGCACCATGTCGGCCAAGAAGGACGGGCTCGCGAACATCGGCGGCTTCCTCGCGCTCAACGACGATCGCTGGGCCGAGGAGGCCCGCAACCTGCTGATCCTCACCGAGGGGTTCCCGACCTACGGCGGCCTCGCCGGGTACGACCTGGAGGCAATCGCGCGCGGCCTGGAAGAGGTGGTCGAGGAGCCGTACCTCAGGTACCGGATCCGTTCCACCGAGTACCTGGGCGACAAACTGACCGCCGCCCTCGTCCCGACGATCCGGCCGGCAGGCGGCCACGCCATCTACCTCGACGCCAAGGCGCTGCTGCCGCACGTCGCGCCGCTCGAGTACCCCGGCGTGGCGCTCGCCAACGCCCTGTACGTCGAGGCCGGGATCCGCGGAGTCGAGATCGGGACGCTGATGTTCGGGCGGAAGCCGGACGGAAGCGAGGTCGCCGCCCCGATGGAGCTGGTGCGGCTTGCCATCCCGCGGCGCGTCTACACGCAGTCCCACATCGATTACGTGGCCGAAGGCGTGATCGAGGTCGCCCGGAAGAAGGACTCGATTCGCGGCTACCGGATCGCCAGCTCGCCGGCCGTGCTCCGCCACTTCACGGCCACCTTCGAGCCGCTCTCGTAAAGGCCGCCGACGCGGGCGGCCGGCAGGGGTTTCACCTGCTGGCCGCCGCCTGCAACCACCTATCCGTCGCGGCGCCGGTCGCGCCGCTGATTCTCGAAGATCTCGCGGTTGGCTTCCTCCGCTTCCTCGCGGCGCTTGTCCTCGTCGCGGGCCGTGTCGCCGAGCGAGGTCGTTTCGCCGGCCGTCTCGATGCCCAGCACGTCGCCCGGCTGCGCGCGGTCGTTCAGGTCCTCCGGTGGCGTGCCGGCTGCCGTATCGGAACGGCGGATGGTGCCGAGCCCCTCGAGGTCGCGGCGATCCGTCCTGCGTGCCAGGTCTTCGTCGTGCCGGGCGGTGATGTGCTCCGGCGCGTATCCGGTGACCTCGGCGTCGGTGCCTGCGACGTCCGGGGCGTAGTCCTCGGCCAGCGGCCGGTTGGTGAGCGGCGGGGGCGGCAGATCGGCCGGCTGGGCCCGCCACCAGTCGGGTTGGCTGTAGTGACTCCACCGGTCGTAGTCCCACGTGTCGCCCATGCGCGCGGCGACCTCGTTCGGCGCCAGCGCGGTGAGCGTCCGCTCGTCGATCCGCCGGACCTCTTCCTCGGTGAACTCGTCGAACCGATCGATGTGGACCTCCGGGAATCCCTGGATCGTGTCCCGTTCGATGTCCACGCGAAGCGCGCGGTTGTCCGGGTCCAGCCGCACGTGCCCGATCGGCACCAGGTAGTGACGGCTCGAGAACCAGCCGCCTGAGTCGACCACCAGGTAGTACGGGCGATTCGAGTTCCTCTGGACGATGAAGCCGTCGACCGACCCCAACTTGTCACCGGCGGCGTTCCGCACGTCGAGGCCGTCGAAGTCGATGCGGTCGTCCGCGACGTACCCGGCATCCAGGTACTGCAGGTTGGGTGTCCGGATGTTCTCCGCCATAGCTCCTCCGTTCTGGCCACAGGCGGGACGCCTGTGCCACTGCCACCACTCACAGGCGGGACGCCTGTGCCACTGCCACCGGGGCTGCAAGCAAGGTGCCCGGCAAGGTGGCGTGACCAGGCCGGTGATGCCGGCAACGCAGGTCGGCCCCGCCCCTCGCGGACCATCGCATGGAGCGGGGCCGGGCATCCTTTCTGCACACGAGCGGTGGGAACTCTGCTGGAAGGGGAGGGCGTGAGAAACCAGCCAGGGCGCGCGGACGGCCGCCGCTTACCGATCGGTGCCGAGGTGATGGCCGCGGGCGGCGTGCACTTCCGCGTATGGGCGCCGGGGCACGCACGCCTCGACCTCGTGCTGGAGGACGGTGGGAGCGGACGCACGCTCAAGCTGTCCATGGAGTGCGAGCCGGGTGGATACCATTCGGCCTTCGCGCCGCAGGCCGGCGCCGGCACCCGGTACCGTTTCCGCGCGGCGGGGCACGATCGCCTGCTCCAGGACCCGGCCTCGCGCTTCCAGCCCGACGGACCGCACGGCCCCTCCGAGGTCGTCGACCCGTCCGACTACCGCTGGAGCGACGCGGCGTGGCCGGGTGTGAAGCTCGAGGGGAAGGTCCTCTACGAGATGCACGTGGGCACCTTCACCCCCTCGGGCACATGGGAGGCCGCATCGCGGCAGCTCGACGAGCTGCGCGCGGCCGGCGTCACGGTCATCGAGATGATGCCGGTCGCCGACTTCCCCGGGCGCTTCGGCTGGGGCTACGACGGGGTGGACCTGTTCGCTCCCACCCGGCTCTACGGGAGGCCCGACGACCTGCGGCGGTTCGTGGACCGCGCACATGCAGCCGGCCTCGGCGTCATCCTCGACGTCGTCTACAACCATGTGGGCCCGGCCGGCTCGTGCCACAAGGCCTTCGCCGCGGACTACTTCACCGACCGCTACTCGAACGAGTGGGGCGAGGCGATCAACTTCGACGGACCCAACGCCGCGCCGGTGCGCGAGTTCTACGCGGCCAACGCCAGGTACTGGATAGAGGAGTTCCATTTCGACGGCCTGCGCCTCGACGCGGTACAGGCGATCCACGACGCCTCGCCGTGCCACATCCTCGCGGAAATCGCAGCGGCGGCTCGCGCGGCGGCCGGCGGCAGGTCCATTCTGCTCGTGGCGGAGAACGAGGTGCAGGACGCGCGTACCGTACGGCCTGCATCCGAGGGGGGATACGGCATCGACGCGGTGTGGAACGACGACTATCACCACAGCGCGCTTGTCGCCCTGACCGGCCGGAACGAGGCGTATTACACCGACCACCTCGGCGTGGCACAGGAGTTCATCTCGGCGGCGAAGTACGGCTACCTCTACCAGGGGCAGCGATACGCCTGGCAGCGAAAGGCTCGCGGCACCCCCACGTGGGGCCTTCCGCCCGCCTCTTTCGTCACCTTCATCGAGAACCACGATCAGGTGGCCAACTCGGGTCGCGGGCGCCGCGTGCGGCAGCTCACCAGCCCGGGCCGGTACCGGGCCGTGACCGCCCTGACGCTGCTCGGGCCGGGCACCCCGATGCTCTTTCAGGGCCAGGAGTTCGGTTCCTCGAGCCCATTCCTCTTCTTCGCCGACCACGACGACACCCTGGGCAGCGCGGTCCGCGCAGGTCGGGCTGAGTTCCTGCGACAGTTCCCATCGCTTGCGGGCGAGGCGATGCAGCGCCAACTGGCCGACCCGGGCGCGTTCGAGACCTTCGCGCGATGCCGCCTCGACTTCTCCGAGCGCGAGCGCCACGCACCCATCTACGCGCTCCACCGCGATCTGCTGCGGCTGCGGCGCGAAGATCCCGCCTTCCGCGCGCAGCGCCCGGGAGGCCTTGACGGGGCGGTGCTCGCGCCCGAGGCTCTCGTGCTTCGCTTCTTCGGCCCCGGCGGGCACGACGGCGATCGGTTGCTGCTCCTCAACCTGGGCCGCGACCTGACCTTGCGGGTCGCCCCCGAGCCGCTGCTCGCCCCGCCCGAGCACCTCCGGTGGGAGGTTCTCTGGTCGAGCGAGGATCCGAGGTACGAGGGCGGCGGGACTCCCGAGGTCGTGACTCCCGAGGGACTTCGGGTTCCCGGCGAGTCGGCCGTCGCGCTCGCCGGGCGGCCGCACGCGGAGGAAGGGGACTGATGGCGCTCGTCAGGCGTCTCGAGCGGTCCGGCGGGCGGTACGAGGTGGACGAGCTGCTCGGCCGCGAGTGGCTCGTCACCAACGGGTTGGGCGGCTACGCGAGCGGTTCGGTGGCGGGTGTGCCGACGCGCCGCTACCACGGCGTCCTCGTTGCCGCGCTGCCGGGGCCCCTCGGCCGGATGGTCATGCTCAACCACGTGGGCGAGACGCTGGTGGACGAGGAAGGCGGCCGCGTGCCGCTGTCCACGATCGAGCTGACAGGCGGCCTGGCCGAACCCGAGGCCCCGGCCTGCCTCGAGGAGTTCGCGGTGGAGGACGGCTTGCCCGTCTGGCGCTTCAGGCACCATGACCTGGTGGTGGAGAAGCGGCTGCTGATGCCGCATCGCCAGAACACCACGCACGTCTTCTACCGCCTCGCGGCGGGAGGCGAGCGTTCCACGCTCGAGCTCCGGCTCTTCGTGCACATCCGCCCGCACGAGGGAGAGGTGTCGGAGCGCCTCGATACCTCCTACACGCTCACCGCGTTCGAGGATCAGTTCGAGCTGTCGGCGCCGGACCTGCCGGCGCTGCGGCTGACTGCCGGGGAAGGGGCGAACTTCGCGGTCGAGTCGCGCGAGATAGCCGACGTTCTGTACCGCGTCGAGCAGGCGCGCGGGTACCCGGCGGGCGGCGCGCTGCACAGCCCGGGCTTCTTCACGCTTCGCCTCGAGCGCGGAGGCACGGCGTCGCTCACCGCATCGACCGAGTCCTGGGAGACGATCCACGCGCTGCTCCCGGGCGACGCGCTGAAAGCCGAGGGACGGCGGCGGGGACGGCTCGTGGCGCAGGCCGACCCGCGCGCACGGGGCGGCTTCGCGCGCGAGCTCGTGTATGCCGCCGACCAGTTCGTGATCCAGCCTGCCGGCCGCGCCGCGGAAGCGGTGAGGGCCCACGCCGAGGGCGACGCGGTTCGCACGGTGGTCGCCGGCTACCCCTGGTTCACCGACTGGGGGCGCGACACGATGATCGCGCTCGAGGGGCTCACGATCGTCACCGGCCGCTCGGTGCAGGCCGGCTACATCCTCCGGACATTCGGACGCTACCTGCGCGATGGCCTGATCCCGAACCTGTTTCCCGAGGGGCAGCGTGAGGGGCTCTATCACACGGCCGATGCGACGCTGTGGTTCTTTCACGCCATCGACCGGTACCTCGACGCTACCGGCGATCGCGAGACGCTGCGCAATCTCCTGCCCGACCTGCGGCGCTCGGTCGACTGGCACGTGCAGGGGACTCACTTCGGCATCAAGGTGGACCCGTCCGACGGGTTGCTCACGCAGGGAGCCGAGGGCTACCAACTGACCTGGATGGATGCCAAGGTGGACGACTGGGTCGTGACGCCGCGGCGCGGCAAGGCGGTCGAGATCAACGCCCTCTGGTACAACGCGCTGCGGCTGCTCGAGGGATGGCTGCGCCAGGAGGACGGCGAGACGGCGGCGACGCCGCTCGCCGAGCAGGCCGGGCAGGCACGCGCGTCCTTCAACCGCCGCTTCTGGTACGAGCAGGGCCGCCACCTGTACGACGTCGTGGACGGCGAACAGGGGGACGACGGGTCGTGCCGCCCGAACCAGGTGCTGGCCATCGCGCTGCCGCACCCGATACTCGACCGGGGCAGGTGGGCGAGCGTGCTCGAGGCGGTCGAGCGGGAGCTGCTGACGCCCTGCGGGTTGCGGTCGCTGGCGCCAGGGGAGCGCGACTACAAGGCGCAGTACTACGGCGACCTGCGGGCGAGGGACGCGGCGTACCACCAGGGCACCGTGTGGGCGTGGCTCATCGGCCCGTTCGTCGACGCCTGGCTGAAGCTGCACCCGGGTGATCGCCAGGGCGCGCGGCGGTTCCTGGAGAGCTTTCCCGACGCGATCGGGCGGTTCGCGATCGGGACGATCGCGGAGATCTTCGACGCCGAGCCCCCGTTCACCCCCCGCGGATGCGTGGCGCAGGCGTGGAGCGTCGCCGAGGTGCTGCGGGCCTGGCTGAAGACGTCGCCCGACGCGTGATCGCGCTACAATGCGGTGGCCCCCCCAGCTCTGGAGGCGCCCCATGACGCTCGACCTGGTTCCCGTGTCGATCCCGCCCGACGCCAACGTCATCATCGGACAGTCGCACTTCATCAAGACGGTCGAGGATCTCTACGAGGTGATGGTCACCTCCGCCCCACGCGCGGCCTTCGGTCTCGCCTTCAACGAGGCGTCGGGCCCCTGCCTGATCCGCGTGGAGGGCAACGACGCCGACCTCCAGCAGGCGGCGATCGCGACCGCGTCGGCGCTCGGCGCCGGGCACGTGTTCGTGCTCTACCTGCGCGGGGCGTTCCCCATCAACGTGCTCGATCGGATCAAGGCGTGCCCCGAGGTCTGCCGGGTCTTCTGCGCCACCGCCAACCCGCTCGAGGTGATCGTCGCCCGCTCCGGGCAGGGGGGCGGCGTCCTGGGGGTGATCGACGGCGCGTCGCCTGGCGGCGTCGAGCAGGACGCGGACCGGGAGGCGAGGCGGGCGTTCCTGCGCACGATCGGTTACAAGCGGTAGCGGTGCGCACAGAGGCTTCCGTGAACGCCGACCGGCCGCTCGTGGGCGGCGAGGCGATCGAGCGCGCGCTTCGCGAGCGGAGCGCCTGGCTCGACGCCATCTTCGACGCCTCGCGAGACGGCATCATCGTCGAGGAGAACGAGCGGATCGTCTTCGTGAACCGCGCCTACGTGCGGCTCTACGGGTACGACCGCCCCGAGGAGCTGATCGGCCAGCACGTGTCGATCGTGCAGGCGCCGGCCGACAACGAGCGGATGCTCGACTTCGGGCGGCGTCGCCTGGCGGGGGAGCCGGTCCCGGAGATCTACGACTTCACGGGACGCCGGCGCGACGGCTCGGCAATCCAGCTCGAGGCGTCGGTAGCGATCGCGACCATCGCCGATCGCCACGTCATCGTCACCGTCGTCCGCGACGTCTCGGAGAGGCGCCGCGCCGAGACCGAGCGCGCCAAGCGCCTCGTCGAGCACGCGCTCCGCCTCGAGGCCCAGGAGGCGCAGAAGCGCATGGAGGCGCTCTACCGCGAGGCCGACGAGGCGAGCCGGCTCAAGGACGAGTTCCTCGCGACCCTGTCGCACGAACTTCGAACGCCGCTGAACGCGATGCTCGGATGGGCGCGCCTGCTCCGCGGCGGCACGCTCGACGGGGCCACGCGCGGCCGTGCGCTCGAGTCGATCGAGCGCAACACGCAACTGCTCGCCCAGCTCGTCTCCGACATCCTCGACGTATCCCGGATCATCACGGGGAAGCTCAGGCTCGACCGAGGCGCCGTCGATCTCGTGCCCTTGGTCGAGGCGGCACTCGAGTCGGTGCGGCCTGCCGCCGACGCCAAGAACCTGCGGATGGCGCTGCACGCGGAGGGCGTGATCGAGCCGCTGCTGGCCGACGGCGACCGGCTGCTGCAGGTCGTGTGGAACCTGCTGGCCAACGCCGTGAAGTTCACGCCCGAGGGTGGCCGCGTGGACG
>Ga0209606_1004892_pt1 | contig 12022 bp, 8 predicted proteins | sample AD_UKC057_MetaG_FD_184412 | JGI IMG/M metagenome (GOLD analysis project Ga0209606, IMG submission 184412) | Active sludge microbial communities of municipal wastewater-treating anaerobic digesters from USA - AD_UKC057_MetaG (SPAdes) (version 2) | ecosystem: Engineered > Bioreactor > Anaerobic >...
ATTTTAAATTTCTTTTGCCGGTAAGTTCCGCAAAACGTACATTTATTATGTGAACATCCCGTGGTCACCTGTAAAAGCAAACTGTAAGCTTCGCTTGGCGGCCTGATGATAAATCCCTCATAATCCATGATTTAATTTATACTTCCTTCCTGTTCCTACCGCCTTGACTAATGGAATAGCAGATGAGAGCCTGATCAGGGCAGCAAATGCATTGTGATTGGGGCTTTATATCAGAGCACGGGGAAAAATCAAGCAGTATGCAGAGGAAAAAAGTTTGTGTAATTCACAATTTCCTGAATAAATTATGGGATCCCCGATATAGGATATTTATAACGTGAACGGCCCGCACAACGGAGGACTTCGGGGCGGACACGGAAATCGACAATACAGGAAAAAACGGGACGGTCATGATCCTTCGGTGCGGGCTCATGGCTGCGTGCATACGGCTTCACATGATCTCTTGATATATTTTCCATTCATTGCCGGATTTTTTAAGCTTCAGCGTTTTTTTACCCTTGTCGTTCAATAGGGAAGAGCTGTATGTCTGGATAAAAACCGCCTCCGCGTGATCTCCATCCGCGATAATTTTTAAATCGTCAATGCCGATCTTTATACCCGTGCTTTTTTGACGCACGCCGGTTTTATATGCAATCCACTTTTCCAGCGTCATATTTTTCGATTTAAAATCTTCATCATAGCAACTGCGATAGGTTGCGATGTCTCCCGACTCCCAGGCCGCCAGCCATTTACTGACCACCTGACGAATATCTTCATCGGAAGTACCGGCGGGCAAACTTTGCGGAGGAGTGTCCGCTTCAGCCGGCTTTTCCTCATGGTCGGCGGATAAAATCGCAGAGGGTTTCTCAGCAAGATTCGGTCCTTTGCAAATTACGTTTTTCAACTGGTACGCAAACGACCCTTCAACGATATCATCCCATTTCCCTATCGCACCCTTCGGGGAAGAATAAAGAACGTTGCTTTTTTCATCGTAAAAGATAAGGGCGCTGTCTTTATATTGATTATTCCGGCAGTCGACGTCCATCTGCCTTAAAATATAGCTGATCAAATCAAGGCTGTTATCCGGTTTGTTCGTGTTGCGGAATTTCGATATGGTTTTTATTTTTCCGTTTTCGCTTAAGACCTGCTTCATCCATAAACGAAAGACATTTTCATCCACTTTCACAATGGAGTTTTTGTCATAAAATGATTCTCTTGAAGAATTGGATTCCAGGTAGACCCATTCCCTGTCTGCCCATGCCTGATAGGTAATAAGAAGACAAAGTGCCGCGCTGATCACGCCTGTAATTTTCCAGTATTTCATAAGCCATGGGATCCGGTCATGCAAAGATCAACACCTCTGAACGCGACCTCTTATCGGGTTCAGATATCCGCTTGAGCACGACATTCAATTTCATTTCTGCACGGTCATGGGCGGAATCTTTTCGTCATCAAAAGATCATTAAAAGAATATCCGCCTATTCCTGATGTTCTCAATCAAGCGCATTGTTTGACATTATCCGGTTATTTTTCAAGAAAGCTCATATCAACAATGCCCGCACCGGTATCCACCCGACTTTCTTCCGGCCACTGCAGCCCCAGGGTGTGAACCAGATTGCCCAAACCGCTCAGAATTCTGTACGCGCTGTACATTTTATCATATTGAGCATTGATTAAATCGCTTTTTGCCGAAATTTTTTCAGCGGACGAATCGAGAACATCAAAAAGACTACGTCTTCCGATGGACCATTGGGAAATAAAAGCCTCCGCCGCTTTATCCGTAGAGTCGACATACTGTTCCAGTTCCCTGACGCGCCGCTGATCTGCCAAATACGACTCATACGACAGCCTGACGGACTGAATGGTCTGAAGTTCAGTTTTCTTGGCGATTTCTTCCGCTTCGTTAATCAGATACGATGTTTCTTTGATCCTTGCCTGATTAATGAATCCGTTAAAAATATTGAAAGAAAGCGTCGCATTGAGCTGTAAATAATCTTCATAGTCATAAGAAGCGGCCGGCCGGTTCAAATCCTCTCCCCAGGTATATCCCGCACCGACATCGACGGTGGGATAGGCAAGCGCCCGAGCCGTTTTGTGTTGATAATTTCTGGCTTCAATATCCGCTTTGGCCGATTTTAACGTCGGATGACTGGCCAGAGCAATTCTTTCAGCATCCTGCAGCGTGGCCGGTATTTCAGCGTAGGCCGGTTCCGGTTTTACCAAATTAACCGGCAGGTATCCCATCACGGCCTGATAATCCGTTTTGGCATTCTCGATGTTTGCCTGGGTAACAATCAGATTGGATTTGGCCAGGGCCAAACGGGCGGTAATTTGATCCAAATCAACTCTGCGGTCGACACCCGCCTGACTTCTTAACTTGATTTGATCGTAAAATCGCTCATGAATCAGAAGATTTTCTTTCGCCAGGTTATCCTGCTCAATGGCCCGCAGATAATTTAAGTAAACTCTGCACGCCAGCAATGCCGTATTCTCCGAAACCCCCTGCAATTGATAGGCCGCAGAAATCACTCTGGATTTTTGACGTTTTGTTTCCGCGAAAGTAGCACCTCCCCGGAATATATTCTGGTTGAGTCTGACGGTCGCTGATCTCGGATGAAATTCATCATCCAGAAGATAAGGATGATGTTGGTCAATATAGCCATCCGACAACGTGGTCTCGATCCTGGGGAAAAAATCAGCCATGGCCTGCCGGACCTCCTGGTCCCTTGCCAGTCGATTATAGGCCACAGAAGTAACATCCGGATTATTCTGAAGCACTGATTTTACTGAATCGCGAAGTGTTTCTCCCCTGACGCCGGTCGTTCCGGCAAAAAGCAAGATAACAACTAAGATGAAAACATTCTTAATATAAGGTTTCATAGAATCCTCCTTATAGATATAAAAATATATGCTTACGGTTAGAAAATATTATTCTTTTTTTATTCAATTTTTTTATAACACTGAGTGCATTTTTTAAAGCCAACGTAATATCCGGCGTTTACTTTTTAAAAATCCACATTTAGGTAAGTACAGCTTTAATTTCATATTTTTAAAACTGTATTTAGATGGGCTTTGGATTCCTTCACCTTGCGATTTCAATTGCGGCAAAATCTTATTACTATTTTAATCCTTGTCAAGCAATTATTTTAAATTACAACATACTCACGGCATCACAGAATATCTTCTACGATAATATTGTCCGATGATATCTTTTCACGTATTTTTTCCCGTTCAATGATCTTTGCCTGGGCTTTTTCCGGCAGTTCCGTAAAAAGAATAATGTTCTTCTTCGTCAACAGGGCGATGAGATCTTCCAGCAGCCTGATCAATCCTGCGTCAGAATGAACCAGAAGATTTTTGAGGAAGTTGTTATCCAGGTTGTCTTTAAGAAAATCAAGAACTTCCTGATCATTAATCGACTTTTCCTCGGTTGAATTCGGACCGGCAATGGTTCTCAATCCAATAATTTTCCCGTCGTCAGAACGCTCAATATAAGGCATCTTGATTCATCCTTAACTCAAAAAAGTTAAAACGATAATGCATTATTTCACGCATACCGGATAACCCGATAGCAATTCCTCCATTCTGATTGCCGATATATACCTTCTTTCATTGATGATACGATTTTTAAAAATATATATACTTTTTTAAAAAAAATGTATAATAAAAAATACTGATATATTTCATGTTGGGAAAAATATAACAAAAACTTTCTATTGTTGATGCGATTTATGTCAAACGATCATGACGACTGCAATGAAAATACCTGGAATGTTTTGGAAAATCAAGACGTTCACGACGACCCGCTTCTGGATTGCCTGATCGTTCTGAGCAGGATATATGGCCGTAATGTATCGAAAGCAAGCCTGATTGCCGGTCTGCCTCTGGTTCAGAACCGTCTGACGGTAAAGCTTTTTAATCGTGCCGCGAATCGGGCTGATTTATCTTCCCGCACCATTGCCAAACCCCTCAACGACATCAGCTCCATTCATTTGCCGGCCATATTGCTGCTACAGAACCGTGAGGCATGCATTCTGGTTGAAAAAAACAGTTCCCTCAACCGCCTGAAAATTATTATTCCTCAAAGCGGCAGCGGAGAGCAGGAGATTTCCTTCGAGGAACTGGAAAAAATCTATACAGGATATGGCATCTTCGTCCGCCCCAAATATCAGACCGATCAGAAATCCGTTGCCGATGAAAAAGCTGATAAATCAAAACACTGGTTTTGGGGAACCATCATGGAATCATGGCGTGTTTACCGTGATGTTTTTCTGGCGGCCTTTCTCATCAATGTGTTCGGTCTGGTCGGGATCTTTTACGTCCTGAACGTCTATGATCGGGTCATTCCCAACAATGCCACAGAGACGCTCTGGGTTTTATCGATCGGCGTGTTGGTCATTTATCTTTTTGCGGTCGTTATGCGAGCCCTCAGAAGCTATTTCGTTGATGAAGCGGCCAAAAAAACCAATCTGAAAATTTCAGCAATGCTCCTTCAGAAAGTTCTCAACCTGAAGATGGAGTCGCGCCCTCAGTCCATCGGTTCCTTCACTAAAAATTTGCAGGAATTCGAGAGTATTCGTGATTTCATCACATCGTTTTCGATTACCGCCGTAATCGACCTGCCCTTCACGCTTCTGGGCCTGCTGGTCGTCTGGTGGATCGGCAGCTACATTGTTCTCATCCATGTGATCATCATCGTCCTGCTGATCATTTATGCTTATTTCATACAAGCGCCGCTGCAGAAAGTTGTTGAGAAAACTCTGAAAGCCTCGGCACAAAAAAATGCAATCCTTGTGGAAGGCGTAGCCGGTCTTGAAACGATAAAGATGCTGGGCGCGGAAGGCCAAATCCAGCGGGCTTGGGAAGAAGCCGTCAGTTATATTTCGAAATGGGGCAACAAGTCCCGTATGATTTCATCTTCGGTTCAGGATGTTTCTTATTTTCTACAAAATCTGATGACCGTCGCAGTCGTCGTTGCCGGCGTCTACATGATCACCGCAGGTTCTCTGACTTCCGGCGGACTGGTGGCGTTGGTTATTTTGTCCCGGCAGGTGATTGCCCCCATGGCTCAGGTAGTCAATCTGGCCACCCGATATCATCACGTCAGGGAAGCATTAAAAATGTTAGATGATATCATGAATCTCCCTGTTGAACGGCCCGCCGGAAAAACATTTTTACCGAGAAAGCGTTTTGACGGCGTAATCGGCATCAAAAATCTTTCATTTTCCTATCCGGGACAGACGACCATGGTCCTCAATAACATCTCTCTGGAAATTGCTGCCGGAGAAAAAGTGGGCATTATCGGACCGGTCGGTTCGGGTAAAACAACTCTGGGCAAATTAATGCTCGGGTTGTATGAACCGGTCAGCGGCATGGTAACCATGGACGGAACGGATATCCGGCAGATTGATCCGGCGGAACTGCGACATTTCCTTGGTTATGTTCCACAGGATATCACGCTTTTCCAGGGAACCCTGCGCGACAATATTACAATGGGCGTTAATAACGTCGATGACCAAAATGTGCTGCAGGCGGCAGAAATGGCCGGCATTATCGAATTCGCCAAAATACATCCCTCCGGATTCGATATGAAAGTGGAAGAATTCGGCCGGGGGCTTTCCGGCGGTCAACGGCAGTGCGTCGCCATGGCCCGCGCTCTCCTGCTCGATCCTCCGGTGCTGGTCCTTGATGAACCGACAAGCAATATGGATAACCGCTCGGAAATCAGACTGAAACGATATCTTGCTCAAACCGTTAAAGAAAAAACCATGGTGATCATCACCCACCGGGCATCGCTTTTGGATATGGTAACCCGCCTGATCGTCATCGATCATGGATCTATTGTCGCCGACGGCCCGAAAGATTTCGTCCTCGAAGCAATGAGAAAAGGACAGCTGAACTTATAACCGGGAGAATGCAGGTTGAAGAAGCTATTTGATTTTTTTAAAAATAATCCTTTTGTTGAATCCTTCAGGGATCTTCCGGAAACAGATAAGATTAGTTTTAAAGAATTGAAAAATAATTTTAAAATGAATTATTTATTCCGCAGACTGCCTGAAGAGGACCCGGACTTCGCCACGGATGTGCGGGAGACCATTCTTGCCCAGACGCCTCAGGGAGGAAGACTGATTATCTGGGCCACACTCATCCTGCTGGTCATTTTCATCGTCTGGGCCTCTTTTTCAGAATTGGAAGAGGTTACGCGGGGCGAAGGCAAGGTGGTCCCGTCCAGTCATGTACAGATCGTTCAAAATCTTGAAGGGGGAATTATTTCCGAAATCCTGATCAATGTCGGAGATAAGGTCAAAAAGGACCAGCTGCTTCTGAAGATGGACCCCACGCGTTTCTCTTCCTCTTTCGAGGAGAACCGCGTCAAATACCTTTCCGACAAGGCTAAAGCAGCCCGGCTGAAAGCGGAAGCAACCGGAAGCGCCCTGGTTATTCCTGAAGATGTCCTGAAAGAAAGACCGGATATTGCAGAACGCGAACGTCAGTTGTTCCAAACCCGCAGAATGGAATTGGGTTCAAGCTCTGAAATCAAGCGCCAGCAAATTAATCAGCGGCGACAGGAGCTAAAGGAACTGGAGGCAAAACTTGTCGAGCTCAATAGAACCTACTCTCTTTTACAAAAAGAAATCGGCATGATCAAACCGCTGGTTAATAAAGGAGCGGCCTCCGATGTAGAAGTTCTCCAGCTTGAGCGTCAGGCCAGCCAGCTGGAAGGGGAAATTGATCGTGTCCGTCATGCGATCCCCGCAGCACAGGCCAAATTACAGGAAAGTGAAGTCGCCTTGCGCGAACTCAGTCTGAGCTACCGCAGCAAATCCAGCACAGAATCCAGTGAAGTACTCAAGGAACTTGATGAAAGCGCCTCTTCTTCACTGGCCTTGAAAGACAGGCTTGACAGAACCGCCGTACGTTCACCGGTTGACGGCATCGTGAACCGCGTCATGGTGAAAACGGTCGGCGGCGTCGTTCAGCCGGGAATGGATCTCGTCGAGATTGTACCCATGCACGGCAATCTTCTGATTGAAGCCAAGATCAAACCGTCAGACATCGCTTTTCTCCGTCCCGGGCAGAAAGCCACCATTAAATTTACAGCCTATGATTATACCGTTTACGGGGCTCTCGATGCCGAACTGGAATCGGTCGGTGCGGACAGCATCACCGATGATAAGGGAAACAGCTATTTTCTGGTCCGATTAAGAACGGATAAAAATTATCTGGGTACGGCGCAACATCCCCTGCCGATCATGCCGGGAATGGTTACAACGGTAGATATTCTCACCGGCAAGAAAACAGTTCTATCCTATATTTTAAAACCCGTTCTGAAAGCACGGTATATGGCCTTGAGGGAACGTTAACCCGGAGGATATTTCGTTTCCTCTCCTCGTTGAATAGGAATGTTTATGACCATCCTCTTAAGCAGCCCCGTCCCGGGAGTAATGATCAGATGGGAAGCCCATTTGAAAGGGCACTGCAAAATTAAAAAAGCCCTGTCCATCGAACAGCTCAGAAGCCTTTGCGGCAATCGTCAGTTTGACGTCATTCTCCTTCACCGGATGCTGATTGACATGTCCTCCTTCCGGACTTTACGGTCCGCATTTCCGGCAGCCAGATTTTTTCTGCTTACAGATCATCCGGATGAAGAAGAGGCCCTGACGTTTCTTAGAATGGGAATAGTGGGCTATGCCAATACGTACATTGCTGCACCGCGCCTGCTTGAGGCATTACACGTCATTACGGAAGGAGGCGTATGGCTGGGACAGAAAATTATCCAGCGTCTCATAACAGGCGTCTCCAATACTTTAAAACCGGAAGACAAAAAAGATCAAGTCTCGCTGCTTCCGGCAAACCTGACCAAATCCCAACGCAACATTGCCGAACGCGTTGCCCGAGGACAATCCAATCTGGAAATCGCAGCCGATTTGAACATAACGGAAAGAACGGTTAAAGCACATCTGACGTCCATCTATGAAAAAACAAAAACCGGCAACAGATTGAACCTCGCCCTCTTGATTAATCTGGGCAAAAATCCTTCCGGTTAAGATTAAAGCTTCTTCATGATATGATTGCAATCATGAAGAATAAAAAAAGCCGCGAAAGTTTGATTTTCCGCGGCTTTTTTCTTTAAAGCAGTTTATGCGTCATGGTCAATATCGACCTTGCCGAGCAGCGAGTCTAAATTTGTCGCATCCGTAATGCTGTCGAAAGTAACACTGCCCACCAGGTTTCCGGCGGAATGATCCGTGCTGTTATTGTAAACCTCCAGCACGGCTTTTCCGTCGCTGTTATTATGGAATCCCAGATAAGTCTTGGCAACGGATTCGTCGGCAACATCAAGGATTGCGGAGATATCGACTTTGTCTCCGTCTGTCTGACTGTAATCTTTGACGGTATCATTGGCCTGAGCGCTTAGCGTAAAGGTATCGGCACCCGCACCTCCGGTAAGCGTGTTACTCCCTGTTCCACCGCTCAGGATATCATTCCCAGAACCGCCACTGAGAATATCATTCCCTTCACCGCCGTTAATGACGTCATTGCCTTCCTGACCGTAAACGATATCGTTTCCCGCTCCGGCATTAATGATATCATTACCGCCGGTAAGGCCGCTTTCCGCTGAAAGGGTCAGGTGATTGGCCTTGATATCAGCCATCATTTGCGATGTTGTTCCGGTATAATTGTAATTTATCGTATCACCGAAAATGATATCATCGCCGTCTCCTCCAACAATATTGTCATTGCCTGCATCGGACACCACGGTACTCGTAAGATCGGTAAGAACGCTGCTGAGTTGTTCACCTGTTGTAATGTTGGTCGCCACATCAGGGTTGGAATCGGCAGCTTCACCTTCGACCTGATTCAGGTGGTTCAGATTCATGTCTGTAACATTAATGCCCACCGCTTCAATCGTAAATCCCTTGGCTTCCAGTTGAGCCACTTCGCTCACGGTATCGTTTGTACCGGTGCCAAGGATCTGTTTAATGTTCTCCTGATAGAAATAAACGCCATCACCGCCTAGCTGGCTATACTCGTCACCTCGATAGTAATAGGTTGGTTCTCCATCGGATACGAAGATGGCCTGGCTGACCACGTTGCTCCCCGGTGAGTAGGGTGCGCCGCTGTTCGCCCAGACATAGGCCGTATGCAGAGCCGCCTCGTAATTTGTGCCGCCTTCGGGTCCGCTCGGTCCATTGTCTATGGCATTGACTGCATTGATTGCGTCGGTCAATGTTCCGGCAACCTTTGCTCCGTTAATCTTGATATCGAAATATGTTCCGCTGTTGGGATTGATATCACGGGCGTGAGTATCAAAATCAACAATGTGCACACGGACATTTTCCGCAGGTCCGTTGGCCAGATTATTGAGCGTATTTTCCACGGACAATTTCAGCGCCGCCAATCTGGTCATATCAACGCCATTAAACTTGATCATGGCGTCCATGCTCCCTGATGAATCCAGCATCAGAACGAGATTCAAAGTCTTTCCGGCAATCGACGTAGCATTCAAATCACCGACAAGAACATCATTACCGCCACTCCCAGTTATGACTCCGGCATATGGGGCCGCATCATCAATATAATGATCGACGGTTTGAGTGGAAATATCATCGGCATTGGTACCGACAACCAGTATTCCGTCCGTCGGCAGATTGACTGTCAGTGTGGCCGAGGCCGTATCGCCGTCAGCATCCATAACCTTATACGTAAAGACATCACTCGCCAATAACGTTACACTTGCCGGTCCCGTATAGGTGAAATCTCCGGTTGAGAAATTGACCGCCAAGGTGCCGCCTGCCTGGGTGGACAAGGTGAGCGTTGTCGTCGAAGTGTTGTAACCGGCAGACGAGGTATCATAAATCTCATCAATGCCGTCACCGTTTGCATCATGAGCAATGGAAACGACTTTCAGAACAGCCGGACCATCGGCGCCGAAAGTTGCGGGAACAGAACCTGAAATAAGATTGCCCGTAATCGTGCTCGGAACAATCACCGTATCCAACAGGACGTCATCAAGCTGAGACAAATCCGTCACAACAATGGGATCGATTTGTACGGTATTCAGACCATCGTAAGCAATCGGCGCTAAATTTGAAGTCGTCACACCGGTCCCCATGCCCAAAGCAAAGGATGTAATATCGTTGTTTGCCAGGAAAGTTTCCCAGGAGGCCTGTTCCGCTGCGTTGATCCCCACGGAACCATATGGTGCATTCGGTTGACCATCAGAGAGAAAATAGGAAATGTTTTGCGCCCCCGCAATGGCTCCCGGATCATCAAATGCAGCCTTTGCATTGTTAATAGCAGCGTCATAATTAGTATTCCCGCCTGCCGACAAACCATTGATTACCGCTATGACATCATCGGCGGTCATCCATTGATCGCCAACAATTGTCGATGACGAGCTGAAGGTAACCAGCCTAACCATGACCGGTCCATTGTCCTCATAAGCCTGAATTAAATCCTCGAGAGAATCCTTAGCCAGATCCAGACGGGTCTTTCCGTCAACACCTGAAGGATCGTTCATGGACCCTGAAACATCGAGGGTAATCAGCAGATTGGTCCCGACAACGGTGCCTGCATCAACGGTGATGCTTTGATCGCCTGCACTTGGGATATCATCGACGATATCCACCGTAATGGTTCCCGTTGCCGTGTTGCCGTTCGCATCGGTTACCTTATAGGTAAAGTTTTCCCTGTTGTCTTCCGTATTCATACCATTGTCGGCATCCGGCGTTGTATCATACGGCTTCGTCAGCGTGTAGACATAGCTGCCGTCCGGATTGATTTGAATCGTGCCGTAGTCGCCCGTCGCAGAACCGACCAATGAATACGTATACGGGCCGACTCCGCCGCCGGCATTGAGCTGATTGACTGCATCGGTTTCTCCGGCATCGTCGGGAATGCTGCCTGTGTAGGTGCTTGCCGCCAGATCGCTGCCGTCTTGTGCTGTATCCAGTGCCTTCTCGTACACCAAAGCATCATTATCCGCCGGAGCAATAAGAGGTGCCGTCAGGTTCATCGTCAATGTTGAACTGGCCGTATCGCCGTCGGCATCGACAATCGTATAGGTAAAAATTTCTTCGGCTGCCGCATCCAGGCCCGTCGGAGCGGTATACGTGTAATCTCCGGTTGCGAAATTCATCGTGAAGACACCGCCCTCATGTGTCGTCAGGCTCAGCGTGGTTGTAGCGCCGTCATAGCCTGCAGATGACGTGTTGTAAACTTCGTCAATGCCATCACCGTCCACATCGTGTGAGATGGAGACTATCGGCAAGGCCCCCGGACCGTCCGCGCCAAAATCAGCATCAATGGTGCCTGTCACATCCGGCACAGGAACCACCGAGTGGAGAGCAAGCGTACCGTTCAGGTTGAATGTATTTGTTGCGTTCTCATCGGTATATACCTGAGAAACGGTATTGCCGCCGTCATCCTCGAAACCTATTGTCAGCCGGTATGTCGCTTCTCCCACAGTGATATCAACCACATTTGTACCGTTGATAATCGTTACGATATCCCTTGGATCAGCGCCATCATTGGGGGTTTCATTGTGCTGAAACTGAACGTCGTGATTGATATGCACCGTTTCACCAGCGATCACAACATCAAAGGTCACTTTGAGATTGGCCGATGTAATGGACGAACCGCTGGGAATCGGGAAATTGTTATGCGTAAAGGTGCCCAATGTGAATTTTTCACCCAAATTCACATCCGACAATGCCACATTGTCAGCGAATATGTAGCTTGAGCTGCTGCTTGTATCACCCCAGGATATTTCCTCAAAATAAGGATCGGCATCCGTATTGATTTTGTTATCCACGTTGCCGTCAAATGGTGAAAACCAACCCGATGCCAATACACTGATTGTGGCCGATGTGACCGGTTGCTCGACATCGACCGTATATTGCTGAGGAAGAGCACTTGGGATATCATCGACGATATCCACCGTAATGGTCCCCGTTGCCGTGTTGCCGTTCGCATCGGTTACCTTATAGGTAAAGTTTTCCCTGTTGTCTTCCGTATTCAT
>Ga0209606_1004897_pt1 | contig 12007 bp, 7 predicted proteins | sample AD_UKC057_MetaG_FD_184412 | JGI IMG/M metagenome (GOLD analysis project Ga0209606, IMG submission 184412) | Active sludge microbial communities of municipal wastewater-treating anaerobic digesters from USA - AD_UKC057_MetaG (SPAdes) (version 2) | ecosystem: Engineered > Bioreactor > Anaerobic >...
CGGTCTGGGTCGATTTGCTGGAATCTCGAAGACGTCGCCTGCTCCTGGTTTGGGGGATCTTCCTGACGGCCTGTGCGATTGGGGGAGCAGCATTGCTGGAATCGTTCGGCTATTACCCGTACCCGCTCACTCCCGGCGATTATCACCGCCAACGGCTCGGTTCGTTTCTGGGACACAACAATCCCGTGGCGGCGTATCTTCTCGTCGGCAGCATATACGGGATCGGGCTGGCGATGCGGTTTCGTGACCGATCATGGAGCATGATCCTTTATATCATTCTTGCGGTGAATCTCTATTTATTCCTGCTTTCCGGCACTCGGGGCGCGTGGATTTCGTTTCCCTTCGCCATGGCGGCCCTGTTCCTGGGCGTTTTCGGATTTCGAGTTCCAAAGATCGCTCCACAGACCGCGCGAAAAGCGCTTTTGCCTGTGCTGGTTTGTCTCGTACTCGGTATCGTTGGCGTCGTCGCGTACAATCTGGTTGCTCTCAATCCCGATACGCCCAGTTTTATGGATCGGATCTATGATTTGAAATTCGCTTATGCAGGGACCTACCCTCGCACGTGGACCATGTCGTTGAAAATGTTCGCGGAGAATCCTTTTTCGGGGGTAGGATTCGCTGCCTGGTCGTTCATGTATTCGTTTGCTCAGGGCGATTGGTTCGCAAAGTATCCCGATACAAACCTGGGGCTGCCTGGAGTGGGCCAGTACACTTTGCGCGCTCACTCAGACTATCTGCAACTCGCCGCCGAACTCGGCATTCCGGGTGTGCTGCTGTTGATCTGGCTGTTGATCTGCTATTTTCGAGAGGTTTGGCGATTCATCTCAAAAGAGCCACGTTCCCAGTTTGCAACCCTTGGCTTTGCCGCGATGACCGCAACCATGGCGCACGCCCTGGTATTTTTCCCGTTCCACGAGGCCGCCGCCTCCTGCCCGTTTCTGGCTGCCTGGGCGCTGTTTATTGTCAGCCGAGGGGGCAGAGGTGACTCGGGTGAGATCGACGTATGCAGGGGCGACGCATGCGTCGCCCCTACATGCGTTATGTCCACAGCAAGATCCCCTCTCCCTCCCGGAGAGGGCCGGGGTGAGGGCGTTTATCCCGACCGCCTCCTCCGATTCTCCGGTCCCAATGCGCGCTGGATCACCGCCCTGGGCGCAGTTTTCTTCCTCCTGTTTGCCACACGACCCGTCGGGAAATTCGTTACGGCGGATACCCTCAGCAGTCAAATGTGTGTGAAACTTCCGAAGGGGCAGACCAGCGATCTGGGATGGGGATACAAAGCCGGCGCCGTTGTGTGGGAAAACTGGGCAAGCGATTACGAACGCCAGGGAAAGTACGATTACGCTTTGTCGGCCCTTCAGGAAGCGAAGTTGGCGCTGGAAAAGAGCCTCGAACTTGATCCGAATTTCCCCCAAATCTCCTATCAATACGCCGCTCTCTGTTTTCGAATCGCCGATCTGAAATACCGAATCGAAAAAAAGACCGATGCGTATCAGGAAGCCATGAAAGCCATCGAGCAATCCCTGAAGGTTTACACCTGGCATGGGTCTTTCCACATGTTGGCTCGGTGCGCCACCGTTCTCTGGAAAGAGACGGGGGATGAGCAGTACTACCAGATTGCCGTAAAAAATCATGAACAGGGATTGCGGAACTATCCGCTCAATTTTCCGGAGATCGCCAATTTGGGCAAGCTGTATTATGACCATGGGGACAAACAGAAAACCATTGATTTGTTTTTCACCAACTATGCTCAGTTCAAGGAACACCAGGCCGAATTCCTGGCGCTGCTGTCCGAACGGGGACAAATCGCATGGATACAGAATCGTCCCACGGACGCGGATTTCTACCTGACGATGTGTTCCGCGCTGGACAGTCAGAACTGGGAAAGACGATACTCCCTGGCCCTGTTCTTCTTGCAGTACAAGCGATTCGATGCGGTTTTGCGCGTGTTGAAGGAACATTTGCGAGTGCAACCGAATGAATTCCAGCTCATGCCACGCTTGTTTGATGTGTGGATTCAAAACGGCGATCCGCAACAGGCTGTCGAGACCGCCATTCAACTCTTCCAGGGAACCGATTACAGCCCTGTGATGCACAGCCACCTGCGCGCAATAACCGCAACCTTTCTTCTGAAAAGAAAATATGAGGAGGCGGATCGGTTGCTTGCCGGTCTTCCCGATTCCTATACGGCGCCGGTCAGAAAAGACCGTGCGCTCACCCAATGGCTGAAAGGCGATCCGTTGGGAGCGATGTCAAGTTGGACGCTTTGGTTGCAGGAACATACGGATGATGCGGATGCAAAGACCGGCATTGTGGCGAGCTTCTATCTTCTATCTCCGCAGGTTTAACTCAACTTTGACTTGGAGGTCATCAACATGAGAGTACTGATCGTCGGCAGCGGAGGAAGGGAACATGCGTTGGCGTGGAAACTCGCTCAGTCTCCTCACCTTACAAAACTGTTTTGCACGCCCGGTAATCCGGGTATCGGGAATCATGCGGAGTTAATCGCTGCCGGGGCAGGCTCCGTGTCCGATATTGCAGACTGGGCTAAAGAGAATGAAATAGACCTGGTTGTGGTCGGTCCTGAAATTCCGCTGGCCGAAGGGATTGCGGATTGTCTTCATGAGCGCGGCGTGCCGGTTTTCGGTCCAGATCGGAAGGCTGCGCGAATCGAAAGCAGCAAGGTATTTGCCAAAGAGTTGATGGATCGCCACGGAATCCCGACAGCCGAGTTTGTGGTCTGCGATACGGTGAGTCAAGCGGAGGAGGCAATCCGTCAATTTACATCCGAGGGCAAACAGGTTGTTGTGAAAGCGGATGGCCTGGCGGCGGGGAAAGGGGCGATTGTCACCAAAGGTCGGGATGAAGCGCTGGAAGCCGTTCGACGGGTGATGGTAGACCGTGTGTTCGGTTCTGCCGGGGATCGCGTGGTGATCGAGGAACGTCTTCGCGGCCCGGAGACCTCCATTCTGGCCCTGACAGACGGAGAGCATCTGGTTGTCCTCCCGCCCTCACAGGATCACAAGCCGATCGGGGAGGGCGACACCGGACTCAATACGGGGGGCATGGGCGCATACAGCCCCGTTCCACTGGTGGATGACAGCCTCCTGAACCGCATCGTCAAGACCATTTTGCGTCCCACTATCCGGGCTATGAAACTGGAGGGATGTCCGTATCGCGGAACCCTGTACGCCGGTTTGATGATCGTGAACGGAGACCCTTATGTGATCGAGTTCAACTGCCGGTTCGGCGATCCGGAGACCCAGGCGGCGCTTCCGGTTGTGGAGGAGGACCTCCTTCCGTTACTGAAACAGTCTGCCGAAGGGAATCTCGGTCCCGACCGTATCGTAAATGCGAATGGCACTGCGCTTTGTGTGGTAATGGCATCCGGCGGATACCCGGAATCTTACGAGACGGGGAAATCCATTGAGGGGCTTGAAAATGATTTGGGTGAGGGAATCGTTGTTTTCCACGCGGGGACCGCCATGAAAGATGGGCGCTTGGTGACTGCCGGAGGCCGAGTGCTTGGGGTGACCGGGGTCGGGAGAGACTTTCGTGAAGCGGCCAAACGAGCGAATCAGGGAACATCGCAAATCTCGTTTGATAAAGCGTACTATCGTCACGACATCGGATATCGCGTTTTGGGAGTTACTTAATAATTTTCAATATCTCTTTGAACTCCGGTTTTGCGGCATCCTCCAGCATTTCCAGCAGCGCGGATTCCACGCTGGTGATGGTCACGCCCGCCTGACGCATCCGTTCCAGGGCGATATCCTGGCATTTGGCGCAGCGCGAAGAGGTTGCCTCAAACGGCACATGAACCTGGTATCCGTGCCCCACCAAATCCAGCGCCGTCTGCAACACGCACACATGGGCCTCGATCCCGGCCAGAATCACCTGTCGGCAGGCACGCTCTGACAGGAAGTGCATAACTTCCGCAGAGCCGCAACAGCTGAATGTGGTCTTTGAAAAGATCAGATCGGAGGGAATTCGCTCTCGGATTTCGGGAACCAGTGGCCCGAGTCCCTTGGGATATTGCTCTGTGGCAATGACCGGCATTTTCAAGACCGAGCATCCGTTGAGCAGACCAAGCGTCTGACCGATCACCCGTTCCGACTCCTGAATCACCGGAATCAAACGCTCCTGGATATCCACAATAATTGCGACCGCACTGGCCGCTCGAAGGATTCCCGGATGCCGTCGATACGTTCTCTTGTCTATCATTCGCTCTGTTTCCTTTCCTTGCCGCCCGACAGTGCCTGTTTTTCCATAATGCTCTTCGTCAGGTCTTTTCTCAGGTAAAGGATCGTGCCTTCCGGCGGTGAGGTATCGTATCGAATCTCATCGAATACCGATCGGATAATATGCACGCCCAATCCACCCGGTCTGATATCGTTCAAGTCACGCGACTTGATTTGCTCAAGAGGAACCTTTTTGCCGTAATCCCGAAGGGTGATAGACAGCTGCTTGTCCCGACAAGTGACATTCAGTTCCACCGGTCCATCTTTTCTGCCTTCGTAGGCATGACGCATGATATTGGTAAATGCTTCATCAACGCCCAGTGTCAGCAAATTGCACTCCCGTCCCGGAATTAAGTGCAACTCCAGGACGGCGCGCAGCATGAGACGGACATGTGACCACATGGTCGGATCGCTGGGGAACGTTACACGAAAACCGTCCATTATACCTGCCGGGCAAGGGATATCGCCCACCTCTATTGTTTTTCTTCAATCAGGACATTCATATAGAACATCTTCACCTGTTGCATCGCCGGACACAGATGGAGATCCCATGCCCCGCCTCTCCCTTTCCGCTCTGACATTGGGACATACATGACACCGTGGGTTGCGGCAAATATTCTGGGGGTGTGAGCTTCCAAGGTCAATAGTCCGGCAGTGAGATGATTTTGTGGATTGGGTCGGACTCGCTCAAACACAATTAAGCCATGGGGATCATCATTTCTTGCGATTATGCCAACTTTCCTGCACAGAACATTCTGTAAGATCCTTATGTGGCGTTGCGGCTCAAACCGTTTCCCATAACGCGTATGTATCGATGCCCTTACCGGCGAAGCGGATTCCGGAGTGTCTTCTCATCAATAATCCTATGCAAACCCGTCAACCATATTCCTTCCAATTCCGTAATATATGAAACCCAGAGACCGCAACTTTGCCGGGTCATAGATATTTCTTCCATCAAAAACCACCCGAGACCGCATTCGAGATTTGATCATCTCCCAATTGGGGCGGCGAAATTCCTCCCATTCAGTCACAACTACCAAGGCATCCGCGTCTTGCAGGCATTCATAATTCTTGGTTGCGTAGTCGATCCGGTCGCCGAAAACGCGGTGTGCCTGAGGAATGGCAACCGGGTCGTAAGCGATGATCCGGGCCTGATGCTCAAGCAGGAACTCAATCAGGGGGATACAAGGCGCTTCGCGCATATCGTCGGTATGCGGTTTAAACGCCAGTCCCCAAACGGCGACGGTCTTTCCTTGCAGATTCCCCTTGAAATGATCGAGTACTTTTTTGCCAAGCACTTTTTTCTGTTGCTGATTGACCTGGTCGACCGCCGGCAGGATTCTCAATCGGAACTGCAATTCCTCACCGGTCTGGATCAAGGCCAGGATATCCTTGGGGAAACAACTGCCCCCATATCCCACTCCCGGAAACAGGAACGAATAGCCGATGCGCGAATCGGAACCGATTCCCAGGCGCACCTGATCGACATCGGCTCCCACCCGTTCACAGAGATTGGCAATTTCGTTGATAAACGAGATTTTGGTGGCAAGAAAACAATTGGCGGCATATTTGGTCATTTCAGCGGATGCGTTGTCCATGACCAGAATAGGTTTGCCGGTGCGCACGAAGGGACTGTATAGTTCTTTCATGATTTCTACCGTCCGGACATTGTCCGCCCCGATCACCACCCGGTCCGGTTTCATGCAGTCTTCGATCGCCGTGCCCTCCTTTAGGAATTCGGGATTGGAGACCACGTCAAATTCATACGTTGCCTTCCTCCGATCCAATTCCTCCCGGATGATTCGGGCAACCTGAGCGTATGCGCCGACGGGAACCGTCGATTTGATCACCACAATCTTGAATTGATTCATCAATTGTCCGAACTGATGTGCCACTTGAAAGACGGCGAAAAGATCCGCCTTGCCCTGTGCATCCGGTGGGGTGCCGACCGCAATGAAAAGTAGAAGCGATTCCTGAACGGCCTGTGCCAGGTCGGTGGTGAAAACCAATCGCTCCTCGGTTTGGTTCCGTTTCACTAATTCTTCCAGACCCGGTTCATAGATGGGAATTACGCCTCGCTGAAGTTCGGCAATTTTCTTCTCATCGACATCGACGCAGAAGACATCGTTTCCCGATTCCGCCAGGCATGTGCCGGTTACCAGACCGACATACCCTGTCCCGACAACGGCAATACGCATGAATGGCTCTCCTTGGCTACCGATGAGAACCCGCTCGATGCGGGCCTCGCGCTTTACTCTGCGGACCCGGTCGATCACAGGGTCGCGGACATTGAAAAACCAATTATCGCTATCGGATTTGAGCCGATGAAGGGAGGGCCGGGATCAAAAGAAGAATTACCGATTATCCTGATAGTAACGGGCAAACAAGAAGGCAGCGTTATTTTTTCTGCACGGTTCCTGACCGATGAGATCGGATTTATCTGGGCCTTGTTCGATAACCATGAAGCAATACCGACGGCGCGTCGCATAAATGCCGAGGAAGAACGCATGGGGTACTGGGGAGCGTCTTCAATTGCAAAGGAATTCCCTGCCCAACCAAATTGTCCGCTTAGTTCACGGGATACGGTGCGGGGGATCCCGTCTGGGCAAGGATTTGGGGTGAGACATTCTTGCAATAACACCGGTTCCTGACAGACAGTATTCCCCAAACCCTATCCCAATTGCTTTAATGCTTCAATCCTTCGCCGGGCCTTCGCCGCTTCCTCCTCCATACCGTGTTTCTTGCACATCTCTTCCAGTTCTTCCCAATAGGGGATATAGCCGGGGTTCAACCGGAGAATTTGCCGTTGCTGCTCGATCATGGCTTCCACCGCGCCCAATCGCGCACAGATGTCCCGCAAGGCCAGGTGGGACGAAAAATCATCTTGAAGCCGCAAAGCATCCAGATAAGCATTGGCCGCCTCTTTCAAAAGACCCGCCTCGTAATAAGCCTCGCCGAGATACATGTAGTTCATCGGCTCCAGGGGATCGAGAACCACTGCCCACTGAAACTTGTCCAGCTCGATTACCCCCCGCTGACGCGCTTCAAACCCCCGCCGAAGATAAACATTCGACAAAAACGGAAGAACCAATGGAATCATCAAAACCAGGCAAAGGCACACCCCATAAGCCGGATGGAAAGAACGTTTCCCTCTCGCTTCTGACGGTCCCCCTCTCCCTTCCGGGAGACTCCCTCTCCCCCCGGGAGAGGGTTGGGGTGAGGGAGTTCCAGGAAGCAAGATAGACAACCAGATCAACACCGCCACTGTGCTTGCCGGCAAATGAAACGGAAAACTGGCCAAGGCATGGAAAACAGCCATCATGAATCCCAGGAATACCGCCGTCAGGAGCACGCGACTTTCCCCGTCCGCCCGACGGAGGGTTTGTAATGACCTCTTGATTACCGAAACCAGCAGCCACAGCAACAGAAAAACGCCCGGAATCCCGCTTTCCGCGCACGTTTCCAACAGCTGATGATGGGGTTGATCCACCAGTTTGACATAGGGGCTGGGATGTGCCCGTCCCTGTAATTCATAATTCTTACCCTGGTAGGCCATGGAATACGCCTGGAAATTGCCGAAACCGATTCCCAGAAACGGATGCTCGTTAATCATCAACCGCGTGGTGCGCCAATTGAATCGACGTGCCGCAAATCCGGTCCGCCACTGCGGTGAGGCTTTCGCCTGATCCAGAACGCTTCCTTCCCGACCGTTATATGGATTATCCGTGCAATAAAATGTCGTGATCCCCGCCGCCAGAAAAAGGAGAATCCACAGCCGTGCTCCGAGCAGCTCCCTCAATCCGTGACGAATGGTGCGGAAGAACAGCGCGAACGAACTCGCCAGCGCCAGTGCCAAAGCCGCTCCCACACAAAAAGTCGTCACAAACACGGCAACGCACAATCCCACAACAGGAACCGTAACCAAGCTAAACCACCATCGCGACACACCGCGAGCGCATCCATGCGCGATCAGAGCGGGAAACAGGATCACGAGGTAACCCGCAACAAAGTTTGGATTGCCCATCGTCGAGACAATCCGCGCGCGCCAGTCGTTCACACCGCCGGTTGTTTGAATGAAATCCACCCCGTAATCCTGAAGTACCGCATATACGGCTATTATCAAAACGGGAAAATGAAGCCACTCGATCAGAGCAGACCGGTTCTCGCGTTGAGTCCACAATTGCCGACAAATCGCCCAGAACAGAACCGCCGTAATCGGCCCGGCGAAATCCCGCACCTGTCGAAACGAATGAAATCCTGTCAGGATTGTAATCGCAGACCAGCCCAGGAACAGACCAATCGGCCACCACAGAGGGTCTCGCACCGGAGTAAAAATCCGTCTCGACCCGGCAATCCACACAGCCGTAATTGCCAGGGTTAATACCTGGAACAAGACTCGTTTCGGAAGGAGGTACGAATCATAGGAAATCGGGGAGATAAACAACGGCACAACTACCGCAGTCAGAATTGCCAGACCGCGAACAAGTCTCCAGGAAAATCCATCCTGCCCGTTCTTATCCATTCCCGATACTTTCTTTGATGGAATTCGACTTATTGGGAGTCATATCCGGGTGAAGCAGAAACACGGTTCCCCACGGCAAGTATTCTCCGTAGTATGAATCGGTAAATGACCGCTGCTCCAACAGCAATTGTGCGCCGCAATCTTTCCAGAGGCTTACCCCACGCCACTGGGCCACGTAAGCGGGAGGGATGGTCGAGCAGATCGGACGTTTGTCCTTCGATGTCAGGATAATCCCAGACCAGACATCCTCATACCATTCCGTCGGTGTTCGATACTTGCCCAGGGGAAGCGGCTTGAGCCGGATACCGATCCCCTTCCCTGCCAGTTTCTCTCGATACCACGGCAACGCCAGGAAACCGTTTCCGATAGGATCTACATCCGGCCTGCGATGTTCCACAGTCTGCTGATAAATCAGAGGGAAAATCTCGTTGTCCTGGGATGGTTCGTACAGACCGACAAGGAGCAAAGCATTTGGCGGAAGAATCCGCAGAACATCCTCGCTATACCGAAAAGCCTCTGTGTCATCTCGAACGAGGGCGACCCTCCAGTAGGCACGTACAACAGGAAGCAACAGCAACAGGAGGCACAGCAAGATCACCCCACGTTCCATTAAATGCAGCTTCCCAATACACCATTCCAGACCCAGACAAACAAGCGGAGCGGAGACCAGAAGAAAAGGCAACACAAAAACATCTCGATCCCCCACCAGGTAGAACAGAAAAAAAGCCGCGTAAATGCAGAGAATTGAAAGATAGATCACTGTGCATCGCTTTTCTCGTCGATACAGCCGCCACACTCCAACAAAGAGCAGAGGCAGGAATATCCCCCAAGGCCAAAACAGGGCACACAAGTCCAGGAAAAATGCCTGGAGTGGCGAGTTCAGGAACCGGAACAACCCCCGCGAAAGATTCCCAACAAACTCCCCGCCGGTTAGTAAAGCCATCCATCCCTGGAACGACGCGGGATGATACCAGTCCAACTCCACACCCGCGCGGGACCGGATCATTGGAATCAAAAGGAGCAGAAGCGGCAGTATGATGAGCAGGAAAAACCGCTTACGCACTTGCCACAGCATCCAGACAAGAACCGGCAGAACGATATAGTGATGAACCAGCGAGACTCCCGCCAGAAGCCAGGCAAAACCGGAGAAATCTTTTCCCGGCTGTTTTGCACAAAGGCTGAGATACAGCGCAACCGAGAGGAACAGCGCCAGCAGGGCATACACTTCCGCCGAGCGGGCGATACCCCAGAAAACCGGCGCAGTTCCCAGCCAGAGAACGCAGGAGATTCGGGATATGAGTTCCATGGGTCCGTGATTCATTGCAAGTGTCTCAGCCGCTCGATACAGGAAAACCAGCGCGCACGATGCACACAGGGCCGACAGGATGTGTATCCGCATCATGACGGTTCCAAAAGGCACAATGGACAGGAGTTTTCCCAGGACGACATACAGCGGATATCCGGGGGGGTGCGGGACTCCCAGGGTGGCACAAGCCGTGATCAATTCCGGGGCATCGCCCCAGGGAAGCGCAGGATGCAGCGTTATCAGGTAAAATGCGAACACACACAGGAAAATCGCTACCGAGTCTTTCGGCGATGAGTGATGAACATGAACATTCGAGGTGGAAGGCACGTTGACGTCGGCGGATCGTATGAGAGACTTAGTCAATATTGTCCCGATAATACCCAAAAAAACCTTGCGTAAAAACCTGCTCGGATTTGCCGCATTATACCTGATCCTTGTGGCAATTGTCACTTGGCCCGCCATTTTGAATCCTGCGTGCCTGGCTTTTCCGTATCAAGGCGACCGGGGGGCGAATGTCTGGAACCTGTGGTGGGTAGCGCACTGTGTGACCCACCTGCAAGATCCCCGATGGACGCCACTTCTGTTTCATCCGGATGGCTGTTCGCTTCTGCACCACTCTCTTTCTCCGTCAAATGGGCTGCTTCTGGCGCCGGTGACTCTCCTTTTCGGTCCGGAGACCGCGTATGGCGCCGCATTTTTTCTCTGGAGTATCCTGACCGGCCTGGGAGGAATGGTCTGGTCGCGGCGATGGCTCGACCGTCCCTGGGAGCAATGGCTTGCGGGATTTTTCATGGTCTGTTGTGCCTATCGCTTTGCGCACCTGGATCACCTCAACGTGTTCTCAACTGCCGGGATACCATGGGCCTTTTGGGCATTTGACCGATCGAAAGATAAACACGATCTGCGCATGGCGCTGGTGTGTGGCGTGATCTGGATTCTGACGACATTCTCCTGCTGGTATTACGGAGTGGTGGTCGGTCTCTACGGCGTGGCCCGATTGTTGGAGATTGTGTGCAAGCGGCAATCCTTACGAGAAATTGGAGTAGCCCTGATTCCATTTGCCCTGACCTTGATGGTTGTGGCGGGATATCTCGGCATTCCTCTACCCGGTCCCTCGGCGAAGCCGGATGACATACCGCTTGGAATCAAAGTTTTCTGGTCCTTGCCGCTTGATTCCCTGGTCCGTCCTGTCTGGTTGAATCCCCTCTGGATGTTGCCGGAGTTTCGCGTTCATCCGGGAATTGTCTTTTTGATTCTGGCGGCGATTGAGATCGTTCGCAGAATTCAAGAGCATGAAAAACAGGCCTTTCTCTTGTGGATTGCATTAGCCTATGCGGCCCTCGCCCTGGGACCGGTGTTGAAGGTGGACATGAAAGTCTTTCCTGTTCCTCTTCCCGCATACATCTGTCTGTTGATCGCCGGATTGAGCCAAATGAAAGTGTACACACGGTTTCTGTACCCGGCAACGATTTGTCTTGCCCCATTGGCTGTTCTGGGTGTGCGGTGGTTAGTCGACAAACTTGGAGAGGAACATCCGCATGTCTCTTTCCCTGTTCTCCAGGCAATCGTTTTTCTGTTGGTAGGATTTGCATTCTGGTTCGAGCAGGCTCTACCGCCGTTTGCCTCTGCGACCGTCTATTCCGGGAAGACTCAAGTAGCCGATGATGCCCCCATTCAGGCCATCCGGGAGGCGCGCGGCGCGGTGCTGGAACTACCGTTTGGCGCCAGTTCCGTTGTCGGGATGCACTTGGCCCGTCAAACCCGACACAGGTTACCGTTAGTCATCGGGGAAATCTCTCGAATGCAGAATTACCGCAAGACGTTCCTGGACCGATTTCCGTCTCTTCTCCTCCTGAACCAAATGGTCACGGAGGAGGGAGCCTGGTCTGAGGCATCCATCCACGGAGCAGCGGAGACTTTTGCACGGGATAATGAGAC
>Ga0209606_1004902_pt1 | contig 11993 bp, 9 predicted proteins | sample AD_UKC057_MetaG_FD_184412 | JGI IMG/M metagenome (GOLD analysis project Ga0209606, IMG submission 184412) | Active sludge microbial communities of municipal wastewater-treating anaerobic digesters from USA - AD_UKC057_MetaG (SPAdes) (version 2) | ecosystem: Engineered > Bioreactor > Anaerobic >...
CCAAACTTAACTATGGGCAAAATCTCAGAGGCAAGTGCGTAGTTTTCAGGGTGAACCCAGGTGTTATCGAGCTCGTTTTCGCTTTCTGGTATCTTGAAAAAACCGGCGCACTGCTCAAATGTCTTCTCGCCAAGCCCCGGAATCTCTTTTAGCAGAGAACGATTGCGAATCACACCGCTCGCATCTCGAAACTTGACGATTTTCCTGGCTAGACTCGCATTGATTCCAGACACATATCGCAATAACGAATAACTTGCGGTATTCAGATTGACACCAACCTGGTTCACGACCGATCCAACAACTTCATCCAGCTGGTTTGCCAGCTGTTTTTGGTTCACGTCGTGCTGATAGAGCCCTACGCCGATACTCTTAGGATCGATTTTGACGAGCTCCGCAAGCGGATCCTGTAGACGCCGTCCTATCGAGATTGCCCCGCGGATCGTCAAATCTAGATCCGGAAACTCTTCTCGCGCAAGATCGCTCGCTGAATATACAGACGCACCATCTTCATCCACAACAGCAAAGCGGCAGGCAAGCTTGTTTTCTGCTATCGCTTCCGCTACCAGCCTCTGAACTTCATGGCTTCCTGTTCCATTTCCCACTGCTATAACAGAGAGTCTGTGTTTTATTACCGCTGTAGCGATATCCTTCTTGCCCTGTTCAGGGTTGGTCTCCTGGTTTATCACAAAGTAATCCAGGAATTTGCCAGTTTCGTCGAGCGCAGCACACTTTGTACCGGTTCGGATTCCCGGATCAATGCCTAGGACCCTCGAACCGCGCAAAGGCGGCTGCATAAGAAGATTGCGCAGATTTGTGCTGAACACCTCGATTGCGTGGCTTTCCGCGCTTTCTGTGAGATCGGAACGGATCTCCCTTCGCACCGCTGGCAAGAGAAGGCGGAAAAGCCCATCGATAACTGCCTCCTTATGCTTATCATTGGCTGGTCTCATGCGCTCTAGCATTCGACCTTCGACAAGATCTTCGTCCACTTCAATAGATACATCGAGTTCACCTTCTCTCTCACCGCGATTAACCGCAAGCACTCTGTGATGCTTGAGAGTAGAAAGTGGTTCTCGATAGTCCCAATACATCTGGTAAGTAGACTGATCTCGCTTTTTCTCGTCGCCTATTCCTTTGATCGCAAGCTCTCCATTCTTTAGCAATATGTCCTTTATGTAAGCTCGCATGCTTATATCCTGAGACAACCGTTCTGCAAGGATATCCCGCGCTCCTGCAAGCGCATCCTCAGCGTTTTCAACTGAAAACTCAGGGTGTTCTTCATCTCGATGGATAAAAGAACGAGCGGCACCAACTACCTCCTCGAGAGAAGCCCTTGACATCAGCTCAGCAAGAGGGCCTAGTCCCTTCTCCTGAGCGATCATGCCACGTGTCTTTTTCTTTTTCTTGAATGGTGCCCAGAGATCTTCGAGTTCGGTTAGAGTAGTAGCGCGAGCAATATTCTCATATAGAAACGCATCGAGTTTACCTAGGGCTGAGATGCCTTTGAGTACCTCGAGCCTGCGCTCTTCGAGATTTTTGTAGCTTTGGAACTTTTGGATACAATCGCGAACTTGTACCTCATCGAGATTGCTAGTTCGCTCCTTGCGATACCGACTTATGAATGGAATCGTGCAGCCTTCGGCTGAAAGACCTAAAACCGCCTGCACCTGGGAAAGCCGAATACTAAGCTCATTCGCTATTCTCTGTGAAATAGCAAGCTCATCGACCAAAAGATCTTTTATTGTGGTTAGATCAAAACCTGTTGTGTCGTCCATAGCGAGGCTAACGTTACGGGAAGTTCAAGAAAATATCAAGGTAGAAATGATGGCGGGACGAATTCGCTACAGATCCCTACGAAGTTTCATCATAGAATGATAATTGGCTGGATTTTTAGATATATATGGTATATCCTTTGAATAGCATTCGTTACATTGAGCTGAATATACCACTATTATTAAAAGAGGCACCTAATGGGGAAGTTCAGCAATAAGGTTCGAACATTTTCGGCGCTCGAAGTCGCAAAACTCTGTGGCGTGGTTAATCAAACAGCAATAAACTGGATACGAGGCGGGTACCTCAAGGCCTTTAGCACGCCGGGAGGACAATATCGAGTCTATGCTGAAGATCTAGTAACTTTTCTTAAAGAACGAGACATGCGAGTTCCAGAAGAGCTCAAAGATGAACTCACTATGCCGGTGGATACCGGACTTGCGCTAATTGTAGACGACGATAAAGATCTCAATACGATCCTAAAGCGCCTCCTCGAGCGAAAAATTGAAGACCTGCGCGTTGCACAGGCTTACGACGGCTTTGAAGCAGGCAGAATTGTAGCAGAACGCCATCCAGCCATAGTCATCCTGGATCTAAATCTTCCTGGAGTCGATGGCATTTCGCTCTGTAAAAAAATTCGATCCGATGAATCCTTTGGCCAGCCGGCGGTAATTGCTATTACAGGAATTGGAGAAGAGGATGCTCAGCCTCGCATGATGGAAGCCGGTGCCGATGCATTCTTCTCTAAGCCGCTTAATTTCGATGCCTTGATCGCAAAAATGAGAGAACTCATGGAAGCCCGCAAGAATTTGGAAAAGGAAGATGATAATTAAAGGACGCTATGCTAAGAGGAGTTCATGCCCAAAAGGATAGAATTCTATTATGAAAGAGCTATATAGATCTGACGACAACCGCTGCATAATCGCAATTGGAGACATAACCAATATCAACTGCGATGCAATTGTCAACGCAGCAAATTCAAGCCTCCTGGGTGGTGGCGGTGTCGATGGAGCTATTCATAGTGCGGGAGGCCCGGCAATTCTCGCCGAATGTCGTGAGTTGCGAAACAGCTCCTTACCAAATGGGCTGCCGCCAGGCAAAGCAGTGGCAACCACTGCAGGCCGCCTTCCCGCTAAGCGCGTTATACATACGGTAGGCCCTATTTGGCGAGGAGGTGCCCAAGGTGAAAACGAAACCCTTGCATCTTGCTACCGAGAATGCCTTGCGCTCGCCCTCCGTGAAGAGCTAAAATCTATTGCCTTTCCCGCTATTTCTACAGGTATCTATGGATTCCCCAAAGAGCGCGCTGCCAAAATCGCCTGGAAAACAGTACGAGATTTTCTTATGAATACCTCTGAAGCATCCTCTCTCATCGTAATTTTTGTATTCTTTTCAGAAACCGATGCGCACATCTTTCTCGATTCGAATGGGCTTTCTTGATATCAAGCTTCCTCGTGTACAAAGACACGAACTTACCGGCACTATCGTCGAAATTTGCAAAGATATCGAAAATTGGAAACCCGGAGAGAGAGTCGCCATGTCTTTCATGGCATTCATGGCAGGCCATGGCCATCTCAAGCCTCCCAAATGCAGCAGGCAAGTACAGCAAGGCCTCATGCTCACTGACCATAAGCACACCAAGATTTACCATGATGGACAAGAGTTTTTTTGCCAAGATCCAAAAGCGATAGACTGGCTCGCCTTGACGAAAGCTTGCGGTGCTCGGTATAGTAAATACGCGTATCATCAATAGGGCATGTCCTTAAGAAGGCTTTTTTCTTTCATTGATAAGAGCTTGATGCGCATTTGATCGCTACTGTCGTACCGCGACAGCACGCAAACAGATTTCTGCGACCGTCGTATACCGGTATTACCCGAGCTTCCCAAGCTCGTGAAGCGGGTTCGACTCCCGTCGGTCGCTATAAGAATTCTTTTGATTAAATTGATTGAAAGAGAACTATCTTTCTTTTCAAATTTTGCCTAAGACTCTTTTTCTATCAATCTTATGTGTTGAGACTGATTGGCCCCATACTTTCTTTATAATTCACCCCGAATATAGAAATATTCTTAGTTATTAATAGGAATCTCAGCGTCATCTGTAAGGAGCTTTTCTTCGATGAGCTCTTGTTCAATATGTTTTTCTCGGCTGCAGGATCGATTCTTTACTTATGCTCACCCATAAATGACAATTTCATAATTTTACTTGACTTTGATAATGTCTCTTTTATAATTGAATTAGTAAGGAGGCATTATGAAAAGGCCAAAATCTTTGATTAGCTTTATCTTTTTAATGTTTGTGGCATGCCTAATTCTTTCATGCGAACTGACAGGGAGTGGCTTGTTTACTACAACAGATCCATGGCTTCCAACAATTGCCTTTAATGGACAAGAATCGGTTATTCAGTCCGGCGGCAGTATGACAATAACTGCGAGCGTTACTCCTGCCCCAGACAGTTACGCGTGGTACCTGGATGGCAGCCCCATAGCCGGAGCAACAACAGCCACTGTGACACTCGGTTCAGATGTCGACCTAGGGTCCCATGTCGTGACGCTCGTTGTTGTAAAAGGGAAATATAGATCATCTGGATCTTTCAACTTTGAAGTGAGTACTCCTTCTCCGACAGTTACCGTTGATCCGAGCACGGTTACAAATGGCGTAGTTGGGCAATCATATAGCTTTACGGTGACTGCAGACAATATTCCTTCAGGAGTAAGCCAGGTAACATTTAGCTACAACTTTGGCGATGGCAGTGCTAGCGGAACAGGAAGCCAGACGGCAACAGTATCCAACCACTCTGCAAGTATCACCATCTCTCATGCTTACAGTTCATCGTCCGCTTATGGATTGACGGTTGCGGTGAGCGACGGTTCAACTACCTTAGCGACAGGGTATGCGAGTGTGATCATAGGGCAAGTCAATTCAGGTAATGATTATGATCTAACGGTATTGAATACATGGATTGCAGCAAATTCTGGTGGATATGGTATCACTATAGACACTTGGGATATTAGTCAGTTGCCAGCAGGCTGTGTGTTTGATTTCAAATTTGATACAGTCGGCCAGCCTGACAAATACATCATCGAATATCCTGATGGGACCATAGTGGTAGATACGGGATGGCGAGGAGATTCATTTTATGAAGGAAGACCTGCCTATCCAGGAGGAATTGCAGGGGATATTGATGACGAGCTAGATGCTATCTTTACAAAAGGCTCACAACAACATTTCAAGATCACCATAATTGGCGGAGAACCTGGAACCGTGTGGTATTACAGTATCCGCGCTAGAATGCCTTAAAATGCCATAAAATTTCTAGGGCAATTTAACTTGATATGATTTATTAGAAGGAGTAAGCGTATGAAACATGACGTAAAAAAGACTCTGATGAGACTATTTATAATAACAGGTTTTTTGATCTTGGCTATAGGTTGTATGCAGCCCTTTTCAACAGCAGTAGGAAAAGGTGCCGTTTCAATTTCCATAATGCAAAGCAAAGGCCCAACCATTCAGCCTGAAAATCTTGAAATAGCAAGTTATGTGCTTTCTGGAACGGGGCCTAACAACGAGAGCTTGTCCAACACTACTTTTACCACCGAACCTTATAAAGTTGACGATCTAACAGCAGGTAGCTGGACTTTCACGGTAAAAGGCAAGAACTCCAACGGAAGGGTGGTTGCCACAGGCAGTGTTTCTGCAACTATTGTTCAAAACACCACTACCAATGTCAACATTGTATTGACCCCACCCAATGAGGGTACTGGAACTGGGACTTTTACAATAACTGGTACGATAGGGGCTGGCATTACGCTTAGCAGCTTTACCGGTGTAATTTCGCCAAAAAGCGGAGGCACGGATATCTCTTTTAGTGTCAACTTTAGTGGAACAACTCTTTCATATACCAAGAGCTTGACTGCAAATTCAAATTATGAGCTTACGCTGCGTGCAGTTACCACCGATGGCAAAGAGTGGAGCGATATCTATGCATTGCGCATCTATGACAATGAAACTTCAACCTTGACACTTGATCTAAAATCGACCGATTTCCATCAACCTGCGCTGGGTACTCCGACAGTTACCGTTGATCCGAGCACGGTTACAAATGGCGTAGTTGGGCAATCATATAGCTTTACGGTGACTGCAGACAATATTCCTTCAGGAGTAAACCAGGTAACATTTAGCTACAACTTTGGCGATGGCAGTGCTAGCGGGACAGGAAGTCAGGCTGCAACAGTATCCAACCACTCTGCAAGTATCACCATCTCTCATACTTACAGTTCATCGTCCGCTTATGGATTGACGGTTGCGGTGAGCGACGGTTCAACTACCTTAGCGACAGGGTATGCGAGTGTGATCATAGGGCAAGTCAATTCAGGTAATGATTATGATCTAACGGTATTGAATACATGGATTGCAGCAAATTCTGGTGGATATGGTATCACTATAGACACTTGGGATATTAGTCAGTTGCCAGCAGGCTGTGTGTTTGATTTCAAATTTGATACAGTCGGCCAGCCTGACAAATACATCATCGAATATCCTGATGGGACCATAGTGGTAGATACGGGATGGCGAGGAGATTCATTTTATGAAGGAAGACCTGCCTATCCAGGAGGAATTGCAGGGGATATTGATGACGAGCTAGATGCTATCTTTACAAAAGGCTCACAACAACATTTCAAGATCACCATAATTGGCGGAGAACCTGGAACCGTATGGTATTACAGTATCCGCGCTAGAATGCCTTAAAATTTTGCTCCTGTTTTCCTAGTTAGCTTAGTCGGCCATTTTTTGAAGGATACTTCAGAAAATGGCCGATTCTTATATAATCATCTGGTTAAAAGCCCCACCTCAGCTATATGGACACCCCTTTCTCTTAAACTCAATTTATAGCAAGATAAACTTGAGCTGAAATAATAATTGCCCAATATTCTGTATTTAATAAGCTCAAGGAATTATCATGTCGATACTGGCCATGGCGCTGACTCTCGTTGGAGGGCTCGCTCTTTTCATGTATGGAATGGAGCGGTCGAGCGAAGGTATTCAGCGAGCGGCAGGCGAACGGCTCCAGAGTGTCCTAAACATGATGACGAAAAACAGCATCATGGGAGTGCTTACCGGCACGCTGGTAACCATTGCGGTTCAGTCATCGTCGGCCACGACGGTCATGCTGATTACCTTTGTCAATGCAGGCCTTCTTTCCCTTACCCAAGCTATTGGCGTCATTATGGGCGCGAATATTGGCACAACGCTTACTGGCTGGATAATAGCCGCGGTCGGTATAGCAAAATTCAGCATTACCTCGCTTGCGGTGCCTCTTTTCGGAATCGGGTTCTTGATGTCTCTTTCAAAGCGTAAATCCGACGAGTTCAGAAGCTATGGACGCGCGATCATGGGATTGGCCTTTATTTTTCTAGGCCTTGATTTCATTCAAAGCGCAATTCCCACGCCATCAGCCAATGCTCTACTGTTTATCCGCAATTTCTCTAGCCTTGGTTATGTATCTGTTTTGCTAGCTGTCTTAATCGGAACTGCTTTTACAATTCTGGTCCATGCCTCCAGCGCCACATTGGCCATAGTCATAACAATGGCATCTCAGGGTATCATCGATTTCAACATCGCTGCCGCCCTGACCCTAGGAGCCAATATCGGAACCACCATAGATGCGTTTCTTGCTTCGGTCTCGGCTGGTGCAAGCACCAATGCAAAGCGAGCCGCCTGGGCGCATATCCTCTTCAATGTGTTTGGCACCGCCTGGGTCGTGATTCTATTTAGGCCTTTTATCGATTTCGTGGATTGGGTGGTCCCTGGTCCCATCGAACCAAGGAGTATCGGCGTGCACATCGCGATGCTCCACACGCTGTTTAATACATTGAATACCTTGCTGCTCTTGCCTTTTGTGCGTCAATATGCGGCATTTCTCGAAAGAATCATCAAGGAAAAACCAGGAGAGGCGGAACTACGCACCCTCTATTTGCCCAAGACCCTCATGGCCACGCCCGAACTTTCGCTCATCCGCGCCCGCAAGGAAATTGCGGACATGGCCACGCTCGCGCGCTCAATGTTCGACAGGAGTCGATCGCTATTCGCCAGAGAAATAAACGATGACTCAAATGACTCAAAAGCGAACGCCAATGCCGCGAATACCGCCAATATCGACCTAGATGCCGAAATCGAATGGTTCATAGCAAAAGAGAACTATGCGGACTCCATGCACGAAGGGCTGACGAAGTACCTTCTTTCCATTACGGGCATGGATCTCTCGGAGCGCACGCGCGAAAGAGTAAATATCAAGCTGCGCATTGTGTCCGAACTGGAAAACATGACAGATGAATGCCTAAGCATCGCATTCATGATAAAGAAAAAGCACAACAAAAAACTTCAATTCGATTCTGAATCGGTAAAAGCGCTCGATCCTTTTGGAGAGCTCGTGGACGAGTTTCTTGATTTCGTCGCAGAGCGACTCAATGTCGGAATCACCCAGGAAGAGCTCAAAATCGCCTCGGAGATGGAAGATAGAATAGACGACTATAAGAGACGCCTCAAAAAACTCGCCCGCCAGCGCCTCGATCGCGGTGCAAATGTCAGAGCCGAGCTTCTCTATATCGACCTAATTCGCCATGTGGAGAAGATTGGCGACTGTGCCTATGCCATAGCCGAAGAGCTGCGCAACCTAATTCCTGACTCCCCAAGCCGCGATCAAACTTATAGAGATCAAGATACAAAGACTCAATAGACTTAAAACCAGGCGACCCAAAATCAAAATCCAAACCCAAATCGCCGGACAACTAAAGCCGCTGCAGCAACTGTAAAAAATCTATGCTATCATGTTCCCTATGGAACAACTCACCCAAGAGTGGACTTTGCCAAAGAACTTTCGCATAGATACGAGTTGGTTCGACCACCCAAGCAACCTTCACGGCAAAACGCATACCCTTAGAGTCATGATCCTAGCCGACGAACTATATCTGCGCGCCAAACAAGAAAGCTTGTTTAGCTCTCCAACTCTATATCGCGATCTAATGGCGGCGGCCCTCATACACGACCTTGCTCGCAAACACGATGGCTTTTGCATGGAACATGGACTCTGGGCCAAGAACACAAAGCGACCTATCGCCGAACGATACCTCCTAGGCTTTAGACTTCCCGAACCGGAATGGACCGCAATCGCCGACGCAATAGAAGCGCATTCGAGGCCCGACCCGACACCGCCCTTCCCTCCAGGCTCCTTGCCCGCTCTTTTGAAAGACGCCGATGGCCTCGATCGAGTTCGGATCTATATGAAGCCCCCCAACCCAGCCTATTTTCGCCATAGCTTTACAGCTGAATATTTGGACCTAGCCTGGGAGCTGCTCGAGTTGGACGAGCGAAGGCTAGAGGAAATAATCATCGACAAAGCAAAATCACAATAAATCATATCGTCAAAGCAACAGTGAATATTAACGTTATCATAATCTTTCATGAAATTTTCTGAAAAAATGGCTCATAATGCCACAATATTCTATCGATATTCTAAAATAGCGCAAAAATAATATCTAATTATTTAATATTGACAGATTCGTATTGTGGGTTTACATTAACGTTAATATTATGGCAGCTTCTTTGAAGCAGCTCGCCGCTGCAAGTGGATATTCAATCAATACCGTCTCTCGAGCATTGCGCGACAAGAGCGATGTAAACCCTCAGACTAAGGAAAAGATTCGAGCTCTCGCGTCGGAACTTGGATATGTCAACAACAATGTTGCTAAAAGTCTGAGGATAGGAAAGACAAACACTATTGGAATCATCTCTGCGGATTCTTCGAATCCATTCTTTGCCGAAGTAATTCTTGGAATAGAGAATACGGCAAGGCAATTTGGATACCATATACTATTGACCAATACCGAAGAATCGCCTGAACGCGAACGAGAGGCGATCAAAATCCTTTTGGGAAAAAAAGTAGATGGTCTTCTTCTAATGCCAGTTTTGCAGCAAGACAACAACTGCGATTATTTGAAATCTCTAAACATACCCTATATCATAGTCGGCAGATGGCTTCCTGGCCTGGAAGATCATTCTGTCATATCCGATGAATATGAAAAAGCAAAAGAAGCAACGCTCTATTTCATAAAAAATGGCCATAGAGATATTATTCACCTTGCTGGTCCTTCTTGTGTAAGTAGTTCTGTGGATAGAATGTCTGCTTTTAGAGATGCCCATACCGAAACCAATACACCTCTAAAAGAAGATATGATAATTGAAACAAATGGGCATTTGGAAGATGGATACCATGAAGTCAGTTCATTGATAAGAAGTGAAAGACATATATCGGCAATCTTTGCATTCAACGATCTGCTTGCACTCGGTGCCTTGAGAGCACTCAAAGAAAATGGCATAAAAGTTCCCAAAGAAGTTGAAGTAATAGGCTTTGACGATCTCAATTTTTCAAAATATCTGTACCTCAGCCTAAGTTCTGTGAGTATACCCAAAAAAACAATGGGAAATATGGCTTTCAGAGCCTTGCTCGATCACATTGAAAATCCCAAGGCTCCATATACAAAAAAAGTATTGGAATCCCGAATAGTATATCGGGAAACAACGCTAGTGCATGAACCTTAGGGTTCGAATTAGAGGAGGTTTTTATGAAAAAAATAGCAGGTCTGGCAATTACATTGCTCTTGCTAGTAGGCGCTACAGCCGTCACCGCCCAAAGTGGCCAAAAGCCGTTGGAAATCACATTCTGGTCTCTTTTTACAGGAGGAGATGGCGAATTCTTCGATGCAATGGTCAAGGAGTTCAATGCATCTCAGAATGAGATAGTAATGAAGACCGATACAGTCAAGTTCGACGATTATTATACAAAACTAACCGCAGCCCTCGCTGCCAAAACCGCACCGGATGTCGTCGTCATGCACCAAGATCGCCTGAGCACATTCGTTCCGAGCGGTGTATTGCTTCCTCTCGATACTTATGTTCAAAAAGCGGGTATCGATCTATCTACATTCGAAGAAGCCCCTCTAAATAACTGCAAGATAAACAACAAATTATACGCTATCCCGCTAGATGTCCACCCTATTATTATGTACTGCAATATGGACTTGTTTTCTAAAGCCGGAATTACAAAACTGCCCGAATCGCTATCCGAGCTAATCAGTACGGCCGAAACAATCCAAAACAAGACAGGAGCAATAGGTATAGCAGCGGACAATACGACGGCAACCTATAAAGCCTACACTCTTACCAGGATGTTCCTTTCTATGCTGATGGAGCAGGGCGTGTATGTTTTTAATGCCGACAACACGAAAGCCAATTTCAACAACGATGCTGGTATTAAAGCATATCAAGCGTTATCGGACATTGTAAATAAATACAAATTGACCCCAAAAGGTTATGATTATGATTCTTCCGTTGCCGATTTCAGACTTGGAAAAGCAGCCATCCACTTCAATGGCGTGTGGGTCACTGGTCTTTTCGAGCAACAGCCTAACCTCAATTTTGTGGCAGTAAAATTCCCAGCATTATTTGGTAAGAATGCCGCCTGGGCAGGATCCCATACATTTGCTATACCAGCGCAGAAGTCAGTTGACGAGAAAAAAATCATCGGCGCAATGAAATTCATAGATTGGATGACCAATCATGGTTATCTGTGGGCAAAAGCCGGCCATGTACCTACAAGGAAAACCGCTGTCAACACAAAAGAATTCAAGTCCTTGCCGCACAGAGCCGATTATGCAGATGCTGCCAAATATGTATTCGCAACTCCAGCGACTCCCAAGTGGCCTCAATGCTATGATGTAATGTCCGATCAACTCGAGGAGTCCATTGCTCTCAATAGAGATGCTAAGACCGCTTTGACAAAGCTGGAGCAGGCTATCAACGATATTTTGAAAAAATAGCTCTTGCAAAACAGTCGATATTTCTATATGACGCTTGAGGAGGCTTTTACCTCTTCAAGCGTTGCTTTTTAAATATATTCCGGAGCTTTGAATGTCATCACATTATGCAGACCACAAAAAAAGAGATATTGTCTTATTCTCGCTGCCTTATCTGGCCATTTACGTCGCTTTCCTCGTATTTCCGGTAATATACGGAGTCTATCTGAGTTTCTTTGACTGGAACATTCTATCCTCAAAAATATTTATCGGATTTAAAAACTATGTCGAAGCATTCAGAGATCCAGAATTCCTTTCATCTTTTTCTCATACTATTCAATTTGTTTGCATTTCGACTCCTTTAATAATAATCG
>Ga0209606_1004918_pt1 | contig 11974 bp, 8 predicted proteins | sample AD_UKC057_MetaG_FD_184412 | JGI IMG/M metagenome (GOLD analysis project Ga0209606, IMG submission 184412) | Active sludge microbial communities of municipal wastewater-treating anaerobic digesters from USA - AD_UKC057_MetaG (SPAdes) (version 2) | ecosystem: Engineered > Bioreactor > Anaerobic >...
CGATGAGTTAAAGATGATCAGGTCACAGATCAAGCGGATTATAAAGGACACACCTGTGGCAGGCGCAGTTGGACAGACAATCAGACAGGTGCAGGCAGCAATAATTGCCAGTGTGACCGCATCTGTTGTTGCCTCCACTTCAGCAAATGATTGATTTACAAATCAAATCCCATGAGCATAGGTTTCGGAATGTACCAGATTGCTGTCTCCTCCACCCTGGCAACCCGGAGTAACAAGCACACTCTTTTACAGACTTAATAACAGATTGTACCAACTTGCCGCCGCCTCTACCCTGGCAACCCTGGTGTCACATACAGTCTCCTGATAGTAATAAGCACTAATAGTACCAACTTGCTGTCTCCTCCACCCCGGCGGCCCGGATCAACAGACAGCCTCCTTCAGTAATAAGCACGAATAGCTGCCTCCTACTTCACGGCAGCCCCGTGTGACAGACAACATCATTACAGACATAAGCACGGAATGAGCAAGCTTGCTGATTCACAAGCATTAAGGGACAGCCACTCAGCTGACATGCGCGAGGCGGATTCATCAGCCATGCGAGATGCTGACTCAGAGGCATTGCGTCATACTGATTCCGAAGCCTTGCGAAATCCTGAATCCATTGAAAAAAACCGGGCAAATACCAATGATGGATCTCCTGACAAAGGAACAGGCAACACACCGACTGAAATAACAGCGGATGAACGTTGCATGATTACCGGTGACTCACCTTCGCCGGCCACTCCAGAAACGGCAGTCACAGCAGGTACTGTTGATCATACACAAACCATTGCCGGCCATAAAGTTGGCATAAAAACCTCAAATGATGCAGATTCTCTGCGCGATTCTGATTCAGAAGCACTTCGCGGATCAGACTCCTGGGCAATGCGTGATTCATCATCATCAGATCTTCGCGAGGCTGACTCGGACTCTTTAAGGAGATAAGTTACGTACGGGGCTCTATCTCAAACAGTATGACATCGTACGGGGCTCCATTTCAAACAGTTTGACATCGAATGGATATAATATTAATCGCTGCATATCATGACCACAATTATTGCCGAGAGGGTTTCGCACGACAGTGGAATTCGTATTGCCCTCAGGTTCCCTTATGACAGGAAGTTGACAGGAATAGTTAAAAAGCTGCCCGGCTGCAGGTGGAGTAACAGACTGAATTGCTGGCATATACCAAACACTCCGGATGTTATTGACCTCCTCCTTGAGAACCTGAGTTGTCATGCATTTGTTGATTATTCTGATCTCCGGAGGCACTCTATAGCGCAAAGGATCAGGGAGACGAGGGAGAGGCAGCAGAATGAAAAAGCCCGGATGCACCGGTCATTTGAGTTCCCGGCTGGCATCCCTTCATCTGATGATAAATCTCCACGGCCACACGCTGAGCAGCCTGAACGCTGTATTGCTTCCCCTGAGCAGAATCCTCCAGGCACCCCTGGCAGCACAAAAACAAAACGCACGACATCCGGCAGGTTTGCTTCCGCGGACATCTCGAGTCTTATCGGCGAAACGGTCCTGAGTACCGAAGCCAGGGCTGACCTTGCCAGATTACGCAGTTGGATGGAATCCCGAAGGTTTCCAGACACCACGATTCGTACATACACATCGATGATGGAGACATTCCTGAAGTTTGTAGCGCCGAAGGAGGCCTCCCAATGCACGTCCGACGACCTTGTGCGGATGATAAACGATTACGTCATTCCACGGGGGCTGAGCTATTCATATCAGAACCAACTTATTAGCGCGGTCAAGAAATTTTACAGGGAGGTCTGCAACCACACGATTGATCCGGGGACTTTTTCGCGCCCGCGCGTAAGGTACAGACTGCCAAATGTTCTGAGCAAAGAGGAGGTGAAACGGGTGTTGGCTGCCCCGATGAACGAGAAGCACAGGGCAATACTGAGTCTGATTTATGGTTGCGGTTTACGCCGAAGCGAAGTGTTAATGCTTGAGCTACAGGATATTGACCGTGACAGGATGCTTCTTATTGTCAGGCAGTCGAAAGGGTTCAAGGACAGGATAGTACCCATTTCGCCGAAGCTTGTGGATATGATTGATTCTTACCTCAGGAGATATCGGCCTGTGGTTTATCTTTTTGAGGGCCAGCGTCAGGGTGACCGGTACAGTGCTGCAAGTATTGAAAAGATTTTCAGGATGGCCTGTACGAAAGCCGGTATCCGGAAGAAGATTACCCTGCATGGTTTGAGACATTCATATGCCACGCATCTTCTGGAAGCCGGGACTGATTTGCGGTACATCCAGGAGTTGCTAGGGCACAAGAGCAGCAAGACCACTGAAATTTACACCCATGTAACTGAAAAGAGCATTCAGAAGATCCGGAGTCCGTTTGATGACCTGTAAAGTTGGTGAAGGTGTTTCCGCAAAGCAAATGTATCGGGTGTATCCGTGTCCGGCGATGTTGAGATTATAGTAGTCTGTCCCTTGCGACATCTCTTTTGACAAAATTCTGATCTGAAGCACACTTTGATAGATACAATTCTCCTTTTTACCACGGGGGGTTCCCGGCGAGAGCAGGAACCCGGTGCAAGGCGGAGACCTGATGCGAGTCAGAACACGATGGGATGCGAAAAACAGTGGAAACCGGATACTGGTTAGAGTAGGAGCCTGATAGGAGCCGGAGTCAGGTGGGAGCCGGGACACGACCGAAGCCAGGACCCGATGATAGCCAGAGCACTGTGGGAGGCAAGGCCTGGTACGAGTTGGAACCCAGCCGAAGCCAGGACCCTGTAAGAGGCAGGACTGCTTTATATTAATTTTCGCTTGCTTAATCGGGCTCCGAAGCCAAGACCCTGTAAGAGGCTGGATCCGGCGGGAACCGGAACACGGCGGGATGCGAAGCCCGGTAAGAGGGGGCCTGATGTGAGGCAAAAAACGGTGGTAGTCGTAGCCCGGTGCGAGGCGGAGTACGGCCTAAGCCAGGACCTGGCAGGAGCAGAAACCCGGTGTAAGGTAAAGTCCGGTGAGAGTCGGGACCTGATACGAAGCGAAGCAGATTGCACTGCTATTACCGATTGGAACTACAATCAGTATTCATAATAAATAACTAAGTATCTGGCATTTGCAAAATCCCCTCCCCTTTATTATCAATCCGCGAACCGGAAGGAGTCAGAGCAGATAATCCTGCTGTTGCCGATTAAAGCCACAATCAGTATTCATAATAAATAACTAGTATCTGGCATTTGCAAAGTCCCTTCCTTCCTTGTCAATCCGCGAACCGGGAGGAGTCAGAGCAGGTAATCCTGCTGTTGCCGATTAAAGCCACAATCAGTATTCACAATAAATAACTAAGTATCTGGCATTTGCAAAGTCCCCTCCCCTTTATTATCAATCCGCGAACCGGAAGGAGTCAGAGCAGGTAATCCTGCTGTTGCCGATTAAAGCCACAATCAGTATTCACAATAAATAACTAAGTATCTGGCATTTGCATAACCCATCCCCTTTATTGTCAATCCGCGAACCGGAAGGAGTCAGAGCAGATAATCCTGCTGTTGCCGATTAAAGCCACAATCAGTATTCACAATAAATAACTAGTATCTGGCATTTGCAAAGTCCCTTCCTTCCTTGTCAATCCGCGAACCGGGAGCAGTCAGAGCAGGTAATCCTGCTGTTGCCGATTAAAGCCACAATCAGTATTCATAATAAATAACTAAGTATCTGGCATTTGCAAAGTCCCCTCCCCTTTATTGTCAATCCGCGAGACAGAACCGATTAACTTTACAGGCACTTTCTTGGAAATATAGAAAACAAACAAGCCGACTTATGAACCGCATACCCCTAATTTTATCTATCATTCTGGCAACGTGTCTTGCCCAACCCGCCCTCTCCCAGGATGCTGCCGGCTTTTCCAATACTGTTCGTATTTTATCCTTTAACATCTATCATGGTGCCACCATGAAGGGTGATTACGATCTTGATCTCATTGCCGGGGTTATAAAAGCAGCTGATGCTGATCTTGTAGCGTTGCAGGAGGTTGATTTCATGACCAGGAGGGCTCGCGGTTATGATCTGGCGACGGAGTTGGGTTGGAGGGCGAAGATGGCTCCGCTTTTTGGCAGGGCGATGACCTATGACGGAGGTGAGTATGGCGAGGGTATTTTATCACGATACAGTTTCATTGCATCGCGGAACATTTCTCTCCCCTTCACCGGGAAGAATGAGCCAAGGGCTGCGCTGATGGTCACGACTGTACTACCGGCAGGAGACACGATTATTTTTATCGGGACCCATTTTGATCATACTACAAACGAGGCAGACCGGGTTCTTCAGGCGAAGAGTATCAATGAATTGCTGGTTGGTGCACTTTATCCGGTTATACTTGCCGGCGATCTGAATGCAGAGCCGGGAAGTACTCCGATTGAAATACTGGAGGAGTTATGGGGTTGTGCCTATGACAGGTCAATGCCTGCTTCTACTTTTCCCTCTGACTCACCTGCGAAGAAGATTGATTATGTGATGTATTATCCCAGGGATCGATGGAAGGTTATTTCAACGGATGTTATCTGTGATTCAGTTGCCTCGGATCACTGTGCGCATTTTGTGGTACTTGAATTGCTTTCTGCGCCAGTCAGTCGGAATGCATCGGATCCATTGGGGCGATAGACACTCCTGGTTGCGGCAGGAATATCATGGTTCATAATAGATAGGGATATCCGCTGAGAATTAAGCTTTTTCCGATACCTTGTCAGCAGAAGCAGGATACGATATATTGATTGTCATCTATCCAGGAAAATGGAACTGTCAGCCTCCTGCCATTTTCTGAATCTCACTTACCAGGAATTCCTTGCCGCAACTGATATAACAACCACCCCACCTCCACAATAACAACCAAATTCAATATATAAAAGTTACCTTTATTACCGCTATAAACAAGTTACAAGCAAGCCGAGAAAAAAGACAACGACAGAATGACAATGAAATTTTTGCTGCATTAAGACAAAGAAAAAAGGAAAACCCAGCCCACAAAAGCAAGAGTGTGGCTGCCCTTCCTTACAACCGTCCCTTCGCAGCCACACACATGCTTTTTTTGCAGACCCGCCCGTTGATAATAAACTGTTGATAAATAATTGAAATCTTCAGAACTCAATAAGTAAAAAATGTATTACCTTTGACATAATTAGTCAACACAGAAAATGTCAACACTAGGATTGAAATTAAGAGAATTAAGAGAACAGGCAGGATTATCATTGAGAAAAGCTGCTATGCAAACCGATATCGACATTGCAATATTGAGTAAAATGGAGCGTGGGGAGAGAAAATTCTCAAAAGAATTAGTTTTGAAATTGGCTGACCTTTATAAAGCTAATTCGGACAAACTCGTCATTGACTTTTTAAGTGAAAAGGTACTTTATGAATTAGAAGACGAAGATTTTGGGCTTGAAGCACTGAAAGTTGCTGAGAAACAATTGAAATATAAAAAACATAAGGATAAAAAATGAAAATACAGAAAACCACAATACATAACTTCCGTTCAATAATTCATCAGGTTATTGATTGTAAAGATTTTACTCTTTTTGTTGGTGAGAATAATTCTGGAAAAACAAACATTATTACCGCTTTAAGAGCTTTTTATGAAAATGAAGGATATAAGTACGATAAGAAATCTGACTTCCCTAAACTTACTGATACAACTGATTCTGAAAGCTGGATTGAATTAGAATTTATTACAACGAATGAAGAACAAGAAAAGATAAAAGATGAGTACAAAAGAGACGACAACATTCTTATAGTAAGAAGATATTTTGAATCATCAGATAAGGATAAAGTCAGCAAAGACAATAGTAATATTTTCTACATATCAAAAGATGGTTCAATATCAGAGAATAATTTTTATGGAGCAAAAAATGTTTCTCAAGCCAAACTAGGTAAAATCATTTATATTCCTGAAATAGCAAAAACTGAAGACACTTTTAAACTTTCAGGACCTTCTCCACTTCGACAAGTAATAAGTTTTGTCTTTAAAAAAGTACTCGAAAAATCGGATGCATTTGGCGATTTAGGAAAGGCTTTTGAAAGCTTTAACAAGGACTTTAAAACCGAAGCCTCACCTGATGGAACTTCAATGGACAGCCTAAAAGAAGATATCAATAATGAATTAAAAACCTGGCAATTCACCTTTGGATTTGATGTAAACCCAATAAAAACGGACTTAATAATTAAAAACCTAATTGACCATTATATTGAGGATGATAATTTGCAATCCGGCAAAAAAAGGGTTGACATGAAAAATATAGGACAAGGTTTGCAAAGACATTTGATTTATACAATGATTAAACTTGCAGCTAAGTATGATGAAGGCAAAAAAGAAAGTGACAAAAAAGAGTTTTATCCCGACTTTACATTAATATTATTTGAAGAACCAGAAGCTTTTCTGCATCCGAGCCAACAGGAGTTAATGAATTTGGGATTAAAGCAGATTGCTAATGAATACAACCAACAGGTTTTCTGTACTTCACATTCGTCAATTTTCGTAAGCAAAAACATTAATAAACTAACTGAAATTAAAAGAATTGATAAGAAAAATGGAGTTAGTGAATTCTTTCAAATTGATGAGCCAACTTTAAAGTCGCTTTATACTGATTGTACAGAACTGAGTCAATTTTTACAGAGTAAAATAGATGCCGGTATACCTGCTACTGATGAAGCTGAATTGAAGAAACTCATTAACGAAAAAACAGAGGAAGTCAAGTTATTGGAAGAATCAATAAAATTTTCTATTTGGCTTGACACAGAAAGAGCTTCAATGTTTTTTGCCAAGCATGTTCTAATTTGCGAAGGTGCATCTGAAAAGGCTTTCATTGATTATATGATGAACACTAAATGGCCTGTAATCAAAGAAAAACATATTTATTGTTTGGATGCCTTAGGTAAGTATAATATTCACAGGTATATTGTTTTACTTACAAAATTTGGTTTGTCACATTCTGTTTTAATGGATTTTGACGAGGACAGTAAACAACATAAGTATATCAATGAATTTGTGAAAAGTAAAATTTCAAAACTACATGGTTTTGAAAAAGATTTTGAAGCATTTTTAGGTATTACACCAGTACCTAAAAACAGAAGCGATTTAAAACCCCTTAATGTTCTGAAAAATTATGAAGATGGAAACATTACAGTGGAGAAAATTGAAGAATTAAAAGAGATTATAAAAAACTTAACGATATAAAGCTATGCCAACACTCCAATTCAAAGGAAAAAACATAATCTGGAACCACCATTTGGCTGTTCCGTTTCATACATTGGACGAAGTGCCCGAACTGCATTACCAACCTGAAAAGGCAAACGGTAATATGATAATTGAAGGCGATAACCTTGTTGCTTTAAAAGCACTTTTACCACAGTTTGCAGGTCGAATAAAATGTGTTTGTATTGACCCTCCTTATAATACCGGCAATGATAATGGACAAGGAAATGGATGGATTTATAATGATAATGTGAATAGTCCTTTAATCAAGGATTGGATTGGAAAAGAAGTTGGAATAGAGGATTTAACAAAGCATGACAAGTGGTTATGTATGATGACTCCCAGAATAAAGTTGCTTAGGGATTTATTAAGTGACGAAGGAGTAATATTTGTTTTTTGTGATGACAATGAACAATATAGTCTAAGAAGTATATTGAACGAAATTTTTGGTGAAGATAATTTTCTTGCAAACATTATTTGGCAACATAGCATTCAAGCAAAAGGTTATTCGGATAAGTTTTCATTACATCATAATCATTTATTAATGTACCAAAAAACTGAACAATTTGGACTTAAAACTCTTGAAAGAACTGAGGAGCATAACAAAAATTATTCAAATCCTGATAATGATCCAAATGGAGATTGGAGAACCGGAGATATTAGGAATTCATTGTATCGTCCAAATTTAATTTACGATATCAAAACACCTTCCGGTAAAACAATAAGCCCTCCTTCCAATGGTTGGAGATTTAGTAAAGAGACTATGAATAAAAAAATTGAATCAAAACAAATTATTTTTAATCAAGATGAAACCAGACTAATTTTTAAAATTTATTTAAAGGACGTAAAAGGACGTGTTCCCGAAACTATTTGGTTTGGTAAAGATGTTGGAACAACAAGGGATGGTAAAAATGTTTTAAAAGAATTATTTGATGGTGTAGCTCCTTTTGAAACACCAAAACCAATAGAAATAATTAAAAGAATAATAGAAATATCCACAGAGGAATACGATTATGTTTTAGATAGTTATTCAGGTTCTGGTACTACCATGCATGCATTATTTGATTATAATAAAACAAATGAAAAGTTTCTTTCCTGCATAATGATTCAAATGCCCGAAAATTCCGAAGCCGAGCCCGACAAAAATATTTGCAAAGACATTACTAGGGAAAGAGTAAAACGAGCTATTGACAAATACGGATATGATTCAGGTTTTAAATATTTCCGTCTTGGAATTCCACTTGATGCAGAAACAATGCTTGCGGGACAATTGCCAACTTACAATCAGTTTGCAAAATATGTTTATTACCTATGTACAGGTGAAAACCTTGAAGATGAAAACAAAATAAAAGAGAAAGATTTTTTTGTGGGCGAATATGGCAAACAGGCCATTTATCTGGTTTACAAACAGGATTATGAAACGCTAACTCGTCTTGCACTCAATTTAACTCTTGCCGAAAAAATTAAAGAACAGCAACCGGGTAAAAAACGGATTGTTTATGCTCCGTCATGCTTTTTGGACGAAGAATATTTAACCGATAATCAAATTGAATACGTTGGTATTCCTTACAATTTGTTTCAACGTAACCAATAAAAAATTATGTATTTAAAGAAATATCAGATAAAAGTTGTAAATGCACTCAAGCAGTTTTTGCAAACTGCCCGAGACACCAAAACATCGTTTGACATTGCGAAACAGGCATTGCCTGATAATATGCGTCATACATTGAATTGGGTGCAAACAACTTTTCAAACAAGCAGTTTGGAATATAAAGACCGTTGTACAAACGGACTTGGAAACAGTTACCCACGAATGATAATTAAAGTTCCGACAGGAGGAGGCAAAACATTACTTGCCGTTGAGTCAATTCGTGAATATCAAAACCTATTTGCCCAAAAACGCACAGGACTTGTAGTTTGGATTGTACCGAGTGAAACCATTTACAGCCAAACTGTTCAAAAAATTAGAGACAAAGGAAATCCGTTACGCCAGTTATTAGACCAATGTAGCGGTAACCGAACTATTATCTTGGAAAAAGGACAACGATTAACAACAAATGATATTGAAGAAAATTTGGTTGTTCTGTTCGTCATGATTCAGTCAATCAGTCGCACCAATGGAAAAGAAGCGTTAAAAGTTTTTCAGGACAGTGGCGGCTATGACAGTTTTTTTCCTGCCGATAATCGTTACGACTTACACGAGCAGTTATTAAAGCAAGTTCCAAACCTTGATTTTATTTCTCCACTTGGCACAGAGCAACCTTTAATAATGACAAGTCTTGGAAACGCAATCCGCATTTCAAAACCATTCATAATCATTGATGAAATTCACAAAGTATTTTCTGAAAATGCCCGAAAAACTATTGATAGTTTAAATCCTGAATTTGTTCTTGGTTTTTCGGCTACTCCAAAAGCGGAAATGAATGTTTTGGTTACCATTACAGGGCTTGAGCTTAAAGAGGAGGAAATGGTAAAACTCGACATGCACATTCTTCCACCCATCAGCAAACAGGAAAACGACTGGAAAGCGATGATAAAGGAAATAAAAGAGCATCGGGAAAAATTAGAAGAAACTGCAAAGCAATATCAAAAAGATACAGGAGTTTATATTCGTCCAACTGCATTGTTGCAAGTTGAAGCAACAGGCAAAGACCAAAGAGGAAAAGGAAGGGTTCACAGTCTTGACGTTAAAGAATATTTGGTTAGCTTAGAAGTAAACCCCGATGAAATTGCAATTAAAACAAGTTCGCAAAATGACATTGAAGATGTTAACCTGTTTTCGCAGGATTGTCCTGTACGCTTTATCATTACAAAAGAAGCATTACGCGAAGGTTGGGATTTTTCTTTTGCCTACATTCTGGGAATTATTCCAAATGTAAATTCAAATACAGGAGTTACCCAATTAGTCGGTAGAATTCTACGACAACCGTTTGCAAGAAAATCAGGTGTTAAAGAACTGGATGAAAGCTATGTTTATTACACAAAAGGGGATACACGAGAAATTTTAGACAGGGTTTCAACCGGTTTCAAAAATGAAGGTCTTGAAGACTTGGTTACAAAATTGAAATTTCGTGATAATGAAGCGATAAACGCTACCAAAACAGTAAAAATAAAAAAAGAGTTCAGCGATAAATTTCAAAACTCATTTTATTTACCAGTTTGGCTAATGGTTGATAAAAGCGGTTCAAAAAGGCGTTTTAATTACGAAAGCGACATCAGACCGAAAGTTGATTTTACAAAACTTGAATTGAATGAAGAATTTCTTTCAAGACTTGAAAAATCATTAAGTAACGAAACAAAAGAAAGGAAAGCATTTGCAATTACCCTTGATGATTCGAGTAAAGCATCATTTGTTGAAGAACAAAGCCAAACAAACGGAAAAGCAGAAATTAATATTGATTACTTAACACGCAGACTGAATGAATTAATAGAAAATCCTTTTTTGGCAAGAATTATTGGAACGAAATACTTATCACAAATTGAAGAAAAGATAGGACAGGAAAAACTTAAAGAACATTACAGTTTCATTGTTTCTCAGCTATGTAAAAAGTTTCAGGAAGAAAAGACAAAACAGGAAGAAGAAATATTTTTGGAAGAATTAAAAGCCCAAAATCTTGTTCTTGCTGTATCCGATGATGATACAGTCGGATTCAAAGTTCCAAAAGAGGACGTAATAACAGTAAGCCCAATTCCAAGCACATACAAATATTATTTGTTCGAAGATGTTGAAGTAACAGCAATGAACACGCTTGAAAGGAAAGTTGGCGACTTACTTGATAAACAGGAAAAGATACTTTGGTGGTTCAGAAATAAAGTAAACAGAAAATGGTACTCGATACAAGGTTGGCAGCAAAATAAAATCAGGCCTGACTTTGTTGCCGCAAAAAAGACAGCAGAGAATCATTTGGAATTGGTTTACATAATTGAAAGTAAGGGTGAACATCTTCTTGGAAACATTGATACATCTTACAAAAAGAAAGTTCTCGATATAATGACAGAACAGAAACAACTCAAAAACATTAAAGCATATCAGACACAGATTCCATTTGAAGAATATGTGATTAATGACAAAGTTGAATGCTACCTGATTGAGCAGGGAAAAGAGGAAGAAAAAATAAAAGAGATTTTGAAATAAACAGTTTTTATCAACTAAAATCCAATAATTATGGCACGTTGTACAAGAACAAGAAACTTAGAAGTCCATCATAAAAGAAGAGATGGCGGAAATGGTTTAGACAATGCTGAAGTTTTGTGTCCGGATTGTCATGCAAACACAAGTACATATGGGACTCCAGGAAAATCACCTGAACCATTTAGTCAGGACACTAAAGATAGAGCATTAAGAAGAGCTGGTAATCAATGCGAATGTACAAGATATACATGTTCACATCATTAGAAAGCCGTCACGCACCGTCCCTTCGCTTTCAGGCACATTTGGCATTCCCACAAGGCTTGCCCTCAATCCAAAAATGCCAAAAGAGCCTTCAAGCCCGTCCCACTCCAACGCACAGCCAGAAAGACAGTGCAGCAAAAATTAAAGACAGATTGACGAATGACAAGAACGGCCAGCTTGTAACAAGCGGTATAAAACATTGGGGTTTAGGTGGTTATTCAAGCGTTCTGCCCCGCATCAAATTCGGCGTAACTGGACAAGATAGTAGCCCGCAATCCCCAACGATTTCATACCGCCAACCGTTAGGGCCAATAGCGGCTCATGTAATTGAAGATGTAGCTATGTGCGTTTATCACATCTAT
>Ga0209606_1004926_pt1 | contig 11947 bp, 14 predicted proteins | sample AD_UKC057_MetaG_FD_184412 | JGI IMG/M metagenome (GOLD analysis project Ga0209606, IMG submission 184412) | Active sludge microbial communities of municipal wastewater-treating anaerobic digesters from USA - AD_UKC057_MetaG (SPAdes) (version 2) | ecosystem: Engineered > Bioreactor > Anaerobic >...
GTATGATATTTGTTCGGTCTGTGATGATCCTATGCGTGATAAAAAGATAATAGCTGTTGTAGCCAATCCACTAGATGCTTTTGCTTTGGAAAAAACTAATTTTAAAGGTGTTTATCATGTATTGCATGGAATAATTGATCCATTGAATAATATTGGCCCCGAAGACCTTTTTATAAGAGAATTAATTGAGAGGCTTAAAATTTTAGTTAGTGACGTTTCCTTTGAAGATGCAGATAGTTCAAAAATTATTGAGGTAATTTTAGCGACAAATACAAGTATGGAAGGGGAATCAACTGCAATGTACATATCAAAATTAATAAGGGAAAGTGGTTTTAGTGATAAAGATGTAAAAATAACAAGAATTGCCAGAGGACTTCCTGTTGGCGGAGATATTGAATATGCCGATGATATTACTTTAACCAGGGCGTTGGAAGGGCGTTCTGAGCTTTAATATGGTAAAATTCTACCCGATATGAAGATATACAACTCTTTAACTAAACAAGTGGAAGATTTTAAGTCCATAGAACCCGATACCGTAAAAATGTATTGTTGCGGACCCACTGTCTACAACTACACGCAGATCGGAAATTGGAGAACATTTACCCTTGCTGATTTTCTTTATAGAGTATTGAAAATGAACGGTTATAAGATTGATTTTATAATGAACATGACTGATGTAGGTCACTTATATGAGCTGGAAGGTAATCCTGAGGGCGGGGAAGATAAAATTGAGCAGCAATCATCTAATGAAGGCAAGTCGGCGAGAGAAATTGTTGACATGTACGCAAAAAGTTTTCTGCGGGAATATCATGAAATGAATCTCACCGAGCCCAGAAAATTTACAAAAGCTACGGAGTATATAGATGAACAGATTGACTTAATTCTTACTCTTGAAGATAAGGGTTTTACTTATGAAACTTCCGATGGAATATATTTTGATACTTCTAAATTTGAAAATTATGGAGAACTTTCAGGGCTCACTATTGAAAATATAAAAGAAGGAGCAAGGGTTGATCCTAATCCTGAAAAGAAAAATCCTACCGATTTTGCTTTATGGAAATTTTCGCCAAGGGGAAAGAAAAGACAACAGGAATGGCAATCTCCCTGGGGAGTTGGATTTCCGGGTTGGCATCTGGAATGTTCCTCAATGGTTTTGTCGGAGTTGGGGGATACGATAGATATTCACGCGGGCGGGGAGGATTTAAAAATGATTCACCACCAAAATGAAATTGCTCAAAGCGAATGTGCAACCGGAAAGAAATTTGTAAATTACTGGGTACACGGGGCTTTTTTAACTGTAGATGGAGGAAGAATGAGTAAAAGTTTGGGTAATTTTTACACCCTTTCCGATATTAAACAGAGAGGTTTCAGTCCTTTGGATTTAAGGTATTTTTTTATGACCGCCCACTATAGAAGTCCTTTAAACTTTACTTGGGAAGCAATGCAGAATGCGCAAAATTCCTTGAAGAAAATATTTGACATAGTTTCTAATTATGAGCACGACCCTAGAGCCGAGGTATCAGAAAAATATGTGAAAAAATTTTTAGAGAAGTTAAACGAAGATTTGAATGTTCCGGAAGCTTTGGCTGTTTTTTGGGAGTTGGTGAAAAGTAACATACCGGAAACTTCCAAATTAAACACAATCTTAAAAATGGATGAATTTTTGGGTTTAAAACTTCAGGAGCATATAGGTATGGAGATACCTAAAAATGTTGAAGATTTAGCAAGAATGAGAAGTGAGTATAGAAAAAATGGAATTTGGGATAAAGCGGATGTTTTGAGAAAGCAAATAGAGAGTCTTGGATATACTATTGAAGATTTACCTAATGAAAATTTTAAGATTAAAAAGAAATTTTAATCCGAGTACACCCATTTTATTGCATTTTTACCAATATAATCGTTTAGATTTGTCACATACTTAGGTTCGTAAATTATAATGTCGGAAGGATATTTTTCATTTCTGGTTCCCTGAAGAGTCCTCTGAAAGTAGAACTTGTTTGCTACAAAAATTCCCTTCAATGTTATGTCAGATGTGTATTTTCCTTCTTCTGCGTTATAAGCAGTATAGAAATTACCGTCAGTTATTATTCCCGCTTCAACACTGGAAACCCCTTTATCTATATTTACTCCCACAGGAACCGATGAAATCTCCTTTCCTTTAACTATAAATAGCACCGTAGAATTATTGGCTATATCTATATTGCTTGAGATTGTCAAAGTTCCGTCTACAAAAACTATTTGATTAAATATTTCTTCATCATAGTTGCCTGGGATTTTATTTGAGTTAATTTCATAATCCCCGTCCACAAAATAAACTCCTGATGATGCAACAAGGTCTCCCGTTGTTGATATTTGGGTTTTTGTTCCTTTTACTTCATTAAAAAATTTTTCATAAGTGTAATCTTCAGGAGCGGGGGAGTTAACGGAATAAGCTTCAATACCGGATCTGAAAAAACTTATTGATGATCCCCCTATTTCTACTAAACCATCAGTATTATCCTCGTAAGCTTCCGATATCATGTCTATATTTTGATTTGATCTTACAATTCCCTTTCCTCTAATTTTTATCCATGGTCCGTTAATGCACATATCTCTTATGGAGGAGTTTCCTGCCATGTCTTCTGCGTAAAATCTAATAAAATGGCAATCTTTTGACCACTCGCTATCACAAAAATCTACCATCGGCGTTATTAGGTATGCTGTTTTGACTCCCGGAAGAAACGGAGGACTTGCAAGTATTGCCCAGCCGTTAACTTCCCATGTTCCTGTGCACCTACTTAAGTTTGGGAATCTGCCGAATTCAGTGCTTATTCTAGGTACAAAATATTGAAACTTGTCGGTTAATGTTGATAACCCTGAGGTTTTATCTTCAACATTAGTCCACACATATAGTTGATGATCATTTCCGAATAGTGATCTTACTGCTCCAGAGTCTCTCCAATTTCCGGGTGGGGTTTGATCTATTTTTAAACTGAAAGTCTTTGTTTGCTCTATGTTATCGGCTTTATCCACACTGTAATAATTAACATTGTAATGCCCATCCGCGCTTAAATAGAATGAAACTGCCGGAATGTCCGATTTACTTATATTTACTGCATCTATCCATATTGTACCCGTTCCATTGATTCCGATTTCTAAATAAACGCCTATCACATTACTAGCGGTCGGTGTAAAACCGGTTGAAATTTTTGTCCAATCGTTTGTTCCTGTCAAAACGGGACTGGATTTTATAAATGAAATTGTTTTTTGTCCAAAAGCATCTTGTGAAATTGAATAAATATTAAAAAAAGCATTTCCGGAAACATTTGACGTTTTTAACCAAACATACGCACTCATATTGTCAAATGGACTTGCCGCGGCAAACATATCAAAATGATCTATTGCGTGCCAATTATTTTCTGTTGATTCTATTTTTATTGATGTGTTAGGAAAATCGTTTTGATAAATTAAACTATCTCTGGAATAAGCAGCCCCCGGATTAGAATTGCTTATTTTCCAATCTTGTGTATACAAAGGAGCATCTATCCCAATTGTCTCAAAAGAAGGGTTTGGAGCAAGATTTAAAGAATCAGAGAAAGTTTTCTTTTCCCATGGTTTCTCATTAATTTTGTAGTTTATTTCTTTTATTCCACTTTCAAGGTCGGTTCCGGTTAGTGTGATTTTCACCGGTTGTAAGTACCATCCATTTTTACCGTTTGGCGCGGAAGGAGATTTTTCAACGGTTGTTACAGGCGGGGTCGTATCAGCAAAAGTTTTGAGAGGAGAAGTAAAAAGAATTAAGAGAAAGAGAAGTTTTGAAATTTTCTTAAAATATTTGTTCTTTTCGGGCATTGTTTATATCATAGAAGATTTTTATGTATTTTTAAAGAAAAATATGTTTTATTTTGTGGTGAGGTATTGGTAGTTATATTAACAATAATTTAGAAAATGAAAGTGTGAGAACGGTGTGGAGTGGGGAATCTTATGATACTGCAAAAAAAGCTGAGGAAGACTTATATAAAACCATGAAGTATATTGGTTTGAAAGAAGTAACAAAGGAAGATCAGGAAAACGAACACAGATTTAAGGAACCTGTTTTTAGAATATCTGATGAGGAAGAAGATACTGAGGAAGCAACAGATTTTTTTATTTACGATCCTAGGTATGATAAATGGATACGTGTTGATTTGACGACTGCTACAAATCCCGAGGTCATTAATAAAAAAATGACGCGATATAATAATTTGGAATCGAAATTAGGGCAGGAAGTAAAATTATTAAGAATACCGGGAGATGTTTTAGACAGGGCATCCAGACATTGCGAAAGAGATGTTTTAGAGGTTCGTAATACATTACTGCGGGAAGTATTTGACATCGAAATATAAGAAGTGAGTATCTGGTTGATTTGTAGTGTATTAAATGGTATAAGAATAATCCAAAATTACTAGAGAGTAATTCCTAAAAATGCAGAGGAGAGTGAAAAATTGGAGATTATTAGAGTTTGGTACTCAGAGGTTGGTTTTGTCTTGATTGGGGTTTTTAACGATTTTTGTTTTGCTACAAAAAGCGAAATAAAATTAGTTCAATTTTGTCAACAGATGGGTTGGGGTATTCCTTTAGATTACAATATCAAAGATTTCTCAGAAAGTGAGTTCTTTGATTATGCCAAAACACATCCTGTATTAAGCTCAATTAAAAGTTGGAATGAAGTTGGATTAACAAAGCCGAAGTTATATACGTAGCTTCGGCTTTTTCTTTTTTTGATTTGATCTTAACTCCGATACTTATATATAATTAAAGCACGAACACATTTAGCATAAATTCATTAACAGAAGAAGATTTGTGGGAAATTGAGGATAGTTTTTCCGGAATAGGGGAGAAAAGTAGCGGAGTTGATAAAGAAGGAAAAAATGAACACAAAGGTCCCAAAACATCTAGAGAGGTGGACAGTTTTAACAAAGAGAATGCCGAGAAAAATAGAGCAGAACAATCTCAGATAAACCTAAAAAAAGATCTCGAACACTTTCCATCCAAAAATTTAAGTGAGGGAAGAGCTTTTGAACTTATACAAAATTACTCAGATTGGGTTGGAAAATCTTTACAAGACAAATATCCGTTTTTTACAAATATAGACAAAGAAATTGAATATATTCAAACTAGATCTTCGGGTCCTGGAGGCCAAAACGTTAATAAAACTAGTACTGCTGTAATCGCAAAACATCTATTAACAGGCATGTTTTCTAGAAGTGAGGATAGTAGAGATATGATTGTTAATAAAAGAGATGCTTCATCAAAATTACTCTTTAAGCTTGAAAAGCACATAAAAAACTGGGGGATTTACTTAAAAAATGTTCCTGTAGAAAAAAGACAGGAAAGGATTGTTTCCTTTGTAAAAGATATACACGATGAAAAGATAAATTAAACTTGTCTGTTCCTTGTCAAATTCTATCCGGTGTGTATTATTCATCTGTGATTCCAAAAAGAACGGTTAAAAGTTTCAAAACAAAATTCGGTGAAATACCATTACCGGTGTTTTTTCCTGATGCCACAAGAGCTGTAATTAAAACTTTGGATTCAGCTGATATAGAAAACACGAAAACACCGGGTATTTTAGTTAATACCTATCATTTGTACAAAGATTTGGGAAAAAGAGTTCTTGAAAAGAACGACGGAATAAGACAATTTATGTCATGGAATGGTGCTGTTATATCTGACTCAGGAGGATTTCAAGTAATGAGTTTGGCAAAAAATAGTGAAAAAAGAGGTTTTATAACGGATGATGGGGTTACATTTAAACCTCAGGGCGGAGAAAAAATAAAATTAACTCCCGAAAAATCTATTCAATTTCAAATGCTTCTTAAAACCGATATGGTGGTCATTTTAGATGATTTTACAGAACCGGGGTGCACATATGAAGAAGCAAAGGACACAGTTGAAAGAACAATTCTTTGGGCAAAAAGATCAAAAGAAGAGTTTTTAAGAATATGTAAAAAAGAAAGAATTGATGAGAAAAACAGACCCTATATTTTAGGAGTAGTGCAGGGAGGAGAGTATTTAGATCTTCGTGAGTATTGCACAAAAGAGTTGGTAAAAATAGGTTTTGACGGTTTGGGATATGGAGGCTGGCCGATAAAGGAAAATGGGGAATTTAATTTTGATGTTCCAAGAGTAATTGCGAAAAACTCACCTGAAAGTTATTTACTTTATGGTCTGGGGGTAGGAAAGCCTGATGAAATTGTTAAATGTTTTGATCTGGGATTCTATATTTTTGATTGCGTTCTTCCAACCAGAGATGCCCGTCATAGCAGACTATATGTTTACAATGCTAATTCAATTGATGAGATAAATGTTAGAGACGATAACTTTTATTCATTTTTTGATCCGAGTAAGCAAAAATATTATTATGACAATGAACCTGTAAGCAAAGCTTGCGATTGTTTGTTATGTAAAAGGTATTCCCGTTCGTATTTGCATTATCTTTTTAAAAACGATGAAACCACATCTTTAAGATTGGCTACTATACATAATCTCAGGTTTTATAGTTTGCTGATGGAGAAGTTGAGGGATTAGAGAATAGTTAATATCTCTGTTTCCATTTTTCCTTCTCACTGCTAAAATAACCCTATGTCATCACTTTCAATAGGAATAATCGGACTCCCAAACGTTGGGAAATCCACCCTTTTTAATGCGCTATTAAAACGTCAAACCGCGTTAGTTGCAAACTATCCCTTTGCTACTATAGAACCAAACATAGGTATTGTAGATGTTCCCGATTATAGATTGGATGAATTATGCAAAATAGTTGTAAATGATTATGGAAGAGGTTTTAAAGATAGGGAAATACCTGAAAAAGTAATCCCGGCAGTTGTAAAGTTCTATGATATTGCAGGATTAGTAAAGGGAGCGTCAAAAGGCGAGGGGCTTGGGAATGCCTTCTTAGGGCATATTAGAGAGGTAAACGCCATCGCTCATGTTATCCGAGTTTTTGAAGATGAAAATGTTGCTAGAGCAGGCTCGGAAAATCCTGAAAATGACAAGGAAATTATAAATACGGAACTCATGCTTGCAGATATCCAATCTTTAGAAAAAACAATAGAAAAATTGGAAAAAGAAGTTAGGAGTTCTAAGGATAAAGAAATAAAATTAAAATACGAAACGGCAAAGAAAATTTTGGAGGGATTAAACAACGGTATTTTTGCAAATACTCTAGAGTTGAGTGAGGAGGAATTGAAATCTTCCAAAGATTTAAATTTGTTAACTCTTAAACCCCAAATTTATGTTTTGAACGTAGATGAGAAATATTTGAGTAAAAAAAGTGAACAAAATGTTTCAAAAGACTTTGATGACGCTGTGGTAATTTGCGCAAAATTGGAAGCAGAACTAGCTGATTTTGATAAAGATGAACGGGAAAATTATCTAAAAGAGTTCGGGATTGAATATTCTGGTTTGGATAAATTGATAAAAAAAGGATATGAAATTTTAGGTTTGAATACTTTTTTTACGGCAGGTCCAAAAGAAATCCGGGCTTGGACTATAAAAAAAGGCTCAAAAGCTCCGCAAGCCGCAGGTGAAATTCATACTGATTTTGAAAGAGGTTTTATATCCGCTGAAATAATAAATTATGAAACTTTAGTTGAAATAGGAAGCTTGAAAACCGCTAAAGAAAAGGGATTAATAAGATTAGAAGGAAAAGACTACGTAATGCAAGACGGAGATATAGCGGTTTTTAGATTTAGTGTGTAGGATAGGATAATTAGTTTAAGTTTAATCTTGAAGCGATAGTCATTATTTTTTCACCCCATCTTATTCTTTTCAAAGGGTCGTTTTTAATGTCATTTATCTGTTTTTGATGTGTTATTAAATCATTGAGTAACATTTTATCCTCGTCTTCAATTAGTGAGAATTCTTCCCTTGCTTTATTCAAAAATTCTTCAGAAATTTTAGTGTCAAAGTCGTTTTTAATGTCCAGTGCGGTTTTCGAGACTCTTAAAAGGTCCATTTTTATATTTAACTTGTTTCTATTCATTATCGAATATTTTTCTAATAATTTTTTCAACTTTTTCCCTTATTTCCGGTAAGCTTATTTCATAAGAAAAGTGATTGTAGTTTGGTTTGAAGTTTGTTAAAGCCATAAAATCAACTTCTTTGCTTTTAAATCTAAAGCCACCTCCCCACAAGTTTTCCTGTAAACTTCCATTTGCAATAAGTGCCTGCTCACAATCTATATGATATTCTCCACCGGCCGATAAAATCTCTTTTTCTATGTCAACAACAATCTTTGTATAGTCTTCATACATCTTCGTAACTTCTTTAATTTCTTCTTCGCTAGCTTTTTTTTCAAATACGATTACCATTTGTTTTTCATTATACCACTTGTCTTTTTTTCTAATTTTGATAACATTTCCAAGTCCTTATATTCTATTCGCAGTAGAATAGTAATTGTGGACAGTTGAAGTTTTAAATATATAATTTGACTATATTTTTGATAGAGAAAAAAAGATGAAATACGAAATTATGACAATTTACAAAAATGACCTTGGAGAAGAAGGCGCAAAAGATCTTTCAAAAAAAGTGCAGGGGCTTTTAGAATCCATGGGCGCAAAAGATGTGAAAAATGATTTTTGGGGAAGAAGAAAATTTGCGTATGAAATAAATCACAACAAAGAAGGTTTTTACGATCTTTTTACTTTTGAAATTGATTCTTCAGTTATTAAAAATTTAAAAGAAAAATTGAACCTAATAAACGGTTTAGTAAGGTATCTAATTACTGCTCAGAAATGAGCAAAGGAGGCAAGGAAACACTATGGCATCAAGAAATCTGAACAAAGTAATGCTTATAGGTAACCTAACAAGGGATCCTGAAGTGAGGTACACTCCTCAGGGGAATGCAGTAGCAAGTTTTGTTGTAGCCACAAACAGAGAGTGGGTTACACAGGGAGAAAAAAAGCAGTCTGTTGATTTTCACAATGTTGTTGCTTGGAATAAATTGGCTGAAATATGCGGTCAGCTTCTAAAAAAAGGCATGAAGGTTTTTGTGGAAGGAAGACTTCAAACCAGAGATTGGGTTGGAGAAGACGGTAAAAAGAGATACAAAACCGAAATTATTATAGATGATATGATAATTTTAACTCCCAAAAAAGGAGGGGAAGAATCCGGCGGAGAAGAAGGATTAGAGGACATTGATCTTGGTTCCGAGGGAGTTGAAGAGGTTGGTCCCGATGAAGAAATAAACTTGGATGATCTTGATCTTGGGGATTTAGATAGCACTTCGGAGGAAAGTAAGTAAATTAGGAGTTTACGTAGCTCCGCCCTGCCTTCGGCAGGGCGGAGCTCTCCTCGTTTTTATTGCTTTTTTCTCAGCCTGTGATCTTGTTTTTTTGTTTTCGTTTTCTTTGTTTTTCTGCCCGGGGAATTTTTGAATCAGTTTTAGCTTATTTTGAAATTAAAATTTTGAAATTAAAATATTTTGCTAAAATTGCTAAAATAATAGTTGTTAAAATTAGTTAGGATTTTTTATGGCATATAGTAAAAATAAAAAAATAAAAAAAGAAAGAAAAACCCCGATAGCTAAAAACTGTTACTTCACCGAAACCGGAACTAAGCCGGATTATAAAGAAGTTCTTGTTTTGAGAAGGTTTATAAATGATAGAGGGAAGATAATTCCTCAAAAATACAGTGGGTTGACTGCGAAAAATCAAAGACGTCTCGCAAAAGAGGTAAAAAAAGCCCGATATATGGGTTTATTGCCATATACAGATAGACACGCTCTCTAGTGCTTGGTATTATATACTCATGGCTTTACTAGCTGCTCATTTTGATGTTTCGGGCGTAGATTTTCTTTTCAAAAGGACAAAAAGAAACACTGAGTTTTTTCATTTTCCTTATGTTTATTCCAAAGGAATATTTTCTAATCAATGCAGTGAGAAGGAATTTTATACTTATTTAATTGAAAAATTGCTCTTGGAAAGAGAAATAAAACCTAGTTCATGTACTATAGTAACCAGTGGGTTTTTTAATCCCCCGGATATTGATTTTAAGACTAAATTATCAGTTGAAGTTTCCTCGTTGATAGAAAATTCAAATGAGTTTATTCCTATTTTCATTAATAATTGCGCATTTGTAACTAAAGGAGTAATTAGTTCGCAAGAGAGGTGTCAGGAAGAATTTACTTCTTTGGATCAGGATTTTGGGAGAAGAGATGACGATGCTAATATCTTTTGCTACCCGCAAGTGATACCTGAGGATGTTTCTTCCCAAATCAGTATTGATTCAAAGATATTTGATAAAATCCCTAATAAATTAACATTTGAATCAGGGCGTAAATTGGTTTTTACAGGAGGGAGATTTTCCCATAAAATTCCGTACAAAGAGTTAGATTATGTCCTAATTTTAGAAGTATTAAGGGGTCTTGGTGTATTTGATGTTTACCTAGATAGTTTTAATTCTTTTTCGCTTTTAAAAACTGTGCAAATATATGACAAAAGTCTGGTTACAGATGCTTACGAGTATTTTGAAAAACTAGGTTCTTTTATACGTACGGGAGGTGCTTGCGAATGCTTATTTAGTACAGGTTTGGGAGACGATCAACTTATAGAAATAGAAGAAAATAAAATTTTTGTTTTACCCGTAGTGCTGGAAAGTCCTGCCAGATTATCAATTAAAAGCAGGGATCTTGGTACTATAGATATCAGAACTACAGGCGGGAAGATTGGATTGGTTTTTGATACAAGGTCGGAAAAAAGAAGTATATATGATGATGTTAAATTATTAAATGAGTGTGTTAAGCAATTTGAGGTAATTTTAAAGAAATAATATGCTCGTTCCTGTTGTAAGAAGAATAACTGAAAATAAGTGCTTTGTGGAAAGGGTTTTTCCTGTTGATGGGGAGTGGGATGTTAGTGTTGGAGATTTTGTGGAACCGTTTGATTATCTTGGCAAATGCCGATTCTCTCAAAACTCAATGATTCTTCCTGAAAAGTTTAAGCCGATTAATTTTGCTTCTCCCAGAAAATTTTATTACAAAGACACTCTCATCGGAAAAGCGGGAAAAGAGAAGATTTACGCTCCTTACGATGGAAATTTGGTGGAAAATAGGGATAAAAAGTATGTTTTTGAAGAAATAGAAAGAGATTACTCTCTTTTATCGGGTGTTTGGGGCAATGTTAAATCGCTTTTCGAAAATAGATCGGCTTTGATAGAAACTCAATCCAGAGATGTTCTTTTTTCGGCGAGTACCAATGTGTATGTTTCAGGTGAATTAGTAGTTTTTCCTAATCCTTCTGATATCTTAAAAAAATCTTATTTAGAAAATTTCATTAAAGATGCAAGAAAAAAAATAATATACATTGGAAACAATGTCAGTTTAGATGTTGTAAGAAGAGCTTATGAGCTGGGGGCGTCGGCAATTCTTTCCGGAAGTGTTCATAGTGAAGTTTTTGAATTTGCTCAAAAATATAATTTTGGCCTGGGTGTGTTTTCCGGTTTTGGGGATATAAGAACTCCTGAAGAAGTTTATAAATTTTTAAGCTCCGTTTCCTACAGATATGTATTTTTTGAAGGTGAGAAGAATATTTTAAGGGTTCCGATTAGAAAAGAAGATTTGGATAAGATTTCAGCAAGAAATAATAAGAAAGAATTGAATGAAAAAATTGATCCGAAATATGTCAAGAACATAGAGAAAAACATGAATGTTCAGGTTCTTCAAAAACCTTATTTTGGATGGATCGGAATAGTTGACAGTATTTCTGAATCTAGTATATTTGTTAAGTTTGGATTAAATGATAAAAGTGTAGAGATACAATCTCCCAACTTTTTGATAGTTGAATGAAGTGCTTTTATAAACATGAAATTTCATAAGTTTCAGCGCATTTTAATAATTTTTTTAGTAGCCATCGGATTTTTCTACGGAGGATATTACTTTGGAAAACGAGGTTTTGTCTTTGAAGTTAGAAAAAACCCGCCGGAAATA
>Ga0209606_1004931_pt1 | contig 11936 bp, 10 predicted proteins | sample AD_UKC057_MetaG_FD_184412 | JGI IMG/M metagenome (GOLD analysis project Ga0209606, IMG submission 184412) | Active sludge microbial communities of municipal wastewater-treating anaerobic digesters from USA - AD_UKC057_MetaG (SPAdes) (version 2) | ecosystem: Engineered > Bioreactor > Anaerobic >...
GCGAACAGCTCCGCCGCCCTGTATGAAGACCTTACCAGCGGGCCACTTGCGACGAACATTATTCCTGCATCTTCAGCCACTTGCCTGTAAACATCAAAAGTGTCCGGGGTAACAAATCGTTCGACCGGAAGGTGTCGTGAGGTGGGCTGCAGATACTGCCCGATGGTCAGAATTCCGACGCCCGCTCCGGCCAGTTCATGGATCGCATCGACGACCTCTTCATCCGTCTCGCCGATACCGACCATCAAAGACGTCTTCACCATCATCCCCGTGTCGCGGGCCTTCCCCAGAGACACAGCCTCGACCAGCACCCCGATCGAGTTGTCCCAGGACGCTCTTCTGTCACGGGCCCGGGGAGTCAATCTCCTGACGACTTCCACGTTGTGTCCAAGAACGTCGACTCCTGCCGCCACGACTTGTTCAAGCCTGGCTCCACGATAGTCGGGGATCAACGCCTCGACAAGGATCGAGGCATCGAGCGCCTTGACCGCGCGTATGGTTCCGGCAAAGTGGGAAGCCCCGGCATCGGGCAGGTCATCGCGATCGACCGAGGTCAGGACCGCGTATCGAAGACCGGCGTCGCGAACGGCCGCGGCAACGCGTTCTGGTTCTCCGGGATCGGGCGGTTCAGCCGGACGACCGGTCGCGACGTTGCAGAATCTGCATCCCCTGGTGCAGACATCGCCCATTATCATGATTGTGGCTGTGCCGGCGCCCCAGCACTCGCCCTGGTTGGGACAACGCGCCGACTCACAAACGGTATGAAGGGAAAGAGCGTTCAGACGGCGCCGCATGCCCGCGGCCTCGCTGCCCATCGGCAGTTTTATCTTGAACCACTCTGGAAGACGACGACAGGAAGACATGACGGGCACCCCCGAAAAACACTCCTGGAACGGGTCGGATAGTGCCACGACACGTGCTTCTTGACAATCCGGATGTTAGCGCTTATCCTGCCATCCGTTTCGTTCGTACCACCACTACGGAGATGGCCACATGAGCAGCGTGATCAAGAAGCGGCGCAAGAAGATGCGTAAACATAAGTACGAAAAGATGCGAAAGAAGATGCGTCACGAACGCCGTAAGCGCGGCAAGTAAATCACGTTCCACGTGGTTCGGTTCTGCCTTTCCGGAATCTCCGGCCCCGCTTCGCCTTCACTGCCAAGAAAATGTGTTTTGGATTAACGGGCAGCCTGATACACTTCCCGCATGATAAGCTGCTTTCCCACAACCAGACTGACTCTGACGACCACGATGATAGCGGTCGTTTTCTGTTCCCTGTCGGCATTCGCGTCGGTCGGTGACCCCGCCCTGCCGCCTCCTGCCCTCAGACACCAGGTGCGTCTGCTGCTTGCAACCACCGAAAGTGGAAACCGCGAAGACGCCGCAAAGGCAATGGCTGCGGTCATCGAACAGAAGCGCGTCGCGGGCATTCGCAACCTGACGCCGGTCGTGGCCGCCTGGATTGCGATGTTCAACGTCGGCATGGAAGACCTTCCCGACCCTGTCCGGCGCCGTCTCTCCGAGGATGCCATTAAGCTGGCCCCCGACTACCCTGGTGTCTATTTTCATATGGCCCTGGTTCGCGCCGGCGAAGGATTCGGCGGCATCGGCCCCGCCATAGGGCTGATAATCAAAGGTTTCGGTAAGTTCGCGGCGTTCCCCCGGGCGGCGATTCACTCAGCGGCGATTGTCTCGTTTTATATCCAGGGCTTGATAGTCATCCTCTTCATCATTGGCGCGTTCGCCTTTCTTTTCAAATACTTCTCGCTTTTCAGGCACGATCTTGGCGATCTGTTTCCACGCGCGACTGCCGCATTTTACACGGCCCCCGACATCAGGGAATCGCGCAACGGTTTCAGGTCTTTCATAAACGCGATCGCAAACTCGGCCCTTTCGCTTCTGGCTGTTCTGATCCTGGTGGCCCCGTTCATCCTGGGTGCCGGGCTGATTCCGACAGCCGCGTTCTGGCTTTTCATCACGTTTCCTTACTCTCGCAAATCAGAACGTGTCATGTCGCTGCTCGCGACCGCGCTGATCGCATGCCTGCCGCTCCTGGGCGCGCTGACGGCCCTTCCTGCCGCCATGCCTTCGGATCGCGGGGGACCGGCTTACTGGACCTGTCTTTACGAGTACTGCCCTGACTCGACGCTTGCCCATCTGAACGATGACGTTGTCAACAACGCATTGTCCCAGGACCCTGCCGCGGTCGACTCGCTCGATTCCAGACTCGCTCTGGCCGCCGGCCTTCTGCAGTGGTCGAATTCCGACCCGGTACGCCTGCGTCAGGCCCGACTGATGCTCCAGGATTCGCCCGCGCTCATGTCGTCCGCCCCGGGACGTATCCTTCACGGAAACCTTCTGATTCACGAAGCCCTGGCATCCTGCCCCGATGGACGCCCCGACCAGGAACTGCTCCGATCGGCGGTCACGTCTTTCGAAACGTCTTCGACATTCGCGCCGGCGGGCGAGGCCGTTTTCCGCGGACTGGCGGTGGCGAATGGTCTGCTGGGCGATTCAAGGGCAATGCAGACCAATCTCGAGAGGATTGGCAACGTCGCGTCGGACAGCGACCTTGAGTTCATGGTCAGGGTCAGGACCACGGTCGCTTCCGCGTCGGTTTGCGCGGATTCGCGTCTTCTGACTTCCGAGTTGCTGCCCCCCGTGCACCGGACGCCTGTCCAGGTGTACTTCGGCAGTTCCGGACCGCTCAATACAATGCTGGCAGCCACGCCGCGCATCCCGTTCAAGGCGCTGCTTTTCGGGGCCATTCCGCCCCGATCAATGCCGATCGCGCTGGCTTGTATCGTCGTCCTCGGCGTGATTCTGGTGTTCATTCCCGGTCGGTCGCGCAGGGCGCACCGATGCCAGGCCTGCGGTCATGTCACATGCCGTTCGTGCAACATGGCGGCCTCCGGATTCGACCACTGCCCGATGTGTCTGTTCGACAAGGTCAAGCCGTCCTTCCTGGATCCCGAGGACGTCAGGGGCATCAAGGTTCAGAGCAGCTCGGGCACGGCGAAACGCATCGCCACGGTGTTGATGGCCATAGTGCTTCCGGGATCGGGCCAGCTCGTATCCGGCAAGCCGATTCGCGGCATCACGATGCTCGGTATCTTCGGTCTCGGACTCGAGATGGTCGTCTTCCCGGTCGCGCCCATCGTAGATTCTTTCGCGTACATTCCTCCGGTGTCGGGCGGTCTTCCGATCGTGCCACCGATTCTTCTGGTGCTTGCCTGGGCGTGGTCGCTTGCCGACGTCGTCTTCTCGGGTAGAAAATGAAAGAGAACAACGACATATCGATCGATGGCATCGAAATCCCGGGCATCGCCGACAATGACGCTTCCCTGGGCGACGAGATGGGCATTCCCACTGATCCGGGCGAATTCGCGCCCTCTTCCGGGGCAACAGCCAGCTACGGCATCGACCTGGATTCCGGGTCGATGATCAGGCATGACAATTCGTATGACCAGGCACCCGCGTCCAGGCCGCCGCGCAAGATGCCGCCCCTGCTCAAGGCGCTGGCAACGGTTTATCAGCGCAACGCCTCGGGGATGCTGAACGTATCTCGCGACAACGAAACCTTCCTGTCGATGTTTATCAAGGAAGGCAGGATCCTGAACGTGTCCCACGCCGACGTTTCCAGCGAGGCGGTCGCTTCGGCGCTTCTGGCCACCGGCCTGATCACGCAGCGTCGCCTGGAACGCGCAATCAAGCGTTCCATTGCTGCCAAAACACCGCTCGATTCATGGCTCTCGCAGTCCCGAACGGTTTCCGCGGTGTCGATTCACCACATCGTCGACAACCGCTGTTCCGATGTCGTGCTTGAGACAATGGACGCCGAGGCAGTTCAGGTCTCCTTCTCGCGGACACTGCCCGAAGGGCTGCGAAAGAACTGCCAGATTCCCCTGCCCTGGCTTCTCAAGGAGTTCAAACGACGTGAACGCGATCTGCCGGCGATAATGGCCCGGATCCCTGACAGAAAAGCTGCGTTCATTCGTACCGCGTCACTCGCCAGCTCCCCCGAACCAGAGGTCTGGGAGGATCTCGACCTTGGCGCGGCCGAAAAGCAGGTTTACTTCTTCGTGGACGGCACGCGCAACATCGACCAGCTCGCGGATGCTACCGGTCAGAGCCGTTTCTCGGTGATGCGCGCGGTCGCCTCCATGATTTCAGACGGATTTCTTGTCGCCACGCTGGAACCGGCCAGGCATCGCAAGGCCCGCCACGGTCTCAGGGTTTCCAGCCGCGCCGCCGCGTTGACGATCGGTCTTGCCGCCTTCGCAGGCGCAGTGGTGTTCGGCATCAGCTCCGGATACCGGGTGGACTTTTCCGAGGTTGTCCACGTCAGGTCCCTCGCCTGGGGCGACCTGTTCGACCAGGCTTCCGTCAGCCGCGTTCAAGGCGCCGTGCTTATCGACCGGATGATGTCCACGGAACCGAACCCGGCGCCTGACGGGTTGCTGGCAGCACACCTGATCCTTCCATCCGACATCCAGGCGGCCGTGTCGATGTTCAAGCAGGCTCCGCAACCCCAGGCGCCCGCCGCGGACTCGACACCGGGTGTCGACGCCCCGCCCCCAGGAAAATGACAATGGACAACGGCAAGGTTTCGATACAGCAGAACATCCAATTCGACGATCTGAACGCCTTCATGGGCTTATGCGGCCAGGGCGATGAAAATGTCCGACGCCTTGAAAACATACTCGGCATCGTCATCAGGATTCGCGGAAACGTCGTCAGCCTGTACGGTGAGGACCACGAGGTCAAGACCGCCATCCAGGTGCTGCGGCAGCTTTACGAACTGGTGCGTCAGGGCACTGCCATCGCGCCCGAAGACATGGATCGCTCGGCCTCGGTGCTCCAGGCGGACCCGGGCGCCGATCTGGCCGACGTGCTGGCCTCGGGGGTCACGATCGGCGGCATCGGCTCGCCAGTGCGCCCGCGTACTCCGGCCCAGAAGGCCTACATCAAGGCGCTTCGCGAACACGACCTGGTCATTTCGATCGGCCCCGCCGGCACAGGCAAGACCTACCTGGCCATGGCGACCGCACTGGCAGCCCTTCAGGCGCGCCAGGTCAAGTCGATCGTCCTTACCCGACCAGCGGTCGAAGCTGGCGAGCGTCTGGGATTCCTTCCCGGCGACCTGGCTGAAAAGGTGAACCCTTACCTCAGGCCGCTTTACGACGCTCTCTACGACATCATGGAAAACGACCGCGGCCAGAAACTCATCGACCGCGGCGTCATCGAGATCGCGCCGCTGGCCTTCATGCGCGGCCGCACGCTGTCAAACTCCTTCATCATCCTCGACGAGGCCCAGAACTGCTCGGTTGACCAGATGAAGATGTTCCTGACCAGGCTTGGTTGTTCGTCGCGCGCCGTCGTCACCGGCGACCTGACGCAAACCGATCTTCCACCCGGGACCAGGTCCGGCCTCGAGCACGCGGTCGAGGTCCTGGCGAACGTCCCGGGTATCGCGATCTCCCGCTTCACCGACGCGGACGTCATGCGACATCCGCTGGTTCGACGTATCATTCGCGCGTGGGACGCGCCGGAGGCCGACAATGCCCGTACAGATCTATAACAGACAGCGAACCGTCAAATACCGGCCCGAACTCTGGGACGCCGTGTTCCAGAACGCCCTCGCCGCCGTCGGACACCCCGACGACCTGGTCGAGGTCACCTTCGTCTCGAACCGCGGCATCGCGGCGTTGAACCGCCAGTGGCGCGGCAAGACCGGTCCCACCGACTGTCTCTCGTTCCCCGCCCCTGCCGACCTGCCCCCCTTCACGGGCATGACGGGCCGCCCCCTTGGCGAAGTTGTCATCTCGCTTGAACAGGCCCTCGCCCAGGGTGCGTTGCACGTCCCCGACTCGGACCCTTCTGATGCCCTCTACTCCGAGGTCCTTTTCCTTTTCATCCATTCGCTTCTGCATCTGCTGGGCTATGACCACGAGACCTCTCCCCGCGACGAGGAACTCATGACCCGCGAACAGAACCGCCTCTTCGACCTCGTCAGCGGCTTCGCCTGCACCTGCTAGCCCTCGCCAGCCAGCGCAATCCCGGGCATTCGCTTCGGATTGGCACAGGGGCTTTGATCTGCATCCTGGCTGACTCATCCCCCCATAGTCGAAGCGTTGCGGCCTTGTGGCTTGTAGGGGCGAATGAAATTTGACGCCTCGGGCATGGTGTGGATTACCCCGTTTGGATCTGTTCCCCAAAAAAACAGTTGCAGCATGTGTCGAATCTGAAGATGTCAGGACTGTGGACTACCGGGCGAAATCGACGGCGCGGGTCTCGCGGATGACGCAGACCTTGACCTGGCCGGGGTAGGAAAGCTGTTCCTCGATCTTGCGGGCGATGTCGCGGGCAAGGATGGTCGCGCCGTCGTCGTCCACGCGCTCGTTCTCGACGATGACACGGACTTCGCGGCCGGCCTGGATCGCGTACGAACGGTTGACGCCCTGGAACGAGTTCGAGATCTCTTCAAGATCCGTCAGGCGCTTCAGGTAGTTCTCGAGGCTTTCACGACGAGCGCCCGGACGCGAGCCGGACACGGCGTCGGCCGCGGCCACGATGTGCGCCAGCAGGGTCAGCGGCTTCTCTTCCGTGTGGTGCGAGGCTATCGCGTGCACGACCTCGGCGCTTTCGCCGAACTTGCGCGCGAAGTTGGCGCCGACGATCGCGTGCGGTCCCTCGACCTCGTGGTCAATCGCCTTGCCGATGTCGTGAAGCAGTCCGGCCCTTCGCGCCTGCTTGACCGGAACGCCAAGCTCGGCCGCCATCAGACCGGCCAGACCGCCCACCTCAAGCGAGTGCTGCAGCACGTTCTGGCCATAGCTGGTGCGGTACTTCATGCGACCGATCAGCTTCACCAGTTCCGGATGCATCGTTCCCAGCGCCAACTGGTACAGGGCGTCCTCGCCGGTCTCCTTGATATTCTGCTCGACCTCGCGGGCCGTCTTCTCGACGATCTCCTCGATTCGCGCCGGATGAATACGGCCATCCGAAACCAGCTTTTCCAGGGACAGACGCGCAATCTCGCGCCTGACCGGGTTGAAACCGGACACGATGACCGTATCCGGCGAGTCGTCGATGATCACGTCGATACCGGTGGCGGACTCGAACGCGCGGATGTTGCGTCCCTCGCGACCGATAATCCGGCCCTTCATCTCCTCGCTGGGGAGTTGAACGACGGAAACCGTGCGCTCGTTCGCGAATTCCGCGGCGTACCGCATCATCGCCACGCCGACGATCTTCTTCGCGCGCTTCTCGGCCTCTTCGCGGGCCTCCTCCTCGATCATCTTTATCTGCTTGGCCGCCGTCAGCTTCACGTCTTCCATCAGGCGTTCGGTCAGCATCCTGCGGGCTTCTTCCTGGCTCAGTCCGGCCACCGACTCAAGAACGTTCTTCGCCTCGATCGTCAGCCTCTCCTGCTCGGCCATCCTGGCCTTCAGGTCCGCCTCGCGGGTTCCCAGATCCCTTTCCCTGCCGGTCAACTCGCTCTCGCGCGCGACCAGGGTGTCCATCTTGCGGTCAACAGTCTCCTCGCGCTTGGCAAGCCTTTCTTCCTTGCGATCCGCCTCGCCCTTCGCCTTGCTAAGTTCCTTCTCAAGAGTCTTTATCTTGATGTCCGCGTTCTTGACCTGGTTCCTGGCCTGGGTCAGTTTCGCCTCGAACCTCGCCTCGGCATCCCTCGCCTCGGCCTCACGGGTCTCCTTCTCCCTCGAAATCCTCGACTTGACGGTGACGCGCGCCAGGATGAACGCGACGCCAACGCCGACCACGAGCCCAGCTATGGCTCCTATCAGGTATTCCATGACTCGACCTCCCGGGACGCGCGTCGCGACAATACGACCACGCCCCAGCCGTCAGGGGGACGGCCAATAAGATTTAACTCCTGGCTTTTATTGATGGATTCCTGCCGGAATCCGGATGGGATGAGGGGATCCGGTCGATCAGCGTATTGCGCCCGCGCAACCGCGCACCCCGGTTATCGAAAAACAAGGGGCGCTATCTCGAACCCAAATCATTTCGCGGGTCAATCCCGCGCAATACGATTAACAGACCCGAAAAATATATTCTCATCCCTCGCCAGGAGGGTTGTCCCCGGAACCAGGAACCGCCGCCGCGCGACCGGAAGATTCATCCAGCATGCCCAGCAGCAGGTTCGACTTCGATCGGATGCTTTCCCGGAGATCGGTCAGATGTCGCCTTTCATTGAAAAGATCCTCGGCCATCCCGAGAAGCGCGAGAAGCGCGATTCTGTGGGAAGGCAGATTCGGAGCAACGCCCGCTACGGCGTCGATCCGCTGATTGGCAAAGGCGACGATATTGTTAAGGGCGGCCTCGTCAAGGTCCGATTTCAGCATGAAACGCTGACCTTGCAGAGTAACCTCGACTACCCTTTTTTCCACCGGAACCTCCCGGTACATCAGTTAGAAAGTTTAGGCATTTAACGCCCGATGTCAATTTCACGTTGACAAATATGAACAGAAGATCACAGTGCGGGTCAAACCAGCGACAGGCAGAATTCACGCAGCCCCGGGACATCCGCGAGACGCTCGATCGACACCGGGCACCGCCACGACCAGTTGTGGGCACCGACCGTGCCGGGAAGGTTGATTCGGTGGATGGCCGGTTCGCCGGGCAACACTCCGAAAGGATGCAGGATGTCCTGAAGCGCCAGCACGACAAACGCGGAAAATGCGCCACCAAACCACCTGATCAGCGCCCTGCCCGCGTCGCCGTCCAGACAGGCCGGCGCAGGTTGCCCTGGACCGACCAACGCCCACAACTCATCGCGTTCCGACTGGTCGGTCGTCAGCCACCAGTCCGCAACGATCTCGCAGTCGTGGGTCGACAGCGTTGCCACCGAGAACGGCTCGTAGTTGGACAGTTCGATGAATCGGCGGTCGGTCTCCCAACGTTTTTCCCAGCGCTGCACCTTCAGGCCGCAAATCCCCATCTGACGCAGGGTCGAGCGGCAGATGTGCGGGATCGTGCCCAGGTCCTCGGCCAGCGGAAGCATGTCGGTCGATTCCAGCATCATGTCCAGGATCTTCCGGCCATGCGTGCCCCAGACCGCCTTGTCCCACGGCTCGAACCAGCCCTCGCGACCGTTTTGCGCATCCCGGTGGACCGTCCAGATGCGGAAGAACCCGACAACATGGTCGATCCGGTAGCAATCGAAATACCTGGCAGCCGTACGCAGCCGACGGCGCCACCAGCCGTAACCGTCGGACTCGATCGCGGGCCAGTCGTAGGTCGGGAATCCCCAGGTCTGTCCGTCGCTGGAGTACATGTCGGGCGGCGCTCCGGCCGCGAACTCCATCCTGAACATCCAGCGGTGCGCCCACACATCGGCGCTGTCGCGGGCGACCAGAATCGGAATGTCGCCTTCCAGCAGGACGCCGCGCTGTCCGGCGTGGTCGTGCGCCGCCTTCATCTGGCGGTCCGCCTCGTACTGGCAGAACAGGTGAAAGCGCGCCTCGGGCCCGCGTCCGAAGCGTTCAACGGCCTGGTCCGGCGCCAGGTTGCCCTGCCCATCCGGCCAGTTCTCCCACGACGCCTGACCGTTCGCGTCCTTCAAAACCTTGTACGCCGCGTAAATCGGCGCCCAGTCGTTTGATCGGCAGAATTCGTCGATTGCCGCCTCGATCGGGCCGCGGGCCATCCGTTCCCACGCCATGCGCAGCAGTTCCAGACGGGCCCGCCTGACCGCCGGGTTGTCGATGCGCTGGGCCCCGGCGAATCGTTCCCTGGTGGCGCGCAGGGCATCGTCCCAGTCCCGACCGGTGACGCCGATCAGATCCGGCGCAATGAATGCCGGGTCCAGGGCAAACGCAGACACCGCCGAGTAAGGCACCCCATCCAGCCCCGCGTCGTTCAGCGGTAGAAGCTGCAACAGCCCGAATCCGTTGTCCGCGCAGAAATCGACCATCCCGTGAAGGTCGGCGAAGTCACCCATGCCGACCTGACGGTCCGACTTCAGCGAGAACAGCGGAACGCACACGCCGAACGTCTTTTTTCCGCCGGTGGTCGCCGCCCAGTGCCTCGCAGCCGCGCATGTCGCGAACGCACCACGCCCCGCGTCGTTTTCCGACATTCTTCCGCCTCCGCGTCAGTTCAGGTCGCCGGCCGGAGCGTTTTCCGGTGCGGGATGCTCGATGATCGGACCGAACTTGGATTCGTACTTCGCGACGTTGTCGATCAGGGCGCGAATCACGCGTTTCATGTGCCCCGGGGTCGTCACGATTCGCGCGTTGACGGTTCCCTGTGTCGGAGAAATGAACATGAAGTCCATCGTGAACTCCTCGCGGCTGTGGCTGACCACCAGATTGTTCGCGTACGCGCCAGCCGCGATTTCGTCACTGATCTTGATGGGGATGTTCTTCTGGGCCATCTGGTCACCTCCGGCGCCCGTCATTGGACGCGTCGTCCATCACTAAAGGATATAACGGGCCTCGTCATCGGACTCGCAGATGCGATCCAGACGAGCCGATACATAGTCCGCCGTCACGGGCACGGTCTGCCCACCTATGTCGGGGGCGTGGAACGACACCTCTTCAAGGACCTTTTCAAGGACGGTGTGCAGTCGCCTGGCCCCGATGTTTTCAAGCCTGTCGTTCAGTCTCGCCGCCACCTCGGCGATACGGTCGATCCCGTCGGGCAGGAAGTCCAGCGTGACGTCCTCGGCCGCCATCAAGGCGATGTACTGCCGAATCAACGAGTTATCGGGCTCGACCAGGATGCGCCGGAAGTCCGAAACCGTCAGCGAGTCGAGTTCGACGCGAATCGGGAACCGTCCCTGCAGTTCCGGGATCAGGTCGGACACCTTCGCGACGTGGAACGCGCCGGCGCCGATAAACAGGATGTGGTCGGTCCGAACCAGGCCATACTTGGTCGAAACCTGGGTTCCCTCGACGATCGGCAGGATGTCGCGCTGGACGCCCTCGCGCGAGACATCGGGTCCGGACCCGGTCGAATTGCGCCCGGCGATCTTGTCCATCTCGTCAATGAACACTATCCCCGCGTGCTCGACCAGCTCGACCGTGGCGTTCTTGACCTTTTCAGGGTCGACAAGCTGCTCGCGCTCGGCTTCGTCGATCAACCTGATCGCGTCCGACACGGTGACCACGCGCTCCTTCGTCTTGTGCGGCATGAAGTTCCCGAGCATCTCCTGGACCTGATTGCCCAGGTCTTCAAGCCCAGCTCCTGAGAATATGGACACGCCCGGCAGTTCCGGTTTCGCCTGCTCGATCTTGACGGTCATCGCCATCGTCGCTGGTTCGCGGGCGCGGATGGCCGCCAGCACGGTCGCGCGATCCAGCGGCGCGTGGGTCGGCGCCTGCCTGACCAGCAGATCCGCCAGCTTCTCGTCGGTCCTGCGCGCCGCGTCGGCCGCCACCCTTTCGCTTTCGGACGCTCGGACCATCTTGGCTGCGACCTCGGCAAGATCGCGGATCATGCTCTCGACATCGCGGCCGACGTATCCGACTTCGGTGTACTTCGACGCCTCGACCTTCAGAAACGGCGCACCGCACAGCTTGGCCAGCCTGCGTGCTATCTCGGTCTTGCCTACACCGGTAGGACCGATCATCAGGATATTCTTAGGCGTTATGTCGTCCCTGAGTGGCTGCTCGACCTGCATCCGCCGCCAGCGGTTGCGCAGCGCGATAGCCACCATCCGCTTCGCGTCTGCCTGACCGATGATGTACCTGTCCAGCTCGGCAACCACCTGCCTGGGTGTCATCTCACGTTCGAACCGGGCAAACCCAGCCTTCATTTCAACTCCTCGACCGTAATGGACGTGTTCGTGTAGATGCATATCCCGGCCGCGACCTCCATGGCCGCGCGGGCAATCTCGGCCGCGGGCAGTTCGGTCCGCGACGCAAGCGCCCTGGCCGCTGCCAGCGCGTATGGCCCGCCCGAACCGA
>Ga0209606_1004941_pt1 | contig 11917 bp, 9 predicted proteins | sample AD_UKC057_MetaG_FD_184412 | JGI IMG/M metagenome (GOLD analysis project Ga0209606, IMG submission 184412) | Active sludge microbial communities of municipal wastewater-treating anaerobic digesters from USA - AD_UKC057_MetaG (SPAdes) (version 2) | ecosystem: Engineered > Bioreactor > Anaerobic >...
GGCGAACAGGTCACACACTGCTCATGATTCGTTCACAGGCAAGATCTGGTACCGATATCATCCACTTTATGGATGCGAAGTGCGCGTGTGGCGGCGGGTGTCTCAGTATCATTCCGAGGATATCGTAGTAGCCCTACCCGATAGCACCAACGGTGTCCTTCCGGGTTGGATGATCGACGAACAATTCTGTGCGAGATTGGAGGATCGGGACCAGCCCTGCATCAGCATCCTGGCGTTGATGCGGTTGCGAGAACTTCTTGACGGACAAGGTAGCGACGGCGGCAATGGCTCTCTGAAAGCCAAAGATTCCATCTTTCAAGGAGTCGATCATGAGACGCGTCAGAGTCCATCATCCGCCGCTGCCGTTTCCGGACATCGTAAGGAGAGAGCGGCTCCCTCAACGCGAGGAGAGGCAGTGCCGCAAACTCCTCAGCCAGATGCTCGTCGAGGTCGTCAGCGCCGAGCGACAGGCACGGGAGGGCGCCAATCATGAATGAGAAGATTCAGCCGAAGCATCTGGATCGAGCCGCCTACGTGTACGTGCGTCAATCCAGTATGTATCAGGTCCGCAACCACCTGGAGAGCCAACGTCGCCAGTATGCTCTGGTTCAACTGGCCCAGGACAAGGGCTTCCGCAAGGTCATCGTCATCGATGAAGATTTGGGCCGTTCGGGTAGCGGCTCCCAAGAGCGTCCGGGATTCGGACGGCTGCTGGCGGCCGTCTGCCGCGGGGAACTCGGGGCGGTCTTGGCCTTGGAAGCCTCTCGCTTGGCGCGGAACAACAGAGACTGGCATCATCTCATCGACCTGTGCGCCATGACGGAGACCTTGGTCATCGATTACGAAGGCGTCTACGATCCCCGACGGCCCAACGATCGGCTCCTGCTGGGATTGAAGGGAACGATGAGTGAGTTCGAGTTGGACCTGTTGCGGCAGCGAGCGCAAGAAGCGCTACGCCAGAAGGTTCACCGTGGCGAGGTACTGACCCAAGTACCCATTGGTTATGTTCGCACCCCAGACAACGGGATGGAGATAACGCCGGATCGTCAGGTTCAGGAGGCCGTCCGCAGCATCTTTGCGAGATTTCAGGAATTGGGCAGTGTTCGCCAAGTCCTCCTGTGGTACCGTGAGCAGGAGATCCCGTTGCCGACGCTGTCGGTGGAAAGCGGCAACCGCGAAGTGGTATGGCATTTGCCCGTCTACAAGCGGTTGATGAGCATTTTGACCAATCCAGCTTACGGCGGTGCTTTTGCCTACGGGCGTCACGCCACCAAGATGGTGATCGTCGATGGCCGGGCCCGCAAGACGTCAGGACACCCTCTGCCCATGGATCAGTGGGAGGTCTTGATCCGGGACCATCATGCCGGGTATATTTCCTGGGACACCTATCTGAAGAACCTTGAACTGATCGAGGCCAATGCCGGGATGCGCGGGAAGCTGCCAACCCATCACACCGGGGCCGCCAAGGCAGGTGCCGCTTTGCTGGGCGGGTTGCTGCGTTGTGGTCGCTGCGGACGCAAGCTGCACGTTGGGTACAGTGGCAACCGTGGGCGTGTTCCTCGTTACTTCTGTCGAGGGGCCCACATCAATCATGGAGGCGAATGGTGCATCAGTTTTGGCGGTCTGCGGGTGGATGAGGCTGTGGTCAAAGAGGTCTTGGGGACCTTGCAGCCGATAGGCGTTCAGTCGGCCCTGGATGCATGGGATGCCATGCAGCAGGATCAGGACCACCAAGGTCGCGCGCTGACACTGGCCTTGGAGAAGGCCCGCTACGAAGCCCAGAGGGTCCAACGTCAGTACGATGCCACGGACCCGGAGAATCGTTTGGTTGCCGGTGAACTCGAAAAGCGTTGGGATCAGGCGTTGCAGAAGGTCGCTGAACTGGAGACTCGACTCAATACTATAGAGGCACACCAATATCAGGTCACGGCCGCGCAGCGTCAGCGTCTCTTGCATCTCGGTCAGGACCTGACGGGCCTGTGGCACCATGAAGCAACGTCGGTCACGCTCAAGAAGAGGATATTGCGGACTGTTTTGAAAGAGATCGTAGTGGATATCACTCCGGAGCCAGCCCAGATCAAGATGAAGTTGCATTGGGCCGGCGGCAGCCATACGGACCTGACTGTTGCGAAGAATCGCTCCGGCAAGCATCGCCACACGGTGGACAGCCAAGTCCTTGACCTTGTGCGTGAGCTGGCCAAGATCTGTTCAGACATCGCGATCACGGCCATCCTGAACCGATTGGGTTGTCGCACCGGCGCCGGCAATAGTTGGACCGAGCCCCGTGTTCGATCCCTGCGATCTTATCATGGCATACCCGCTTACGATCCCGAGGAGCCTCGGTCTTGGTTGACGTTGACCCAGGCGGCTCAGATGCTGCAAGTGAGCCGAAACTCAATTCGGAAGATGATTCGCCGGGGCATTCTACCCGCCAATCAGGTTGTGCCGCATGCGCCGTGGGTAATTCAACAGGAGGCTCTGCGGCTTTCCGTCGTTCAGGAGGCTGTTGACATGATTCGTGAGGGCCGTGGAGTCCCGCGACTCGACACTCAAGATGCGCAACTCCTTTTGTTTCAAGCACGTAGAGAGGTGTAGCATTATGAAACCGGTTCCGGCGGCCCCAACCACAAGGAGTCTCTCGCTTCACGGATGAAGCGGCCGCTGGCCAGATCGTACACCTGCTTTTTCTTGATCGACGGGTTGAACTGCCAGTCGAAGTCCTCCAGGGTTTTGAGTTCCCGGAACTGGGCGGCCTTCAGGTGTCGCTGCATCAGGCGATCCTTTCGCACCAACAGCTCATCCTGCAAGATCAGCTCCAGGAACTCGCCATGAGTCCAACTGTTGCCGGCTGCCTCCTGGAGCCGGACCTCCAGAGACCCCAGCATGCCGGACAGCCGTAGTTGTCGCAGTGCCGTTTGGATCGATGCATTCATAACCATCTTCTCCTTCATAACATCTGGGCTTCTTCCACGATTCCCGTACCCAACGATGCCTGGACCACGGCGCCGTAGTCCGACATCGGCCGGATGATCGGATGCTCATCGAGGAACGCGAACTGTTCCTGCTTGGGACCGTCTCGCTGGAGCAATTGGCGGATCGTCCGGAGCCGCGCCGCCCCGTGGGTCAGGGCCATCTCACAGGCCCGGTCGATTTCGTCTCTCGAATGGTGGTGCGCTAAACTGAGCAGGCCCACCAACACCCGAACACCCGGGATACCTCGCGTTTGGAGCATCTGGCGGGACCATTGTTCGGCGTGAGTGCCCAGCAAGGCCGCGCGGCGCAGCAACGAGACCGTCCCTTGCTCGACTTGGGAGATCTTCTTTGCATGCAGGTGTTGATCCTGCGTCTGGAACCTGCCCGGCTCGACCTGGACATGGACGGCGATCGGTTCCATCTTGCTGTTGAAGACTCGCACCAGATGACCATCCCAACGGACCCATACCTGCCGGCCTGTGTACTCCGGAGGGACCGAGTAATACGCTTTGGCCACTTCGATGTGACCGTCGCGGTGCACCGAACGGCGACCCTCTTCGAAGCTCGGGAACCGTCCCGCCGGCAGCGGAATCAAATGAGGCTTCTCTTCCTCGAAGAGCACCTGGACCTGCTTGCGGGTCGTGCCGTGGATGCGGGTGTCGGCGATCCGTGTCTCCCAGTCCAGCAGATACGCATTCTGTTCGGCCAGACTGCCGAACGTGCGACCCTTCAGGGCGTTGCTCTGGACGTAGCCGACGCCCCGTTCGATCTTGCCCTTGTGTCGGGCCATCCGAGGCTTGGTCGGTAAGATCACCGTGCCGTAGTGCTGGCAGAACGACTGGATCTTCGGATGCAGATCCGGATCGTACCAGTCCGCCTGGCCGACTGCCGCCTTGAGATTGTCAATAATTGCGGTCTGGGGAACGCCGCCAAAGTACCAGAAGGCGTTCTCCAGACAGCGAAGGAAGTTCTCCGTCGTTTGATGGTAGACGACCTCGCTGTAGGCCTTCCGCGAGAAGCTCAGCACCACCCGAAAGACGTGCGGCCGTCGGCGTTGGCCCTCCGGACGCACGATCGGGGCCCCGGCGCCGAAGTCCACCTGCGCCTGCTCGCCCGGCAGCACTTCCAGTCGGCGAAACGGCAGCGGCCGATTCTGATCCAGACGTTGGAGGAACCGGCGAACACTGGAATAGCTGGCGGTGAAGCTGTGCCCGTCCACCAGGTCCTGATAGATCCGCTGGCCCGTCAGTCCCTGCTGGAGCTTCTCCTCAATGACCGCCCGAAATGGCTCACAAAGGCTCTCAGGGCCGGGGATCGGGTTCGGGATCGGTTCGGACCCGGGGATCGGGTTCGTGGCTGGTTTTGCCTCCGGCGGCGCATGGACGTACCGGGCAACCGTCTCGCGGTCGATGCCCAACACCTGAGCGATCCGCCGTTGCGACCAGCCTACTTGCGTCAGGGTCCGTATCGCGTTCACCACAGCCATCTTGAGTTGGTTTGCCATGCCGAACCTCCCGAAATCGCAACATGATCGATTTCGAGAAGCCTTTACGACAAACCGCCTGCTCCTCAAAGTGGCTGGTTTTGAACCTGATCCGAGTGGCTGGGTTTACCCGATCCTTGACAAGAATGAATGGTCCCGATGGTTTTCCCATCCACATCTGTGCCGCGAGAGACGCCAAATATGTGTATCAATCTAGATAGCGTTTTCTTCCGTGAAGCGGATGACGGGTGGGGATTCTTGGTGGCGAGATAAGTCTTGTCAGATCGTAGCGAACGAGCGGAAAGAGCGAGAATACCAACGCAGGACTGGGAGATGCTTTATCGGAAGCATTCCGCGAAGCTGCGGGGCTATTTTGTCTCGAGAGGAATCATCTTCGCCGATGCGCAAGACTTGGTCCACGAAGTGTTTCAAGAACTCGGGCGAGGCAGAATCCCAGACGATCCACATACATATGTCTACGGTATCGCTAGGAATGTCCTTTCTAAGTATTATCGACGTCTATCAGGAGAACGTGCGGGCTTTGTTGAATATTGCCGGCATGCGGCAACCGGAAACGAGCATTCGCCCGAGGGTACGAGCAGCATGGGCGCGTTGGAAGGGCATACAGTCGAAGAGGTCGAACGAATCCTAAGGGATGCAGCTACCAGACTGGCGCCAGCGTATCGAGAACTAGCGATCCTGCGGTTTAGCAGAGGACTGTCCACGAAAGAATTGGCTTCTCTATCGCACTGCTCTGAAGATGCCATGAGGAAACGTATCCAACGACTGAGAGCTATGTTGCGCGAGAGCATTCAGGGGAGGATATAGCAGTTGTCGACCACCAGAAGACATGGTGGACCGCTCTTTCTGCTCATCGCTCCGCAAATCGGAGGTTACGGACGGAGATGCAGAATTATTCACATTTTTTGTCCATGTGCGCCCCTGAGAGCACAGTTGGATATATGAAAGCGACCATTTGTAGCCGATGACTGTGACTTGTTCTTCTTTGGTTCTTGGGTGTCGGCAACGTAGACCAGAATCCGGCTTACTTGAAACGAATACTGGGCCGAGAGCCACCTTCTGGCGACAGGACACAGGTTTCCGCACGCGGACCACAAGAATCGGGAGGTTATGGCATGATGGACATGTAAGTCTGGGGACTGTCCGCCAGACGGTACCCATTGCGGCCACATATCGTAGGTTCCGTGCCTCTATGTCTGTCGTGCAGGCAGATAACGGATACATGGATTCATCGCGTTGCTAAACCCACGGCGTCGCGCCGTGTGACCCAAAGAGCTTCGAGCGGTCCGTGGTATGTCGGATCGCGAGAAGACATGGTAGGCTCTCCTTCCAGGAAGGCCCCGTGGGGCAGGAAGGAGAACTGAACCATGCATGAATGGCAAAGCCTGTCCCACGTTCGGTGGGAGTGCAAGTATCACGTAGTGATTATACCAAAGTACCGCCGAAAAGTACTGTATGGCAAGGTCCGACATCGGATTGGGCGGATCTTGAGAGCGTTGTGCCAACAGAGAGGTGTCGAACTGCTGGAAGGGCATTGTATGCCCGACCACATCCACAATGTGCTTGAGCATCCTGCCCAAGTACAGTGTGGCCCATACGGTAGGATTTCTCAAGGGCAAGAGTGCCGTACGCATTCACCGGGAACTGCTGTATGAGCGGCGGATGACCGGGCTGCATTTCTGGGCTACGGGCTACTGCGTCAGCACGGTGGGTCTGGAAGAGCAGAGGATTCGCCAGTACATTCGTGAGCAGGAGAAACTGGAGTCCGGGCAAGGCGAACTGGACCTGAAGTAGAACGTGCGTTGTGTGGCCCCCGCGGGGCCTTCCTCCTGTGGCCGCCTCCAAAAGGGAGGCTGCGCGACGCGCTCGGCCCGCTCGGGCGGGCCTTCCTAATGCCACGCCCTATGGGCGTGGTCGATTACCTGGGCTGCTGAGTGACCGGTGCCGTGACGCAGGACGATGCCAGAGTGGAGAGGCTGAGTCAAATGTGTGGACATGGAGGTACGAAGCGCGGACGTATCATCACACGCGACCATTCGGTGGCTCGCGGCCGCGTGCTTGCTTGCCTTGTCCTTGCGGTGTGTAGTGCAGTCTTCGTGGTCTATCTGCCGGCTCTTTCGGCCGAAGCGATGCTGCTCGATGATACTCAGTATATTAGCGAGAACCCTCTCATACAGAATCCGTCATGGGGCGCAGTTCGTCGGTTCTTTTGCGAGGTATGGAGACCATCAACTGTTCGCGGCTACTACCAGCCTTTGACCATGATATCGTTGATGGCGGACCGCTGTTTGGCCGGAACCCCCGATGATCTGAGTGTTTACCACCGCACCAATTTGCTGCTGCACATCGGCAACACGTCGCTGCTTGCCATGCTGATCTACCTTCTTTTTGGGGAACCGGTTGTTGCCGCTGGAGTCGCGCTGCTGTTTGGGTTACACCCCATTGCTGTCGATTCGGTCTGTTGGATCAGTGAACGCAAGACAGTCTTGGCGAGTCTCTTCGCCCTGATATCTCTCATTCTCTACGTCCGTTTCACTCAGCGACCGCACGCGTGGTTCTACATCGGCTGTTTGTTCGCATACCTCCTGGCATTGCTGTCCAAACCGATCACGGTACCGCTGCCTGCCATGATGCTGCTGATGGATTGCTGGCCTTTGCATCGGTTGGGCCGACGGAGCGTGCTCGAGAAACTGCCCCTTTTTGCCATCGCTGCGGTCTCCAGCGTTATCACATATGTGTCGCAGAGTGGCACCGCTGGAGCCCACTGGCCCGGCAGGGGCAACCTGCTCCATGTGCCGATGGTGCTCTGCCACAACGTTGTCTTCTATCTGTGTAAGCTCATCTTGCCGCTGAACCTGTCACCGCATTACGAGCCGCCCAGTATCATTGGCTTTGCGAATCCTGCCTTCGCCGCCAGCATGATAGCATGTGTCCTCTTGGTGCTCTTGTTGGTTCTATTGTGCCGCCGCGCCCCGGCACCCTTGATCGGTTCGCTGATCTTCTTTGTGATGCTTCTTCCAGCGATAGGGATTGTAAAAGTCACCAACCCCCTCGTTGCCAACAGGTATGTCTATCTACCTTTCATCGGTATCCTGCTGGTACTCGCCTGGTGTCTCACGCAGTTGCGCTGCGTGCTCCAGAAGCGGAAGCTGCAGACGTGGTACCTTGGTGTGCCCTTGGTTATTCTCGTACTCGGCACACTTGGGGCTGTAAGAACACGGCAGTACCTACGTCCTTGGGGCAACACTGGGGAACTCCACCGGTATATGCTGCGTCTCTTCCCAGACGCCCCAATGGTGCATAACGACCTTGGTCTTTATCTCGCGTCACACGGCAGGTACCAAGAAGCAATTGGGCACTTTCGATCGGCCCTCCGCACCGCACCGAACCTCTGGCAGGCCCACCACAACCTTGCTCTGGGGCTGGATCAGACCGGAGGCGACACGGAAGAAATGGTGCAGCACTATCGCAGAGCTGTCGAGTTGGTGCCAACCGACATGACGGCTCGAATCAGCCTGGGATTAGCCTTCTGTCATCGCGGCGACTTCGACCGGGGGCTTGCTGCATTGCGTGAGGCGGCCGAGGTCGAACAGGGGCTGAGACCTCCACTCGCCCGTTACGCGCTTGGTTATCTACTGATTCTTCATGGACAGACGAGGCCGGGATTTGGCTGCCTGCGCGAGACTCTCAGTGTAAGTCCACGATTCCTCCTGGCTACAAAAGGACTGGCATGGTTCCTGGCGACCCATCCGGCAGAAGAATTTCGCGACCCGCGCGAGGCCATTCTGCTGGCCGAGCGGGCGCGATCCCTCGCGCAGGGCCAGGATACCGATGTACTCGATATCTTGGCAGCGGCATACGCCTCCCAAGGCCGGTACGACAAGGCCGTGGATATTGCCAAAGAGGCCGCGAGGGTATCCGTGAGACTGGGAGATAATGATTCAGCCATGCAGATTGAGAAACGCTCGTGTCTATATGAGGCTCATCGCCCGTACCATAGCGACCCACATGTCCAGTTCGAAGAGTTCATGAGTCAGAACCGACACGCATACGACGGTCCACAGGCTCGGCTTGAGAACCTGTTGCGCAAAGGCATGGCTACGGAGCAATGCCATTGACATGTGGAAAAGCGCTGGTTCCGACCCGAATGCAGCCATTGAGCTCTTGTTCTTTGACAAGTGCAGAGTTATAATCTATATGACATCGGCGGACGTGGACATCCTCGGTCAAAAGGATACGCCCTGAATTCAGGGCATTGAAAAGAGGAGCGACTGGGAAAGCGAGGGCTGCTAGCGATGTTCAAGAAGCGACAGGACAACGTGATCATCGAAAGGACCGCTCTGGCCTCAACCAGGGCAGGCAGGGTCAAGACGGTTCTCGCCGGAGTCACGATCACGAGCCTATTTCCTATGGTAGCCTGTCTATTCTGGATGCGCTCGTCGCCTGCACCTGTCCCGTTGCCAACTCCAAGGCAAGACAATGCGGAGATACAGGCCTTGGATTCAATAGGCAGCGGCAGATCGTCACCACTCGGACATGCACCTATCCTCAGGCAACTTAGAACCCCGATGGACATCCAAAAGATCAGCTCGCCGCCTGTCGGCATCTCGTTGGGAGGCCAATCCGGCGAGGCCGACGCGCCAGACCTGAGTACGCCCGCGATGGCGGTGTATGAAGTTCTGGCCCTGATCGATCGAGGTGCGACGGACCAATTGAGCGGATGCTTCGTCGAAGGGAACCAGGACACAGCCGACAGCCTATACCCCCAGTGTCTGGGCCATCCCATTGAACTCGTGGAGGTGGCCCAAGATGGCAACACGGCCAAAGTCTTCTGGAATGCGACGGTTCATATTGAGGTTGTTTTCGGAGCAAAGACCTGGTCTTTGGGGGAAACAATCGGGCTTGAGACCCACCTGATCCAGGTAGACGGTGCCTGGAAGCTCACGCGATTACACGAACGCAGTCCTTGAGCGGAGGCAATCATGAGCAACCATCGTGGCACATTGAAACGAAGCGATATTGCGGCGATCGGACTTGCCATCCACATGCTCTTCGGAGCGGTACGAGCTGAAGAGATTACCCTGTCTGAGCCGGTTACGCGTGCGGGGGGAGACACCAACGTCCTACATTTCCCCTCCGATCAGTGTGTGGGGAACCTTCACGTGCCGCCGGAATCTGTCTCTGCGTGGGACTCAAAGCGTGTGTGCCCAGAAAATTGGGAGTATGTAGGTGTGGCCCGAGGCGATGTGACGATACCGAGCGATCGAGCCGTGCTATTGGTGCTTCAGTTGAGACCGCGCCCCGGGGATCCCGTGCAGATCCTGGCACAGAACCATCTGGCCTACCAGATGTTGGTGGCGGACCGGACTCGTGTCGATCCGGACGACTTATCCGGGCTCTCATCGCTCGGCCCCGATGACCTGTACTGGCTTCTGGTCACCACCATGGTCCCGAGAACCGATGCCGACAGAGTCGTGCTGGAACCGATCCGTCGCTTGACGGGTTTGCAGATGTTAAGCCTGAACGGCACGGGAGTCACGGACAAGGGAATGGAAGACCTCAGAGCGTTGCGTTCGCTCAAGGGCTTGGTCCTTCGTGAGCGGTCTGTCGGCAACGCAGGTCTGGCGGTCTTGAAGGACCTGCCTGCCCTGGAGTATCTGGACCTCGATACCGAGGTCACCGACGCCGGGATCAAGGAGGTCGCGCACGCGGGCAGTCTCCGCTGGCTGCGGATCCGAACCGGGGGGTTTTGGGGCCCCGGCCTGGCCGAATTGGCCCAGATGCCCCGCCTGGAACGCCTGTGCCTCTGGGGTAACGTCCCGATCACCGACCGCCACGTTGCATACCTGGAGAGCTTGACGCGGATCAAGAGCCTGACTCTCTGGGGCAGCGCCTGCGATAATCTGACCGATGCCAGCCTCGCCTCGATCGGCAAACTACAGAATCTTGAGGAGTTGTACTTCATCCGAACCAGTCCGAGGCTGACGCCGGCCGGTGTGGCCCATTTGAAAGATCTTAAGTACATGAAGGCGATAGCCTTTTCTGGAGCCCTGATCGTCCGAGAAGGTGCGCCGCACGGTGATGCCGCGATGCGCCAATTGGCGGCGATTCTGCCCGGCCTGGAATCGATCGAAGGAACCGGTCTTCTGTCTCCTGAAGGTGTGAAGGCATTAGCGACCTTCCAGAATCTGCGGCATCTGAGCCTCAGCTTGGTAGGGCGTCTCCAGGGATATGATGGCCCTACAGGCCTCTCCGAACTGCGGCAGTGCAGCTCACTCGAAGAACTCCATGTCGTTGGCGGGGGAGCCTTGTCTGATGCCGATCGCGCCTGTGTAGAGTCCCTTACCCATCTGAAGACGTTGAGCATCGTGGGTACACGTGTGACCGACAGGGACTTGGCGTCGATCAGCGAGTTGGACCAGTTGGAGCGGTTGTATCTTGCCGGCACGAGCGTGACCCGCAGCGGCCTGAACCAGCTACGCGCTCTGTCACGTTTGCGGGATCTGGACGTACAAATGTGGGTAGGAGGGCGCGCCCCGAATGGGATTGACGAATTGACGCTGGACTTGTCCGGACTGCAGGATCTGAAGCGCCTACGTTTGTCCGCGCTGTCTTTGCAGGAATCGGACTTGGCGTTCCTGCCTAATCTTCGGCATCTCAAGCAGGTGATGATTGACGCGCGTTCACTGCCGGCAGCCTCTTTGCAGCATCTGAAGGGGCTCTCAGAACTGGAGAGGCTATCGGTCCGGGGACTGGCCCGGCCCACGGATCAGGATTTGGCAACGTTGGCAGGCTTAGCAAGGGTTAAGGATCTGACCCTGGGCGGGGAAATCCCAGATACTGCCTTGACCTCTATCGAGGGCCTTGCCGGCCTTCAGTCGCTGACTATAGAGACCAGCAAACCCATTCGAAGCCAGACGATCACAGATATCAAACAACGCCTTCCCACGATCGGGTACATCCATGTTCGCGAGCCGTTGCCGCAGCCAACGGTATCCTCTCAACGCCCTGGCGTCACTCCACCTAGAGGCGATCAGTCGACCTCACCTCGTCGTCGCCGCGAGCAACCTCGCCGCCGCCGCAGGTAACCGGTCAACGGATAGATCATCCATATCATCTGCTTGAGACATTTGTCCCATGATACACAAGGGCGCGGTGGTTTGCGCCGGCGTATTGCCTTGAGAGGAAACGGCGATTGAATATAGCGCTGGTCCTGGAACGCGTTGGTGCAAGCGATTTCCGATTCAGTGGATTCGCGCGTCCGTGCGGATATCCCTCGCCGACGGATGTGGTCATTAATGGGGAGTGGGCCCGATGACGTAGGATATTTTTCGCACATTGTTTTGGGACGTGAATGGAGTCCTTTCTCTGGTCGATGGTGGATAGGTCAAGACGAAACCATTCAGTCAGAGAAAGGACCTAATGATGCAGAACAGTACA
>Ga0209606_1004948_pt1 | contig 11903 bp, 12 predicted proteins | sample AD_UKC057_MetaG_FD_184412 | JGI IMG/M metagenome (GOLD analysis project Ga0209606, IMG submission 184412) | Active sludge microbial communities of municipal wastewater-treating anaerobic digesters from USA - AD_UKC057_MetaG (SPAdes) (version 2) | ecosystem: Engineered > Bioreactor > Anaerobic >...
AATCGAAGCGGCGAAAAAGGCCATGGGGGACCTGGCACGCAGCGACGAAGATGTGCTGGCCTACATCTTATATCCGGCGACCATGACGAAATTTCTGCAGTCGAAGTATGGCATCGAGCCGCCCAGGGCGACAGGCGACGACAATGCCCAGAAAAAAGGCGCGGCCGCATAAAAAATTTAAGCCGAAATAAACTCCTTTTTTGAAGTGAAAAATTCTTAAAAGGAGTTGTTTTATAAGTTCATCTCCAAAAAAATAAAAGCAGCAAAAGGTTTATTTATGGATTTCAGTCTCAATGAGAGCCAGTTATCCTATCTGGATACTGTTCGCAAATTTGTCAAAAATGAAATTACACCGCGTATTCTGGAAATGGAAAAAGAACATGTCTTCCCCTGGGATATTATCAACAAGGCCTGGAAAACCGGTCTGATAAACTTATGCATTCCCGAGTCAGTTCGGGGTTACGAAATTGATCTGTTTACGTCCGCCCTGATTGTTCAGGAACTTTCCTACGGTGATACAGGCATCTCTACGTCAGCCATGTGCAATGATCTGGCCAATGTGGTGATCGACCTGCATGGCACGGAAGAACAAAAAAAATTATTTCTTGGACCGTTTGCCGAAAAACCTGTTCTGGCATCTTTTTGTCTGACGGAACCCAATGCCGGCTCGGATAATTCCATGATGACCACTTTCATCAGCAAGAAAGATGACGGGAATTATGTTTTAAACGGATCTAAATGTTTTATCACCAACGCTTCCTATGCCTCGCAATTCACCGTTCTTTGCAAAGTGGGCAAACCAACGGGCAATTTCATGGCCTGCGTCATCGTTCCGGTGGAGCATGTTACTTCCGCCGACATTCCCGATATTGGAACCTCCATCAGAGAAATAAAAGTTCCTGCCGGCGGAAAAATCGTCATCGGCAAACCCGAGGACAAGCTGGGGCAGAGACTTTCCAACACAGCCAGCGTGACGTTCGAGGATGTAATGCTTCATCCGAATCAGGTTATCGGCGACAGGAGACTGGGCTTTAAATATGCCATTGATGTTTTGGATTACGCCCGTCCGATGGTGGCGGCCATCGGCCTGGGGCTTGCCAAAAGAGCGTTCGATCTGACGGTGGAATATACACGGGAACGCAAACAGTTCGGCAACCGGATTTGCGATCTCCCGGTAGCCCGGGAGATGCTTACCACCATGTGGAAAAAAGTTGAATTGGCCGAAATGGCTCTGTTCAAGGCAATTTTTAAAATTCAGGAAAAAGCCAAGGACGCCGGCATTTACGCGTCGCTGGCGAAAAACACCGCCGCGGAAGCAGCGGTCTTTTGTGCGACGGAAGGCCTGCATCTGCACGGAGGCTATGGCTTTACCACCGAGTACGAAATTTCAAAACTTGCGCGCGATGCTCACATTATAGATATTTATGAAGGTGTCCGGGAAGTTCAGAATATGATTATCGGACGGGAGATTGTTTAAAAATGCTTTATCTTCATGCCATGGGGCACTTTCACCCCGAAAATATTCTTTCCAATAAACTTCTGGAAGAGCTCGATATCGGTACAACCGACCAATGGATAATGGAGCGCGTTGGTATTCAAAACCGCCGCACGGTTCTTCCGCTGGACTACATCCGGCGGACAAAAAACGTTAATCCTTTTGAAGCATTTGCCGTCAGGCAGTATACAAATTCACAAATGTCGGCCAACGCGGCACGGATGGCTCTGGAACGCGCCGGATTGAAACCGGAGGATATCGGACTTCTTATTTCCGGCTCTTCATCGCCGGATAATATTACGCCCGCGGAGGCTTCAGCGGTTGCCGCTGAGTTGGGAATCGAAGTGCCCTGTTTTGACTTGAATTCCGCCTGTTCAACTTTCGGCACGCAGATCAATTTTCTGCGGCGCATGCAGCCGGAGATGCTGCCGCCTTACATTCTTCTTGTCGGAGCGGAATCAACGACAAAAGTTATTAATTATACCGATCGCAATTCTGCGGTGCTGTTCGGTGACGGCGCATCAGCGGCGATAGTTTCGGCAACACTTCCCGCGCGAGCCGCTTTTATCAGCAGTGAATTCGATGCCCGTCCTTCGGGGTGGACAAAAGTCGGTGTCACCGGAGATTGGGTTTTCAGCCAGGATGGCAACGCCGTTCAGGGTTTCGCCATCAGAACAACAACGGAATGTCTTAAAACGCTTCAGGATCAATATGAGGCTGAAGCAAAACGTTTTATTTTCATCGCCCATCAGGCCAATTACATGATGCTTAAAACCGTTTGCGAACGCCGGGGGATCAAACCGGAGAACCACTGGTACAATGTTGATCAGTTCGGCAATGTCGGCTGTTGCGGCGCTCCGGCGGTGTTAAGCATGAACTGGGATAAAATTCAGCCGGGAGACAATATCGCCATGGTTATTGTCGGGGCGGGACTGGCCTGGGCTTACGCCATGCTGAAAGTGGAGGATAAAGGATGATTGAAAAACCGGTTGCTCTGGTTACCGGCGGCGCAAAAGGAATAGGCGCCGCGTGCTGCCGCGCTCTGGCCGCTGAGGGTTTTTGTGTCGGTATCCATTATAATCAAAGTGCCGCGAACGCTCAGCAGTTGCTGGATGAGATAAAAGAAGGATTTTTAGTTCAGGCCGACTTGACCAATATTGAACAGGTGGACGCAATGATCGGCAAGATTAAAGATACCGCAGGGCGTATTGATGTGCTGGTCAACAATGCCGGCCATTCCATTAATGCTGATATTATTTCCATGAAAGTGGAACAGTTCGATGCGCAAAGGTCGCTGATGCGGGGCGTCTGGTATCTGACCAAAAGGGTTTTGCGACAATTCATGATTCGGAGTTCAGCCGGTCGTATCATCAATATTTCCAGCGTTGTCGGACATACGGGCAATGCCGGCCAGATTCCCTACACGATGGAAAAAGCCGCGCTGGACGCCTTCACTAAGTCGCTGGCGCGGGAACTGAAAGGCAGAAATGTTCTGGTCAATTCCGTGGCTCCCGGTTTCATTGACACGGAGATGACCCAAGAACTGCCGGAGGAAATAAAAAATAAAGCGGTGGAAGAGATTCTTCTGGGGCGTGTCGGCAAGCCGGAGGAAGTTGCTGAAGTTGTCGCCTTTCTGGCGAAAAAGGGAAGTTACATTACAGGTTCGGTCATCCACGTCAACGGAGGTCTTTATGGAGGCTGATGCAAGCCTGAAAGAGGAGGTTCTGCGGCTTGTGCCGCAGCAGGAGCCGTTCCGTTTTATTGATGAAATTATCAGCCTTGACGATGAGCAGATTATCGGGGCTTACCGTTTTCGCGAAGATGAATATTTTTACCGCGGGCATTTCCCCGGCAATCCCATCACGCCGGGCGTCATTCTGATTGAAACAATGGCGCAGGTCGGCGTTGTCGCTTTCGGGATATATCTTCTGTCGCGTCAAAAAAACATGCGGCCCGGTGAAATGAAATTACCGATTAGTTTATTTTCTCTGGCTGATGGTGTGGAATTCAAGCAAATTGTGAAACCGGGTGAAAGGGTTATCATCAAAGCGAAAAAAATTTATTTTCGTAAAATCACCATCAAAGCCAGTGTTTCCATGGAAAAGGAAAACGGTGAAATAATTTGCAGTGGGGAATTATCAGGAGTGGGAGTGGATCAATGAAAAAAAGAATTGTCATTACAGGAATGGGAGTCGCCGCTCCCAATGCGCACGGTTTGGATAATTTTGAGAAGGCCATTAGAGAGGGAGTTTCCGGGATTCGTTTTATCCCGCAACTGAAGGAATTGAACTTCGGCTGTCAGATTGCCGGTGTCCCGGAAAATTTTGATGAGATCAGATCAAGTTATTTCGACCGGGAAAAACTTTTATCCATAAATGACAATATCGGTTATGCCTCTGTTTCCGCGGTAGACGCCTGGAAGGACGCCGGATTTAATCTGAAAAGCGACGATGATGATTCCGTAGACTGGGATACCGGGGTCATTGCCGGTTCCGGAATCGGCGGCATGGACACGATAGCCAATACCATAGTCCCGGTGATTAATGAAGGCAAGGTCAGGAGATTAGGCAGCCGCATTGTCGAACAGGTCATGAGCAGCGGAACCAGCGCGCGCATCTCCGGTCTTCTGGCTGTCGGCAATCAGGTGACGTCGAACTCTTCGGCCTGCTCCACCGGCAATGAGGCGATCATTGACGCCATGTGGAGAATCAGAACGGGACTCGCCAAACGTATGGTGGCCGGCGGATCCGAAGGCGCAACGCCTTACATCTGGGGAGGTTTCGATGCCATGCGCGTGCTCTGCCGTAAATTCAACGACAATCCCGCGGCCGGTTCGCGCCCGCTCAGCGCTACAGCGGCCGGTTTTGTTCCCGGTTCCGGTGGTGCCATGCTTGTCCTGGAAGAACTGGAAACAGCGATAGAAAGAGGCGCCCGCATTTATGCTGAAATACTCGGCGGCTACGTTAACTGCGGCGGCCAGAGAATGGGCGGCTCCATGACGGCGCCCAATCCGGAAGGGGTGAAAAGATGCATTCGCGGCGCGGTAGCCGATGCGGGTATTGATCCGGCGGAAATTGACGCCATTAACGGACATCTGACGGCAACCTATGCCGATCCTCACGAGGTAAGAAACTGGGCGGAAGCCCTGGGTCGTATTCCCGAAAACTTTCCTTACATTCAGTCCACCAAATCACTGGTCGGTCACTGCCTGGGAGCTGCCGGGGCCATCGAATGTGTTGCCGTTGCTCTTGAACTTTATAAGGGATTTCTGCATCCGTCCATTAACAGCGAGGATGTGCATCCCGATATCGTAAAATTCGCGCCAAAGATTCCGCAAAAATGTCTGGAATTTCCTGAAATGAAAATAATCGCAAAAGCCGGTTTTGGTTTCGGCGATGTCAACAGCTGCATCATATTTAAGAAATGGGAAGAAAAATAATACATAGTGAAGGAGAAATTGCTTTATGGATGACAAGAAAATTTTGGAAGAAATGATTAACATTTTAAGACCATACGCCAAGAATCAGGATCTTTTGGCAACGGCGACACTGGACACGCATATTTTAAATGATTTGAAAGTAAACTCGGCGCGTCTGGTTGATGTCATTATAAAATGTGAAGACGTTTACGGCATTAGCGTGGATGACGATGAGGCTGATAAAATCCGCACCATCGGTGACGCCGTTAGAATCATCAAGCAAAAACTTGGTTAGACCATGACGAGAAAGTCTCTGATCCTTTTAAATATGCAGAAATTCATTGGGCGCATGGCCATTTTTATCCTTGCGCCGCTGTATTTCTTTGCCGCAAAAATGCTTTTTTATCGTGTCAGAGATTTAAAAGAAACAAGAAGTTTGTGCGCCGCAGAATTTGCAAAGCACAAAGGGGGATGGATTATCTGCTCCAATCATCTGACCATGATAGATTCTTTTATCTTAAGTTACGCCATGTTCAGCTTGCCTCAGCACATCATCCATTATAAAAAAATGCCTTGGAATCTGCCGGAATGGACCAATTACAAAGACAATATCTTGCTGACGATTTTGTGCTATCTCTCCAAATGTATTCCTATTAATCGCGGTGGCGCCCGGGAAAAAATGAAAGAGTCTCTGGAAAAATGCATGTACCTGCTGAAAAGCGGAGAAACCATCATGATCTTCCCGGAAGGCAAGCGTTCCCGCACCGGAAGGGTCGACCAGGAAGGTTTTTCTTACGGCGTGGGACGCTTTATCAAACATCTGGAAGACTGCAACGTGATGTGTATATATCTTCGGGGAGACCGACAGGACCATTACAGTGTCGTTCCCGCCTGGGGTGAAAAATTTTCAGTTCAGATGGAAGTTTTCAAACCGCATCCGGTGGAGGGCAGTGATCTTCGGGTACAGCGGGAATACGCCCGGCAGATTGTTGAAAAACTCGCAGCCATGGAGGAGGAATATTTTGCCCTGTGTCGGAAACGATGTGGTGGATTTGAAGGATGCGGCGAACTCGGGAAAAAGCAGGGATTCGCGCTTTCTAAAAAAAATCCTCACAGATGCTGAAATTGAATATGTAACCCACGCGGATCATCCCGACAGCACCCTCTGGTTGCTCTGGGCCTGCAAGGAAACCGCCTATAAAGTCATCAAAAAAATTTTGCCGGACAGCCCGTTTTTACCGGGACGTTGGCCGGTTGTCTTCACGACATTAAGATTGATGGACGGGGAGGGGAAAGTCGGCATTGCGGAAAAACACGGAGTTTATGTCCGTTGTTTTTCCCGCGCCGGCTATGTCCATTGCATCGGGTCCGATTGTTCTGAACTGCTGAATAATCTGACCTGGAAGGTCGATTTCCTGCCGGAAGACGGCAACCTAGACACTTCGCGATATTTGCGTTATTGTCTCAGACAAGAGCTCGCCCGGCATTTTTCGTTGAATATTCATCGGATAACCATCGACAGAAAAAAACAAAATGGCGAACTTTATCCGCCATACGTTTATGTCGATGGGCGGCAAACGGACACGGAGATCAGTTTAAGCCACGACGGCCGATTCGTTGCCTATGCATTTGGGAGTACCGCCCAAAGAAAATGACATGAGGACCGGGTTTCATGATCAGAGAGTCTCACATCCCCATTCGCTGAGTTCAGGGGCTAGTTTCTAATTCCGATAAATCGGGATTGGATAATTCGACGTACAAATTTCATTGCACGTTGCTTATGAAATTTGAGTCTCATTACGACTAATTCTTCAAACTTCGCTGTGCTCGTTTTACCAAGGCGTGATATGCTTAGTATAGTTCGACTTACGCCTCAAACTTCATTGCATTTGTTTTCGGCTTGTCTCACTATCAATTCCCATTCACTGCGTTCAAGGGATAGTTCGACGAACTCTTCAAACTTCGCTGTGCTCGTTTTCAGAGGGTCTCACTAAAAAAGGCTTGTTTTTTTGATTTCTTTTGGGATAATAAGTGATCGGACATATCATGATTTTTCGGTTCTCGAAAGTGTAATTAACCCGGAAACGATTACCCAAAAGTAACGGATTGTTATGAACGAAAAAAGAAAAGCCAGCCGCCTGATGGAAGAAAGTGAGGTAACAATCACCCTGATTGCCGGTGGCAAAAAGTTTTTCAGGGAAAAAGTCATTTATAACAGCAGCAAGGATATTTCGGAATCAGGCGCCAGGGTTCACTCCAGCATTTTTTTGCCGATCGACACTCTCCTCAAGATAGATTTTAAATTAAAAAACCTTCAACACATGATTACCGCCATGGGTAAGGTGAAGTGGATCAAAATTATCTGTGAGGGCGAAGCATATGATGCCGGGGTGGAATTCGTGAACACGCCGACGGAAGCCATCAGAAAAATAGCGGATTACATTGCATGGCGGCAAAAGCAGAAAACCACAAAACGTCATTGACCCTATTGGCTCCCGTTGTTTGAATACGTTCCGGAAGGCGGTCTTGCCGTGAAAGTGTAATGTGCGGCATCGGTTTGGTGTGAAAACGGCAGATGGTTGATTCCGGCATCTTGAAATGTCCGGAAGAAGAGAAATCATCATCAGGAGGGATCATGGAACAGAATATGGGTACCGTTGACAAAGTGATCAGAACGATTGTGGCGATTCTCATTATTGTCGCCTATCTTATGGGTATGCTGCCGGGAATCGCGGGGCTGCTGCTCATCATCAGCGGATCGCTTCTCTCCAGTGTGGTAAGCGGATACTGCCCGCTTTATACAAAGATTGGAGTGAACACGAACCGGTAATCCGCCTGTTTGCAATCGATTGCGCAAGCTGTTTTACCGGGTATTTTCTTGAGCCGAGACCCTCCCTGTGATAAGAGTCCCGATGAATCCCATATGGAATAAAAGGTGATAATATGAACATTGCCGTTTTAAACGGTTCGCCAAAAGGTGACGTCAGCGTGACCATGCAGTATGTCCATTTCCTTCAGCAAAGATTTCCGGAAACGGAATTTAGAATTTTTGATGTGGCATTGAAAATTAAAAAACTGGAAAACGACGACCGGGCGTTTCAGGAGGTCATTGCGAACGTGGCGGATGCGGATGCTGTGCTCTGGGCGTTTCCCCTTTATTTTCTTCTGGTCTGTTCGCAGTATAAAAGATTCATCGAATTGATTTTTGAAAAAAATGCCGTTTCCGCTTTTCACGGCAAGCCGGCGGCCTGTCTGACAACCTCCATCAATTTCTTCGACTATACGGCCCATAATTATATTCATGCTGTCAGCGAAGATCTGGGAATGAATTATTTCGGTTCCTATTCAGCGGAAATGAATGACCTGCTGAAAACCAAGGAGCGCCGCCGCCTGAAAACGTTCGGTGAATTGTTTCTAAAAGCAATCAGAGAAAAAACGCCGGCAATCAGAAGCTACAAGCCGCTGGTCGCTCCTGAAGTCGTTTTTGACACCGAAGCGATTCGCCCTGTGGATGCGGCCGGTAAAAAAGTTTTGATTCTGGCAGATGATCTTGCGGCAAATTCCAATCTCCGGAAGATGGTGGAGCGATTGCAGAAAACCTTTTCTCCTGCCGCCGAACTGGTGCAACTCAAGGACGTTGATATCAAAGGAGGATGCCTCGGCTGTATAAAATGCGGTTTCGATAATGTTTGTGTTTACGAGGGCAAGGACGGTTACATCGATTTTTTCAATCACAAAATTAAGCCGGCCGATATTGTGTTTCTGGCCGGCGCCATTCATGACCGTTATCTGTCTTCGCTGTGGAAATGCTTTTTTGACCGCAGTTTTTTTAACGGGCATACACCGTTTCTGAAAGACAAGCAGATCGGATTTGTCATTTCCGGTCCGTTCGGACAGATTCATAATTTGCGTGAAATATTTGATGCGACCACGAAATTTCAACTGGCCGGTCTTGCCGGCTTTGTCAGCGATGACACGGGCGGAAATCCGGAAATCAACGCAGCCTTGCAGACTCTGGCCGTCCAGGCGGCTGAGCAGAGCCGGCTCGGTTATATTCAACCGCCGACATTTTATCAGGTTGCCGGCGCGAAATTATTCCGGGATGTCATTTACGGCAGGTTGCGCCCTGTTTTTCAGGCCGATCACCGGTACTACAAGGAACACGGGATGTACAATTTTCCTCAAAAATATTACAAATGGCGAATGATCAACAGTACGCTGGTTTTCCTTACAAAAATTCCGGCGTTTCGCCGCGAGTTCTTCAAAAGAATAAAAAAGGAAATGATAAAACCCGCAGCCGGCGCGTTGAAGAAAACAGAATGATGGTTGTTGCATCTGAAAAGCATCTATTTCAATAAAACTCTGGAGGAAACATGAATCATCAGGATGTCGTGGCGTTCGTGACAGGAGGCGCTTCGGGACTGGGTGAAGCTTGCATTCAGGAACTGACTAAAAAAGGCGCCAAAGTTGTTATCATCGATGTCGATGTGGAAAAGGGCGAGAAACTGGCGGCGAATAGCGGCGCCAATGCGATTTTTGTGAAAACGGATATAACCAGCGAAGCGGATGTTCGGCAGGCCATTCAGAAAGCGATAGAAAGTTTTGGTAAGATAAATGTGGTGGTGAACTGCGCCGGGGTTGTCAATCCCGGAAAACTCGTCGGTAGAAAAGGGCCCCTGCCGCTGGAAGCTTTCAATAAAGTTCTGCAAATTAATCTAGTGGGGACGCTCAACGTTATCAGGCTGACGGTGGAGCAGATGATGAAAAATACTCCCGGTGAAGAGGGCGAAAAAGGCGTGATTGTCAACTCCGCGTCGATCGCGGCATTTGAGGGACAGGTAGGCCAGGCTGCCTACAGCGCTTCCAAGGCCGGGATCGTGGGTATGACGTTGCCTATCGCACGGGAAATTTCCGAATACGGATTAAGGATTGTTACCGTGGCACCGGGAATTTTCGATACGCCGATGATGGCCGGATTGCCCCCGACGGTCAAGGAAGGTATGGCCCAAATGGTTCCTTTCCCGAAACGTTTGGGTAAACCGGTGGAATTTGCCCGCATGGTGTTGCATATCATTGAGAACACGATGCTCAACGGCTGTTGCATCCGGCTGGACGGGGCGCTGCGCATGCCACCCAAATGATCAGGATAGAACACATAGAAGATAATTTTTATGGCCGGGCAGAAAACGACCCGAAGGCAAAAAGATATTTCCAGGCTTCTGCGCGAAAAAAAGTTCAGTCCTTTACGGCGCACCGGAAAGAAGAATCCGTTTTCGTCCAGGAAACCAAACAGATAAAATGCGACTTTTGAAATTCAATAAGATTTATCAACCTGATTTGCAGGATAAGAAGCATGTCATGATTTCTTCTATCCATGCGCGCCATCGTGCATTTGCTTTCTGATTTGTTCTTTATCGGAAAGAATCTGTAGGACAAACACTTACATCCCGTAGGATAAAATCCCGCTTTTAATTAGGACTCAAGCCGATACCGCAACCCTTGCAAAAGGTGTATTTAGTAATCGCTTTTCAGGGGGTATATGTATTGCATCAGCCATGTAATACGCCCCACCTTGCGGCCGTTGAATCATGAACGTTTTTTTCTAACAGGAACGAGGCCAAAGCCTGGGGCGTACCCCTCCTGAAAGGTTGAAAAGACGAGGTTAAAAAAGGAATCAACCACAGGAATACGTTATGGATGTTAAAAAATGCTTTTTTCAGCGGAAGCGAAAGGCATGAAAAATAATTTAGATAAAGGAGAATAATATGGCTGAAGCAAACGAACAAGATTTTTATGACAAGGTATTTCCCGTACCTGACAGAGTAAGAGAAAAATCTTACATCAAGAGCCGGGCGGAATACGACAAACTGTACAAAGAATCGATCACCGATCCCAATGCATTTTGGGCCAAAATGGCCAATGAAAGACTGACCTGGTTTAAACCTTTTGACAAGAAAAAAGTGTCGGACTGGTCCTTTGACGCAAAAGACGTTCATTCAAAATGGTTTGAAGGCGGCAAGATCAATGTCAGCTACAACTGTCTGGACCGTCATCTGGCAACCAAGAAAAACAAAGCCGCGATCATTTTCGAAGGCAACGATCCCAATGATTGGAAAGTATACACCTATTATGACATGTATCGCGAAGTCAACAAATTTGCCAATGTCCTGAAGGGCTTGGGAGTTAAGAAGGGCGACCGCGTTACCATCTTCCTGCCCATGATCGCGGAGCTGTCCATCGTCATGCTGGCCTGCGCCCGTATCGGCGCCGTTCATGCCATCGTTTTCGGCGGGTTCTCGGCGGAAGCGTTAAGAGATCGCATCAATAACTCCGGCTCACAAGTCGTTATTACCTGCGACGGCACCTACCGCGGCGCCAAGGCTGTTCCCCAGAAAGCCACCTGCGACAAGGCGGTCGATCAGTGCCCCGGTGTGAAAACCATGGTTGTCGTGAAACGCACCGGAACGGAAGTTGCCATGAAGGAAGGACGCGACATCTGGTATGAAAAACTGATGGCTGACGCCAAACCTTACTGCAAGCCGGAAGAAATGGACGCAGAAGATCCGCTGTTCATCCTTTATACCTCCGGTTCCACCGGACAGCCCAAGGGTGTGGTTCATACCCAGGCCGGTTATCTGCTTTATGCATCGATGACCCAGCAACTCGCTTTTGATGTGCGCGAAGATGATACTTACTGGTGCACGGCCGACATCGGCTGGGTCACCGGTCACAGCTACATCGTTTACGGCCCGTTGTGCAACGGTCACTCCAGCATTCTTTTCGAGGGTGTTCCCAATTATCCGGACTTCGGCCGGTTCTGGGCAGTCGTTGAGAAATACAATGTTAATAACTTCTACACCGCCCCTACCGCGATCCGCTCCATCGCCAAAGAAGGCGATAAATGGGTCGATATGCATGATATTTCTTCTCTGCGCGTTCTGGGTTCGGTCGGCGAACCGCTCAATCCCGAAGCCTGGTGGTGGTACTACA